>Ga0206854_1245_pt1 | contig 11572 bp, 5 predicted proteins | sample Alteio_BWOrgCont_50_FD_152870 | JGI IMG/M metagenome (GOLD analysis project Ga0206854, IMG submission 152870) | Enriched cells from forest soil in Barre Woods Harvard Forest LTER site, Petersham, Massachusetts, United States -... | ecosystem: Environmental > Terrestrial > Soil > Temperate forest > O...
ATTCCCAACTCGCTCTCGAGGCACCGCTGCCGGGGAAGGTCGCGCGGCGTGAGCCGCACCACATGATGTGAGAGCGACACCGGATCGGTGTACTCGTAGGTCGTGGTATGTGTGATGTCGTAGGTCATGCGGACCAGCTCACGCTCGCCACCGTGTGCGTGAAGTAATGGTGCGTCAAATGATTCGAAAGCACCCCCAACTCTACCACGAAATCCGCCAGCAGCGAATCCAGCGCTTCGCCCGCCGAAGCCACCCCTGGCCCGGTCCTCTGCACCTTCCCTAGAAGATTGACGAGAGTGCCGATGTGTTCCTGCTCGGCGGTTTGCCGCGGCCCCCTGGCGTCACGAGGCAGACTCGCCGCATGTTGCCGGAGTGCCCTCAATTGAAAGGCCAGCGAGCGCGGATTGCCCTCATCAAGCAAAAGCAACTCAAGCACGGACGGAAGCTGCACAGACGCCAGATACCTCCGCCGATAGGTCATCAGGCTGTCGGAAATCTCAAGCACCGGCTCGAGCACCGCGGTGGTTTTCACCGATCTGCTGCTGGCCGCCCGCAGCAACCGCACCACATGCGACGCCCGTTCCAGCCGGCGGCCAAAATCAAGGAACCGCCAGCCAAGGCCCCGGGTCATGTTCTCCATTTCCATTCCGCTGAAGGCCGACAGATCCACGATGACCGCGTTTAACAGGGCAAGGGCATCAGCCAGGGGAATCCGCCGCGGACGCGAGCGCCCGTCAATGTTCAGTTTGTTGAGAATGGACCATGTGTCCACCGAGAAGCGATCCCGCACCACCGAGGCGATGGCCCTCAGGCGCCCCAGAATGTGCCGCGCGCCTCCCGTGCGGCCCTGATTGTAGATCAGGAGAAGGACTTCCTGCTCAAGTTCTTTCAATGGCACCCGCTCGTCAAAGCGCGTTGGGAGAAGATCCAACCGGACGAACACCTGCGCAAGCCCCGTCAACTCCGGAGAACCGTCCGCCGCCGATTCCCCCGCCATCCGGATCACCATCGCCCGCAACAACCGCAAGGTGGCCTCCAGTCTCTCCGCATAACGGCCCAGCCAGTAGAGGTTGTCCGCCACGCGGCTGGGCAATTCAGCCGATGATCTCCCCGCCCGGATCGGCTGCCCGGAGGCCGTGAGAAGGGAAAGCGTGCTCACCGGCCCGTCCGTCGGCACCCAGGTGTCCTTGCTGCCGCCTCCGCTTTGCATCGAAACATTCAACTCGGCCGCGGAAGTGGAAATGCGGGTCAGTCCACCGGGCATCACGGTGAAGGAATTGTTTCCGGCCGCCACGTACGTGCGGAGAACCAGCGGCCTGGGTTCGAGCTTGTTGTTTTGCCACGACGGCGCGGTCGAAAGCGTGACCTGTTCCTGGCCAACAAAGGCATGGGGCCGTGCGCGAATCTCGGCCACCAATTGCGAACGCTCCTCGGCGCCAAGTTTCGCGCCAAAATACAATGCCTGGGTCCGCAAACCAAAGGCCGACTTTACCACCATTTCATCGAGGTGATCCACCACGTATTGGAGTTCCTTCGGCTGGCCGCACCACCAAGTTGCCACCGACGGCAGCTTCAGCTCCTCGTCCAGCAGATGACGGCAAAGCCCGGGAAGAAACGCCAGGAACACCGGCGTCTCCACCAGCCCGGAACCCAGGGCATTCGCAATCACGACGTTGCCGGCGCGGGCAGCCTCCAACAGGCCCGCGACGCCAAGGAACGAGTCTCCCCTCAGTTCCAGCGGATCGCAGAAGGAATCGTCCACACGGCGCAGGATGACATCCACCGGCCGCAATCCCTCCAGCGTTTTGATGAACACCCTCCGGTCGCGAACCGTCAGGTCGCCACCCTCAACCAGGGTGAATCCAAGATACCGGGCCAGAAAATCATGCTCGAAGTAAGTCTCGTTGTAGGGGCCCGGCGTCAGCAGCACCACACTGGGGTTCTCGCGATTCTGAGTCGCCAGGGACAGCAGCATGTCAGACTGCCGCCGGAAAAACGAAGCCAGCCGTTGCACATGACAATCGCGGAATTCGTCGGGTAGAACGCGTGACAGAACGATGCGGTTCTCCAGCGCGTAACCCGCGCCGGATGGAGCCTGCGTGCGGTCGGATAGCGCCCAGAGACGTCCGTCCGAGGAACGCGCGAGGTCAACCGCGTGCAGGTGGAGATAACCCTGCTCCGGGGCGAGAACACCGTGACACGGGCGCAGGAAATTGGGGTTTGCATAGACCAGCGCCGGCGGCAGGTGCCCCTCGCGCAGCAGCCGCTGCGGCCCGTACAGGTCGGCCAGTACGAGGTTGAACAGCCTTGTGCGTTGGATCAAACCTTCCTCGATTTTTGCCCATTCCGCCGGCGGAATGATCAACGGCAGCATGTCCAATTCCCATGGCCTCTCCATCCCCTGCGGATCGCCATAGACATTGTACGTGACACCGTGGTCGCGAATGATTTTCTTCGCACCCTCCCAACGCAAGGCAAGTTCCTCCCGTCCAAGCCGGTCAAGAGATGTCAGGAAATTCGCCCAGGGCCGCCGCACCCGTCCCGGCTCCGAAACCATCTCGTCGTAACCGCCGGGAATACAGGGATAGCCGGCGAACATGCTCGTTGGCCGGTCCAGGATTTCCGTGTCTGGGGACGTATTCATCCGTCACATCGCAGAACCGCGCTATTCTCCGGCAGCGGCCGGCGGCCCGCAACGCAAATCCAGCGTGAGTGGAAACTCCGGATTGATTTCAGGGGCAGGCGCGCGCATCGGCCCCGGCGTGTGGCCGATCTTGAAAAACCGCGCCAGCCGGCGGCTCTCCGCCTCGTACGCATTTACCGGGAGCGTGTCGAAACTGCGCCCGCCGGGATGGCTCACATGATACGAGCAGCCGCCGATGGAACGGTTGTTCCAACCATCCACAATATCGAACGTGAGCGGAGCATGCACACCGATTGTCGGGTGCAGGGCTTCGGGCGGCTGCCACCCGCGAAACCGGACCCCCGCCACATACTCGCCCTCGGTGCCGGTCGGGTGAAGCGGCAGGGCGCGGCCATTGCAGGCAACCACATGCCGCGAATCCGTCATCCCGCGCACTTTGACCTGGAGGCGATCGAGCGACGAATCAACATATCGCACCGTGCTTCCCGCGGAGCCCTCCTCACCCAGCACATTCCAGGGTTCGAGCGCCTGGCGAACCTCGAGTTGCAATCCCTTCTGGGCAACCCCGCCGTAAAGCGGAAAACTGAATTCCAGATGCGGCGCAAACCACTCCGGCTTCAGCTCATACCCCCTGCCCTGCAGATCGTCGAGAACATCTCGAAAATCCGCTTCCACGAAGTGCGGCAGCATGAAGCGGTCGTGCAACTCCGTCCCCCACCGTACCAGGCGTTGCTCGTAAGGTTCCTTCCAAAAACGGGCGATAAGCGACCGCAACAGCAGTTGCTGTGTCAGGCTCATCCGCGCGTGCGGCGGCATCTCCAGCGCCCGAAGCTCGACCAGCCCGAGCCGCCCGCTGCTGCTGTCCGGCGAGTAAAGCTTGTCAATGCAGAACTCGGCGCGATGGGTATTGCCCGTGGAATCAATCAGGAGGTTCCGGAACAACCGGTCCACCAGCCAGGGTGGCACATGGCCCGAGGTCGGAATCTGGCGGAAGGCGAGCTCCAATTCGTGCAACGAGTCGTTGCGGGCCTCGTCCACCCGCGGATGCTGGCTCGTCGGTCCAATGAATAGCCCGCTGAACAGGAACGAGAGCGACGGATGATTCTGCCAGTAGCAGAGAAGGCTCCGCAGTAAATCGGGCCGCCTGAGAATCGGGCTGTCCGCCGCGGTCGCGCCGCCAATCACCATGTGGTTGCCCCCGCCGGTGCCGACGTGACGCCCGTCAATCATGAACTTTTCCGCGCCCAACCGCGACAATCGCGCCTCCTCGTAGAGTGTCGTCGTGTTATCCACGAGTTCTTTCCAGGTGCGCACCGGATGCATGTTGACCTCGATAACGCCCGGGTCCGGCGTCACCTTGATGAGGTTCAGCCGGTGATCGTGTGGCGGCGTGCCGCCTTCGATGACGACCGGCAGTTTGAGTTCCGTGGCCGTTTCCTCAACCGCGCTGATCAGTTCGAGGTAATCCTCGGTCGTCCGCACGGGTGGCATGAACACGTGAAGCCGCCCCTCGCGCGGCTCGACACATAGAGCCGTGCGCACGATCCAGTCCGCCGACTGAAACGGTCCGGCCGGTCGGTCAGGGCTCTCCATGAGCGGCGGTTCGTCGAACTTTTGCTGCGCGAACTTCCGCGCAGATCGTGGCCCCGCGGCGCCGGCCACGAATTGCTGGCCGGCCCTCTCTCGGAGACGTTGCGCGCGACGAAGCTCTTCGGGAGCGGGGAGCGGCGGAAGGTCGTCCAGCGGATCGGGAGGAATGACATAGGGATATCCGGTGCTGGAAACCCACGGCACGGAATCCAGGGGTAGCCGCAAACCGATCGGCGAATCACCCGGCGTGAGAAACAAATGTTCGCTGCGCAGAAACCACTGGCCGCTCATCCATCCGGGCTGTCCCGTCCAACGCCGCTGGATCGGCAGCACGTAACCGACCACTTTATTCAGGCCTTGGTTGAACACTTTCGCGATCCGCGCGCGCTCCTCCTTGTCTTCCAGGCGCGACTTGAGCGGATCAACATTCGCCGGCAGCCGGCGCTCGCGCCACATATAATACCAGGCGTCCTCGTGGGCGGCCATGATGTGCTTGGGTTTGACCTCCAGCACGCGGGCAAGCTGCCCAATGAACCGCTGCGCCTCTCGGTCTGTATGACGATAGTCAACCGCCTCATTGGCGAACAGCGAGTCATCATGCCAGATGAGACGCCCATCCTTCCGCCAGTAGCAACCAAGCGCCCAACGCGGCAGGGACTCGCCCGGGTACCACTTGCCCTGTCCAAAATGCAAAAGGCCGTCCGGCGCGAACTTCTTCTTCAACCGGCGGATCAACTCGCCTGACAACTTGCGCTTCTCCGGCCCGACCGCCGTGAAATTCCATTCCTCGCCGTCCATGTGATCAATGGACACGAACGTGGGCTCGCCCCCCATGGTGAGACGAATGTCGCCCTTCTCCAATTCCTCATCAACGTGCGTTCCCAGCTCCTCGATCTCCTGCCATTGCACCTCGGTGTACGGCTTCGTGACCCGCGGCGATTCGTAAATCCGCGTCACCTTCATCGAGTGGGTGAACACGGTCTTGCACTCGTCCACCGCGCCGGTCACCGGCGCCGCGCTGGTCGGCTTGGGAGTGCATGCCAGGGGAATGTGCCCTTCGCCCGCAAGCAACCCAGACGTCGGATCCAGCCCAATCCACCCGCCGCCGGGCAAATAAACCTCCGTCCATGCGTGCAAGTCGGTGAAATCCGCCTCCGCCCCGGTGGGTCCGTCCAGCGACTTCACATCGGGCTTGAGCTGAATCAGGTAGCCCGAGACAAAGCGTGCTGCCAGCCCCAAATAGCGCAGCATCATCACCAGCAGCCACGCCGAGTCACGACACGAGCCGGAGCGCAGCCGGAGCGTCTGCTCGGTCGTTTGGACGCCGGGTTCCAGCCGGATGCCATATTTGATTTCGCTCCACAGGAGTTGATTCAACGCGACCAGAAAATCAATTGTCCGTCTCTCCGAAACATCCACCTGCTGCAGAAACTTCCTCAGCATCGGTCCTGCCGGGGCGATCTTGAGGAACGGCATCAGTTCGCGCTTCAGCGTCGGCTCATAGTCAAAGGGATACTTCTCGGCGTATGCTTCAAGAAAGAAGTCGAACGGATTATAGACCGCCATCTCCGCGACAAGGTCCACCTCGATGAGGAGTTCCCTCGTTTTCTCAGGAAACACCAGCCGCGCGAGATAATTGCTGAACGGATCCTGCTGCCAGTTCAGGAAGTGATCCTCCGGCAGGATCCGCATCGAATAGCTCAGAATCGGCGTCCGGCAATGAGGCGCGGGCCGCAGTCGTACCACGTGCGGCGCGTGTGCGACCAGCCGGTCATACGCATAATGCGTTCTGTGGTTGAGGGCAACGTGTATGGCCATGTGTCAAATTCGCAATGCCCCGTCGTCATTCGTGCTTCTGAAGGCGTTCTTTTCCGAGCGCGCGTGGTTCAGGCGCCCGCCGCGCGAACAGCGTCTCGTAAACACCCGCGCTGACGAGGTTCATGTTCGTTTGGAGGCCGTCGAGATACTCATGGAGCCCTTCCGTCGTGATGTCCTCGACGTTCGCGTAAGCCAGATCGGAGCAAAGCTGTCCCAGCAGCTTCTCCGGCGCTTTTCGGTACGTCCCAATCGGCGTGCCCGTGATGGCGTGCAGCGAATCCCGCGCCGTGTTAAGGCAGAACCGGATCGCTCGCGGAAACTCCGGATCCAGCAGCAGAAATTCCACGATCGCATTTGGCGAAATCCGGCCGTGGCGCTTGCGATACATCTCGAAGGCGCTGGCTGAACGCAGGACCGCCGCCCATTGCACCTCGTCAAAAGGCGTCCCCACGTCCGCCACCGAGCGCAGCAGGATGAAGTACTTGACGTCGAGGATGCGCGAAGTCTTGTCGGCCCGCTCCAGCGTCCGGCCCAGACGGCAGAAGTGCCAGCCTTCGCCTTGCGTCATTGTCGCATCGGTAAGCCCCATGAAAAGATGGCTGGAGAGCTTCACTTGGTTGAAGAAGTCGTGCGGCGTGTCCAGCGAACTGCCGCCCGCCGCCGCGGAATTCACCATCAAATAAAAGCTGTTGAGTTGAAGCCACATCTCCGACGAAATCACTTCCCGCACGGATCGCGCGTTCTCGCGGGCCGACCGGAGGCAGGAAATGATCGAGTTCGGGTTGTCCCGGTCGAACGTCAGGAACTGAATGACGTCGTGCTGCGTCGCAACCGGGTAACGCTTCTCGAAATCCGCGTGGTCGCCGGTGATATTCACCAGCGGCAGCCATTGCTGGGCCTCCCCGCTCGGGGAATCGAGCATGAGGTTCAGGTTTACGTCCACGAAGCGCGCGACATTTTCCGCGCGCTCGACGTAGCGGCTCATCCAATAGATCGAATCCGCGACTCGACTCAGCATCAGGCTGTGCTTCCTGCCATCTGTGTGGCACCGGGGCCGATATTCTCACTCTTGTCACCATTGGTCAAAGGATTCTCCGCCAGCACCCAGGTATCCTTGCTGCCCCCGCCTTGCGACGAGTTGACAACCAGCGATCCTTTCTTGAGCGCCACGCGGGTCAACCCCCCCGGCAGCACAAAAATGTCCTTGCCATAGAGTATATACGGCCGCAAATCCACATGCCTGCCCTCGAGATGCCCGTCAACCAGCGTGGGGACTCGCGAAAGCGACAACGTCGGCTGCGCGATGTAATTGCGCGGGTTGGCCCGGATGCGGTCTGCGAATTCCCGGCGTTCCTCCTCCCGCGAATGCGGCCCGATCAACATTCCGTAACCGCCCGATTCGTTGGCGGCCTTCACCACCAATTCCGGCAGGTGCTCCAGCACATACTTCAAATCATCCGGCTCGGCACAGATGTACGTCGGCACGTTCGGCAGAATGGGATCCTCGCCCAGGTAATACTTGATGATCCTCGGGACATAGGCGTACACCACCTTGTCGTCCGCCACACCGCTTCCGGGCGCGTTCGCCATCGCGACATTTCCGGACTTATAGACTTCCATCAGCCCCGGTACCCCCAGCATCGAGTCCGGCCGGAACGCCTCCGGATCAATGAAATCATCGTCAATCCGCCTGTAAATAACGTCCACCCGCTCGAACCCCTTGGTCGTTCGCATCCACACGAAGCCATCCGAAACCACCAGATCACTCCCCTCAACCAGCTCGATTCCCATTTGCTGGGCGAGGAACGAATGCTCAAAATACGCCGAGTTGTAGATCCCCGGTGTCAACAACACCACCCGCGGCGACGAAACCTCCTCGGACGCGAGATCCTCGAGCATGTCCCGCAAGCGGATCGGATAGTTCGACACCGGCCGGATGTGGGATGCCGCGAAAACCTCCGGGAAGAGGCTCTTCATCAGTCGGCGATTCTCCAGAACGTAGGAAACCCCGGACGGACACCGCAGGTTGTCCTCAAGCACGTAAATCTGCCCATCGTTATGCCGGACCAGATCGGTGCCCGTGATGTGACACCAAACGCCCCGTGGCGGGTTCAATCCGACGCACTGCTTTCGAAAACCCTTGGAGGAGGTTACGATTTCCCCCGGAACAACCTTGTCCTTGATGATCTTCTGGTTGTGGTAAAGGTCATCAATGAAAAGGTTCAGCGCGCGAATCCGCTGCTTGAGCCCCCGCTCAATGCGATCCCACTCCACAGCCGCCACAATGCGCGGCACCAGGTCGAAAGGCAGCGTTTTCTCGATCCCCGCGCTTTCGCCATAAACGTTGAAGGTAATGCCCGACTGAACCAGCGCCCGATCCGCCGCCAACTGACGGTTCACCAGTTCGCCCGGCGGCAGCGATTCAATGTTCCGCGCCAGGGGACGCGCGATCGCGCGCGGACGACCGTTCTCCGCGAACATTTCGTCAAAGAAGCTTCCGACTTCGTATTCGCCAAGTTTCATCTCGTCATCCCGCACCGTCGGTCCCTCAGTTAAATCACGCCTGCGCAACCAGGCAACACTGTCCCACGTCACTGAGCAATTCAAATGCCACGCCAGCCCCAGCGCCCGTACGACCGTACGCTGGCCGCCATCCCGGCCATTGATAACAAGGCCAAACCTTTCTCACGAGCTTGAATCTCAGCCCGTCTTTTCGCCGAAACCATGGTCAGGTTTTTGCCGGATGTTCAAATCACAACAGCCTCTCGGATTTAGATTGTCGCGAGTCTGCGCAGCGAGTATTAAACAAACTTAACACCCTGACTGGTGAAATCTGGCAACTCGATGAGCGCGAATAACACCCTGACGAAGTACCGATGGCTGGTTTGCACCCTGCTTTTTCTCGCAACCACCATCATTTACATTGACCGCCAGATCATCGCCCTGGTCAAGCCCACCCTGGATAAGCAGTGGGGACCCGATCTCGCCGTTACCGAGATTCAGGACTTCCCCGCGCTCATCGCCCGCCTCCAACACCCTTCAGACGATCTCTCGACGTTCCTTGCCAGCCAGATCCCTCCCGATACCGCCAGCCAACTCGCCAAACTCCCCGCTTCCGGTCCTACGCCGGAGCTCTCAGCCCTGCTGGTCACAAATCTGAACGCCATCATCCGCGGCCCCTCCATATATGACGGGCATCGGTTCGCCGGTGTCGCCCTGTCCCCTGCAACCAGGTCGCTCCTCGATTCATCACCCCAGGGCGACGCGCTGGCATGGTTGAACCGGTTTCTTCTGCACGACGCCTACCCCCAGCTTGTCATCAAGAAAAACGTCTGGGATTACAAGCAATTCGGCTACATCACCGCCCTCTTCCAGGGCGCTTACGCCATCGGGTTGCTGGGTTTCGGATGGTTCATTGACCGCTACGGAACCAAGATAGGTTACGCAACGAGCATCACCCTCTGGGGCATTTCAGCGATGTGCCACGGGCTCGTCACAGGGGTGGTTTCGTTCCGGTGGGTGCGCATCGCCGTCGGCGGAAGCGAAGCCGGCAATTTCCCGTGCGCAATCAAGGCCGTCGCGCACTGGTTCCCCCGCAAGGAGCGCGCTTACGCCACCACCCTGTTCAATTCCGGCGCAAACATCGGCCCGGTCATCGCGCCCGCCATCATTCCGCCGATCATCCTCGCCTTGGGCTGGAGGGCCCCTTTTGTGATCGTGGGGCTCGTCGGCATCCTCTGGGCGGCCTTCTGGCTCTGGTTCTATGCCAACGATCCCTCCCAGCACCGCGGCGTCGGCGCGGAGGAACTTGCCTATATCAAGAGCGACCGCGAGGAAGTCGGCAACAATCAACAGAAAGTTCCCTGGCGCGTCCTCCTCCGCTACCGTCAGGCGTGGTCGTTCATCGTCTCGAAGTTCCTCACCGACCCGGTCTGGTGGTTCTTCCTCTACTTCCTGCCCGACTATTTCAACAAAACCAAGGGCCTAAACCTGAAGACGATGGGTTTTCCGCTCGTGGCGCTCTACCTGATCGTTACCGTCTTCAGCATCAGCGGCGGATGGCTCACCAACTACCTGATCCGCTCCGGCTGGGGCGCGAGCAAGGCCCGCAAAGTCTGCATGCTGGGCTTTGCGTTTTGTGTGTTGCCCATCGTGTTTGTGAAGGGTGCCGGACTTTGGGGCGCCGTCTGGCTGATCGGCATCGCCGGTGGCGCCCATCAAGCGTGGTCCGCCAATCTCTTCACCACCGTCTCCGACATGTTCCCCAAGCGCGCCGTCGCTTCAATGGTCGGTCTCGGCGGCATGGCGGGTTCAGTCGGCGGCCTTCTCTTCCCGCTCTTCGCGGGCCATCTCCTCGACTCATTCAAAGACAAGGGCAATGTCAACCTCGGCTACGGCATCCTCTTCGCCATCTGCGCCGGGGCTTACCTGCTCGCATTCGGCATCAGTCACCTCCTGGCTCCGAAGTTCGAAATGACCACCCTGGCGGACGACCAGGCGAAAGCTTGACAGACCGGGGCGTAAGGCGGCCTGTGCTCGCCAAGGGCTCCTTCCAATACACCAAAACGGGTTCAGGCGTGGAGCGTCTTAAAAAGTGCTCCAGCTTGATCACGGTCGTCGCGGGAGGGGTGCTCTGAAAACAAAAGAGGCTCCGAACTGGAGCCTCTCTGAAATCTGAAATTTGGAACTTCCCAGCCGGTCTTACTTTGCCGGACGGAAACGGCGGGAAAGCAACCCCACCGCCACCAAACCCAACGAAGCGAGCGACAGAACCGCGGGCTCCGGAATCGGGCTCACCCCGTCAATCTCCAGATTCTTGCTGATTTGGAAACTGCCTGAAGCCGCAATATTCGTGTCCCACTCAAAAGCAAAGGTTCCAGCTCCAGGCCCGGCGTTGGTGACGTCGTTCAGGACGTAATTTGGCACCGTGTTAAGGTTACCGAGCGTGCTGGGAGCGATGCCCGCCTCTGTCTCTTCAGCGGGCGGCGCGGTGGTGGTTTCCTGAATGTGAATATTCGGATTGCTGGTCGAGGACACATACGCGTCATTGAACTGGCCGGGGTGGTTGCCGGAGTTTGTCACCGTGACTGAAGGGCTGTTCAACGGAAAATTCCCATATTCGAAGAGATGGAATGGTAATGAGCTTCCCGTAAGATTGTTGATTGACACTTGCTCGGACATGATGGAAGTGCCGCTTCCCACCGCGCCGCCGTTTAACGTGAAAACCGTGCCTATCGTGAAAGAGCTGTTCCCATACAGCGCATTCAACTGGTCGCCGCCCGTCACGCTGTATGACAGCAACGGCAGGGTGTCCAGCGAGGCTGCGATACCGCTGCCCGTCCGAAACCAAAACCACTGCTGCGCCAACTGGTTCTGCCCTTCCACCGACCAATTGAACATCCCGGCCTGCGTGCCAAGGTTGACGCTTACCGACGAGTTCCCGCTGGTAATGTTGGTAATCTGCGCCTGGCCCGGCAGCGATTGCAGCGCCAGTGCGCCGGCGCACGCCAGCAAGGAAAT
>Ga0206854_1197_pt2 | contig 11568 bp, 10 predicted proteins | sample Alteio_BWOrgCont_50_FD_152870 | JGI IMG/M metagenome (GOLD analysis project Ga0206854, IMG submission 152870) | Enriched cells from forest soil in Barre Woods Harvard Forest LTER site, Petersham, Massachusetts, United States -... | ecosystem: Environmental > Terrestrial > Soil > Temperate forest >...
CTTCCTTAAGGATGCCGAGAATCTGTTCTTCCGTGTGTCGCTTCTTCATGGGTTCTGGTTGGGTTATCCCATCCAGAACTCTCTTTCAAGCCACTCCAGCTTCAGGGGGGGCAGGTCAAATTCTATACCCCAACCCAAAATGCGCGAAACTTTCCGGACGTTATCTCTTGACCTGCCTTTCCTTGTCCCGCAATCACCTTGAAAATGTTACTAAAAATCTTCAGGATTATGACGCAAGTCGTAAGGACTAGTCAATTCTTATCTCAACTTTTGTTGTGATTCAGCATTTACTAACTATATCGCAAACACGTTCATAAAACGACTGCGTCGCTATTCTGCTGTCGTCAAGTGCCTCTGGATAAGCAATTGCTCTCTGTATAGAATCACGCCAGTTATCGGCATTGCAGGTAATTGGCGGATATTTTAAGTTTTGCAGCTTTGACGAGTAAGCTGGGGCAGCGACAACTTTACGTCCAAGCAATGTTGCCCAATACGCGCCATGATAAGAATTGGTGAGTACGGTCTCTCCGCTTGCAAGAAAATTAATCACGTCCTCAAAAGATGTTCTGAGACTAGATCCTGGTTTAATCCAATTACCAGCGATCGGTAATCCTGTTATGCCTGATGGCCTAGGAATTCGAGTATCATCGTTCAAATAAACGATAAGTTTATGCACAGGCTTTGTTATACGGTCGAAAAGATATGACATACAGCTTGGGCAGGGAGAATAACAATCAAGGAGCCTGTCTCGTGAGCCGAGCAAATCAAATCCGCTTGGAAGGGGCCCTGGCTCGTTTTGCCCGAAGCAGGATGAGCCAATACCCCAAGCAATTCTCTTTCTCGCCATTACGGCAAGATGAGGTTGTCGCCTGTGCAATCTCCCAGCAATTGCCCCTCCGCCATAAATAATAAAATCACAGGTGGGCACCTCATCACTAAGGTCGAATACCTGCACATCAGGAAAAGCAAAATATAAATAAGGGCCACTCATAAGGTCTCCAATATTTGTAGTCTTTGTTATATGAACAAATGCTATCACACGTACTATTCATTGTGCTGAATCGTCCAACGGTAGTCAATTGCGTGTTGGACCAAAATTGAAACATAAAATCTTTGCTATAATAGTCCCAATTATTCGGCGGAAAAAGTTTTACTAGAATCTATCTCAAATTTGTCTAAGCAAGACGAGAGCGGATGCCAGTTGCAGAAAGTCCAGGAAGCTAGCGGGATAGAGCTTCCAGCGAATTAACAAGCGGCGGCGTCAATGGAGCCACACCCAAAAGCGTTCGACGAGCGATCGGCGTGGATAGCGACGCAGTTTGCGCCCGTTCTGCGTGATCCGTTCCGGTCGCCGGTTGCATTTGTGCGGCGTGATCAGTTCGATGCCTTCGCTACTCTTTTTCAATTCTTTCTAACTTCAGGGGAACAGGTCACGCTGGTTTCATTGGCCGAGCTCCTTAGCTTGCCCTTTGTCACGGCTGTAGTTGGCATTACAGTTATTTGAACAATTAGCGTTCCGTCGAACCGCTTTGAATAACGCTTGCAATTACTCCGCGTGAACCGTCATCTTTTCAACAACTATTAATACAGCGATGTTCGCGACACTGGCGTCGCGGAAGCCGTGGGAATGAGGACAATGCCAAAGGATTGGTTGTAATCAGCTTTGGCTCCGGCATAATCACCTACATTTAGCTTCGCATTGGCACGAATAATGATCGGAGGCAAATACTGGGGCTGTTTATTGATTAGATTTAAATCAACCAGAGCCCCACTGTAGTCGCCCAAATTTAATTTTGCAATGCCACGACCTAGATGAAGTGACATGGATTGTGGATCAAGCTCTAGCGCTTTTGTAAAGGTGGTTATGGCCTGTTCAAATTGCTGTGACTCCAGTTTACTGATCCCAATATCCTTTAAAATGGCCTCCGCCTGAGCGTTCAAGTCAATTCGTACACCGTCAGCGCTCCAATTGAAGTCTTCGTTAACATAGGCGGAAAAGCTATTCTGATAGGAAGAGTTTTGCATCCTAGGGTAACTCGTCGAGCTGGCTGGCACATTAGGGTGTAGATAAGCGATCCCTGCCTTTCCATCCAAAATCATATCAAATTGATTCAAAGCAAAAAGCCCCAATGTCCCCAGATAGTTATTTCTTTTCCCAAGCATCTCAGCGGGTGTCGCTTGATGAACTGGCACGTCCATGAATTTAAGCGAGCCAAGCTGAACCTCGTCCGCCCACGCCTCTTCGCTAGTCATCGACTCACCATCGGCTGATACATATACGCGGCTAATCAATGGCTCTTCTGGATGTTCCTTCTTCCACTCCTTCCATAAAACGGGCGATAGGGCTACACCGGAGGGATTTCCGGTGTCAATTTGGACGCTTCCCTCACCGCCATTTTGCATGGGCACAGATAAAAACAAGAGTTGAAGGGGTTGAATTTTAAATCGTAACCAATCCGCGAGATTCTTGGGCAATTCCGTTAGTCCGCTGACAGTGTGTTTATCGGAACTGAAAGCTAAAATAGTGTTCTTTAGTTCTGGCCAACCCACAACGCCGGCAACATCATTATGCGATGTGATCCACTGCAGGTATTCAGGGATCGAATATACAAAGATCTGTGTCGTAGAAACTTCCGAGCCGAAGGCTAATTGGATTGGCTCGGAGATCACAAGTTTAGAGCTATTTTTTGCAACTGGTAGATCCGGAGTAGCGGATGGATATTTGACGCCAAGCTTGTCTGCTTCATTTTGAAAGATAAGTGTAGAACTAGACCCTGTATCCAACAGTAAATTCACTGCGTGGCCATTGACTTGGATGTTCGAGATTATAACTTGAGCACTAGGACCATCAATTCCACAACCAGTAAACGACAAAGCGTATGCGATTGGTATGAACAATTTGAGAACGTAAAACAAAAAATTATCATTTAAGAAAATACGTTGTTGAATTGCCTTGCTCATGATAATTAAATATCGAAAAAGATTATAATCCCGACACTGCCGTGTCAAGTGCTATCGGGCGCACGGCATTGAATTTGACCTGCCCCCACGAACTGGAAGGGATTTAGTGAGAGTCCTGGCGGGTAGTTAGTGGAGGTTGTGGGTTTGCTCGGGAGTGGTCAAGTAGGGTTGTGAGCGAGAGGCAGGAACCCCCTAGGGGGTTCGCGATTTTTTGCCGGGCGGCATATTCTGCGGGAGTGAGGTTGTCCAACGCACCGTGCGGGCGGTGGTGATTGTAGTCCTGCTGGAAGGCTTCCAGCAGGTTACGGGCATGGCCCAAGTCACGGAACTCATGTTCGTTCAAGCATTCGTCGCGCAGGCGGCCATTGAAGCTTTCGTTGTGGCCGTTCTGCGAGGGTTGCCTTGCTCGGCTTCCTTAAGGATGCCGAGAATCTGTTCTTCCGTGTGTCGCTTCTTCATGGGTTCTGGTTGGGTTATCCCATCCAGAACTCTCTTTCAAGCCACTCCAGTTTCAGGGGGGCAGGTCAAATTCTCATTCAAATTGAGTATTTAGATAAAGCTGTGCTTTATCATAATACTACACGAACTAAAATTGAATATTATAATCTAACAGGTTCAATTCCATTGCTTTTTGCAACAGCTAGAAGCATATTTTCATATTTACCCGTTATTCTTGAAATATCGAACTTGGTGGCAGTTGTTATGGCAGCCAGCCTGGTTGATGATATCCTACTCAGATTCAATCCAGCCATTATTCCATCAGCGAAAGCTTGATCAGTCATTTTACTGATAATACCATTAACGCCATGACGAACTATTTCCGTAGCCCCCTTCCAGTTTGTAGAAACAACTGGGATGCCACACGCCAGCGACTCCAACAGCGCCAATGGATGGCCTTCACAATATGAACTTAAAAGAGACAAGCTAGAATGAGCTACATAGGAAAATGGGTTGTGCTGAAAGTCTATAATCGCTACATCATTCACAAGATTCATTTCCTGAATAGATCGCTTTATCATTTCTCTAAATTCGCCATGTCCGAGCAAAATCAGTTTAGCCGGGATTCTAGTTCTAACGAGCGCAAAACTTCTCAATAAAAGTTGATGGTTTTTTTGTGAAGAAAAACGGGCTGTACAAAGCAAAATCGGTGCCCGGCCCTTGTAAAATGGATGTTCAGGTGGAGGCTGATTTAAATGGAGCTGCACTCTCTTAATATCGACTGGATTTGGAATCACCGTTATTCGATTGCAGTCAATGCCAAATCGGGCAACCAAGCTTAGCTTTGTCGCTCGAGATACAGCTATGACATGATTAGCGCGCGGGTACAAGTTGCGAATCTTGGTTAGTGCTAGATCTCGCAAATGTGATGGCTCACCAAAGGTATATCTCCAGTAAGGTTCATTCTGCTCAATAAAAATAACTGGTACGCGATAGCTACAGAGCCATTGCAAGACGCTGGCACACGCATTCATACTCAACTGCGAGCTAACTAAAATTGGGGTGTACTTCGTTATCTTGAGTAAGTGCCGCAGTCTGTCGTAAAGTCGCAAGCCATCAATAATAAATCTACTCGCGCCGGCTGAAGACAAGTACCTCGGAAGGGATGAATTACACCGCTTAATACGCAATGTCGATTTTTGACTCCTTTCAAAAGAGGGAAGCACTTCTGACTTGTTCAAATCATCCAAATAGTCCGGATAGAAATTCTCAGAGCTTAGTCTCCACAGCTCAGTGTCATACCGGGAGCGATCTAGGGACTTAACAACCTCCAATAATGACCGTTCAGCTCCTCCTCCTCCTAGCTTATTTGCCAGAAAAATCACCTTGATTTTTCCTGTTCTTGTTACGGAGCGTGTCATGCGATTGATTCTTGCGAGCAATATCTTTTACCCAATAGTATAAATTAAGTAAATAATTTTTGCAAAATAAAATTTACAGCTAAAGTCATATGGTGTTTAAGTAATGTCTCTCTGAGTATTCTACGAATATGAATGAAAACTCAACTGATTTATTTTGGCCCAATTCTGCTCGATCGATAAGAATCAGTGGAGGTTTAAGGGATAATCTCACACGTAGGACGCTTTGCCGTCTCAATGACTTGATTAGTCGATCTCAAGAACCGATTACTCTCTACCTCAAAAGTTACGGCGGATTTATAAATTCTTTCAAGCAAATTGAAGAGCTTTTTGCGACCACGGATGCTAGGGGGAAAAAGAGGAAATTTGTAACCGTTGCTATCGGTGATACAGGAAGCACAGCAGCATATTTATTAGTTTTGGGCCATTATGCTTATGCAATTCCAGATTCTCGGCTTCTTTTTCATGGGGCACGCTATAAAACCATTAGGCCCCTGAAAACTATTAGTAGCGAAAATGCCATGGCGATGTTTGCTTCTTTGGAAGCTCAAAACCGTAGAATTGCTGGCAAATTGGCAGTAGCAATGATCTATCGAGTCATTCACCGCTATCGACATTACCGGTATTCTTTGAGAAGCGACCCGCGAAATTGCACCTCGAGCTTTGCTGCATTACAAAGCGGCTATATTAGTTATATAAGACAGCAGTTATATTCAGGGGCGTGTAAAACATTATTAATGGAGTCACTTGCACAAGCCAGCATGCTTTTTTCCACGATTAAACATAGAAGGCCTAACATCAAAGCAACCGATGTCGCTAAAGTTTATTCATCCCTAGAAGATACTTTAAAAGCAATTATGGCATATCAATTGAATATGCATATTAATTTGGAGAAGTCACTCAGCAATACCGCGCAATGTGTGATTGATTTTTCCTTTTTACATCAAGCCTTGTCATTAAAATATCCTGCAATGCTGATGGATTTAACTAAAGCTTATGGTCCATATCTTCTTACTGATTCCGAAATCATTGAATACTCAAAGATTAGACACAGAAATCAGTCGTCATCTATCGCCTTTTTATGGGAAAGAGCAGGTTTAGACATTTGCGGTTTATGGCATTTTGCAATGGCGTTATCTCGTAGATTAATGATAGGCGAAAATTCGATTCCCGCAACTGATGCCTATTGGCTTGGATTGATTGATGGAGTTACAGGAACCATGCTGTCATGGCAACCATTAGCCAATGAACAGCGCCCGCGATATTAGTTAACGTATCTTGACGCGGAACACAAATGACATGGGAGCTCATGCGATCGAGTTCGATTAGTTACTCATAGACGTTACCGAGTACAACTGTCAAAAGAGGCATTTATAGAATATATGTCAACCAATTTTGCCTTGTAGGTTTGCAATCTAAGATTAAATCTATAATTACATAAATTTATGAGCCCTGAAAAAATTGTCGTATACACAGCAATTGCAAATGCTTACGATTCGTTGAAGCCCACATTAGCTTTATGGGAAAAAGAGGCTACCTTTGTTGTTTTTACAGATAAACTACAGCTTGTTCCAGGTTGGAATACCCGTCCAATCCATGCAGGATTTAAAGACGCTTGCCGTAATGCAAAAATTCATAAAATTCTTTCACATGAATATTTTCCTGATGCTGAATACAGTCTTTGGATCGATGGGTGCGTATTATTAAAGTCTGTGATGCCATTGACGCTTTGGGTCAAGGAATATTTAGCTCAACACGATCTTGCTCTTTGCAAGCATTGGTGCCGAAAGTGTATCTATCAAGAGGGTGCCGCTTGTTTACAATTTCACTGGGACACACCATCTACTGTTCACCGCCAAATGAACAAATACTTTTCAGAGGGATTCCCAGCAAATAATGGCTTGGCTGAGTGCACGGTAATTTTCCGGCGACACACAAAAACGACCAAGCAACTGAATGAGGCTTGGTATCACGAAATCTGTCATGGATCTCGTCGCGACCAACTAAGTTTTAACTATGTAGCTCGTAAGCTCGGCATCGAATATGCTCATTTGCCGGGATCAATTATGGACAATCCACATTTTGTTTGCTTGCCACATGCTAAAGAGCGCTCCAAGCCAATCAAAGGAATTATTGGTCAACGCACTTCTTCTCGGCTTCCCAGATAACAATAGATACTTAATGTGTTATTATCTTTTAATAAATGAATTTTGAATTATATTTTGATCGAGTAGTAGTAATCAATTTAAAAAAACGGACAGATAGACTTGCTAAATTCTATCAGACGCTCAAGCGGTGCGATTGGCCTTTTAGGCAACCAGAAGTTTTTGTTGCTGTCGATGAGCGATCTATTTCAGTTCCAGAAAAGTTCATAAATATGCGATCTGCATTGGCGTGCACCTGTTCTCACCAGCAAGTTATGGAGCAAGCAATCTCTGACAAAGTTAAGAGTTTACTTATTCTCGAAGATGATGTCTGTTTTAAGGACGACTTTCATATCAGAATAAAGCGATTTCTAAAGACCGTGCCTGCGGATTGGGATGGGCTGATGATAGGTGGACAGCATGTTTGTAAAACGGGAAAGGCTACGCTAATCAAGTCTGGGGTTGTTCGCTGCATGGACTGCGAGCGATGTCACTGCTATGCACTGCGTGGAAGTTACCTACGCAAACTATGTCAACGACTCAAATCTAGAGGTAATTTTCACGGTCAGATTTGTAACGATATTATTATGGGACGTGATCCAGCGCTTCAAATGGCTCACAATGTTTATGCGCCTAAACTGTTTTTAGCAGGGCAAGAGCGTAGTTGGTCCGATATTTCCAAGACGGTCTTTCCAAGAAGATTCTGGAATCCACCTAGCCCAAAACTATCTGTAATAAATTTACACGGAACTCAACCATTAGTAGCTGCTCTTAGAGAGCATGGATGGTATACCGGCCATAAGCGTGATCTAAAGAATGACTTGGATGTCGGGTTGCAAAATGTTTTCCGAAAGACAAAAATTGGCTCTATGAATAGAATTAATGCCTTACGCAAATGGATAATTCGCGTTCAATGGGAGGTTGGCGACGATCCAGATTTTGTTTGTACAGTATGGCACCCTCAGGCCTTATCAAAGCTAGTCAAAGCCGCCTCGCCCTGGGCTGTTTATGAAGTTAATGCGCAAACTGTACATGAAGCCTTGCAGCAAATACCAGAGAAATTGAGACGACCATGTCTACCAATTTTTTGAAATTGAACATTACGAACTATGAGTCGATATACAAAGCTGAAATCAATTGGATGAATAGCCACGCCAGAAGTGACACTGACATTGATCATTCTCCCAAAACTTGGGTGGCTTGACAGAGAGTTATGCATAAGTTAACCCGACTATTTATTAACTAATTCTTCAATATTAACGTCGCGCCAACGACACCCAATTCTATGTTTCATAATAAGACTATTGAAAGCCGATTGGGTGTGCTATCAGACTACTATCAGATAGATCGAAGCATTTTAGCTGATCTTGCAAAGATACCCCATCAAAAGCGGAAGTTACTGTGTGCTGAAATGGGGGTGCATCCACATATTTTTAGAACAATGATGGATTATACTCGCTATCCAGACGCAATCCGACTCCGCGAAATGCTTTTAAGCCTTGGTGTTAATATCGCTGGTCTCAATTTACTGGATTTTGGATGCCTAGCATCAGATTACGGAATTTTTTTTGCAAGGTTAGGATCACTCGTAACAATATACGATTTCAAAGAGGAAATCGCCTTTGCTGCTTTTCGAATACAAAGAGAAGATTTGGTAGTTAGAGTAGTTTGTGCACCTTGCAACAATTTGACCTTGATGGCAGGTAAATCTCTCGTGATCTTTGGCGAAGTATTGGAGCACATCGATAATCCATTAGAGATTTTGCAGGCTTGCGTCGCCTCTTCCGTAACGTACATTTTTACTTCATGTTATCCGTTTGGTGATGATGCCTATTTCAGTCTTTCTGGGCATAGTAAAGCTGCACAAGCTTTGCAGCCTGAGTGTCTTATGCTTCTTCGCAGACACTATCAAGAAATTCGCGCATTCGATAAGGCTGTGTTGTGGAATCGAATTAAAAATGCTTAAGGAACCTATCTCAAATTGGGTCAATCAGAAAACGCCTAAATTCTATATGGATACTTCTGGATATATATCTTGCATTCACAGATGCGCAATAGGATAAGGTAAATAGAAACTTTCCAGAGGAGCATCCTCCAGTGGGCAAACCCGGCCACAAGCCTATCCCGGTCCGCCACATTCTTGACGACGTGTAGTGGATTCTCAATAATGGCGCGCAATGAGAAATGCTGCCGCAGTGCTATCCGAATAACAAAACGCCGCACCGGCGTTTTACGACGTGATGTTGGCAGGAGGTTTTGCTCAACTTGCTCTGTGCCCTAGCCAACGACCTTCGCCGACGCGCAGCGGCAACGCTGTGTAGTCTACTTCTACCGCAACTTCTAGACGGCAGTGCCCACCAGCAAAATGCGCGAAGTCTCGGCGCTGCTCAAGGTCATCCACACCCAGGAAGATGCCGCGGTGGCCGTGGTGGCGCGTTTGCGCAAGATGAAGCTGGCCGCGCAGACGGCCCACATGTCGAGGTAGCGTTTCATGCCCCACTTTATGTCCGCGACGTGGCGTAGCCGTGCGGCGAAGAGCATCAGCGCGCTTTGTCCGTCGGGGAAGGCGCCGACGGCACGAGTGCGCCGTCTTATCTCGCGCATGAGTCGTTCAGCGGATTATTGGTGCTCAGGCAGCGCCAGTATTCGCTGGGGTAGTCCATGTAGGCCAGTGTTTCGCCGAGGCCGTCGTGGACCACTTGCGCGGCCGCCGCCATAACGCGACTAAGAAATCGGCCAGCGCAAACACCAATAGCGCCTAAGAAGTAAACCTTTCCTGGCTCCTGCTCCGGTCGGGCTGCGCCCTCACTCCGTACGAGCCAAACCACCAAAACCCAACCCAACCTCAACTACGCTACCTACTACTCAGACCCAATGTGCGAAAGATTCAGGACACTACCGTCAAGAGGAACAGCAAGCAGTGGACTGGAAGGCGGTCCTTAGATTTTTATCAAAGCAGCCGCCATAGTTGATTCGCGCACGGGCAGCATCAATGTTCGCCAGGCGCATGCCCGAATAGGTGCTCAATGGAACGCGTAAATGTCCCCCACAATATATACATTTAAGTCGGAGAAATGTAAAAACAAAGCGAGCAAAAATTTGACGTTTTAGTTTTCGTTTTTATTTATTATTACTTGACTAAGTTTGTCTAAACAGCTTCTACATATAAGAATATATTACTTCAACTTTATCTTTTTCGGTCTGTCGCTACATTGCTTATGCATTTTAGCTACATTCCTATCGGAATGATTACGATTACTTATATGAGCTGCAGTTGTGTGCGGCTCATTGCTACTGCTTGATGTACGTTTGCATGGATCATGGCTACTACTGCTAGTTCTGCTATTGAACGATACCGAAGAGCAAGAACTATCGCTACTGCTACTTGACTTGAACCAGCCAGCCCAACTGATACTACTACTGCTAGTTTTGCGATTGCGACCATTTCTCTGTTTAGAATATGAATGCATGTCGGACGAACATAATTCATCGTGATGGTAGGAAGGAAGCATTAGAAATACTTTCTGGAGGAAATTAGATACATCAATAACATGGTTTAAGAATTTGGCCAGATGTAGATAGGCCAACTCTATCACAAGTTTCTCCAATTGTTATGCCTTTCTTGGTAAAAGATCAAGTCAAGATGCACTTAAATGGATTTCTTGACGTGACAACAGCGGTTTGATACAAGTGCTGCATAAGACGCCCTAAGAAAATCAGGTGTTTTCAGGCCTGGTTAACTCTAAACGCAAAAGCTCAGTAACGGTTCCGCATTAGGTGTTGGAGGAAATCTACTTTCCAGATCCGTGCTATGCGGCCATCCAGAGGATTCAGTTGAGCATCAAAACCGGCAAACGCGGTTCCTAATTCACACCGACCAGCTTCAATGCGGCAAAGCCATCACATGTCGCGGATAACACAACCTCAATACTGATCGCGACAAGCGGCGTGTCCATGGTCTTGACAAAATCGATGAATTGTAATTCCTCCACTTCTTATCTTATATTTGAACACATATGGAATGAAAGTGACTATCTGCCCTTTCCGACCCTTTTATCATTTGCGGATACGTCATAAAGACCTTGGGTGCGCTCGTCATGAAGATTTATATTGCCGAATTCATTTAAAATACAATCGCAAGCCATTTTATACGGAATATGATCAAATGCTTTGAGATTACTATCGGAATTACAATTATTGAATTGCGAAGTTTAAAAAGATCTTGAAAGTTAACGAACTGAATCTGGGTAATCCAAAAATTTGTTGACGAGTCAACATGCCAAAAATATTTTGTATCGGCTTAAACAAGACAGGGACCACGTCACTTCACCAAGCGCTTCTGTATTTAGGTTACAAAAGCCTTCATTGGGGTAGCTTTTACTGTGACGACATGATCAACTGCGCCATCGCTGAAGGCCGTCCTCTTCTTCACTATTTTGAAGAAGAGTATGATGCTTACATTTACATAAAAGTTTTGACAGAAAACTTTGAACTTGCCGATAAACATTATCCAGGTAGCAAATTTATCCTTACTTGGCGTACGCTTGATAGTTGGCTGGACAGCCGTACGCGTCACGTCCGGCAAAATATCGCGAACAAGAAACTTG
>Ga0206854_1246_pt1 | contig 11531 bp, 13 predicted proteins | sample Alteio_BWOrgCont_50_FD_152870 | JGI IMG/M metagenome (GOLD analysis project Ga0206854, IMG submission 152870) | Enriched cells from forest soil in Barre Woods Harvard Forest LTER site, Petersham, Massachusetts, United States -... | ecosystem: Environmental > Terrestrial > Soil > Temperate forest >...
ATTATTTCCAGGAAATATTAGTAATCGACGACAAACTTGGATAGCTTTAAGAAACCAGCAACTCCATTGGATTTTCGGTATTTTCGATCGTATAAATAACTTGGACTAACGGCATGTAAAAGATGTAAAAACAGATCGTTTTAACATCTCATCCACGCTATCAGAATTTTGAACAGATAACAGTTCCTCTAAAGAAAAACGAAAAGGAGCTTTGCGCATATCTTGTCCAAAATATCTTGCAGACACATCTTCTGCTGTCTTTTCTCTTTGATATTCTGCATTCGTTTTATGAGGCCATGATTTCTCTTTTTCATCAGCAACAGCCGCACGTTGTTCGATCAACTCAGAAACAGAAGAGGTATCCTCACGTGTTGTGATCCTTTCTAATCTGTGCAATTTCCCATAATGAAGATGTCCAAAACTACCATATTCCGTATCAATACAGTACACTCCATCGTCTGCTACAACAAAATTGTGGTCCCAAACATCGCAGAACATAACTTCTTCGCACAGCTCGATGAGTTCCTTGACCTCTCTAATGGTTAAACTACGAAAGATAGAGCGTTCAATTTTTTGAGCATAGACGGTTAGATCATCGGTTTGAATCCGTGAGTCAGTTTCTTGTACTTGCAATTCTCCTGATTCAAAGGCTCTTTTACCAATGATGACTACTTTTTGAGGAACTTTGACCTGAGTAAGTCCTAAATCTCGAATAGCTTTTTCAATGCGATCTCTGCCAATCACACGCCCTACAGCCCCCTTTCTTAAAAAAGTCTGACCAGAAAGAGATTGTTGTTCTGAAAGATTTCAAATTCCTCAGGTGTCATAAGACGCCCCTCTTTGCGTAGATCTGTAAGGAATTGCTCAAGAACTTGTTGTCTGTGTCTTGCATCCATACTCGCGCTAAACATCCGCATAAATTTGGGTTCATAATGAGATTTCAAGTCTTTCATCCCCAATCTGTTTAATCGCAACACCATCCCAAGACCCCCATGAATATTTGCGAATCGATAGATGTCTTCTCTTTGATGAGGGGGCAGTGCTAAAAAATCTTCATTCTGGAAATCTGTATCATCAAGGAGAGCTCGCTCCATCCATAACTCTTCTGGAGATAACTGAATTTTTTCATTTTCAAGAGTTTGCAAGATCATTTTTGCATGTCTTGTAAACCCTTGTTCAGTGGCTAAAAACAATGCACTTTTACCTTGATCATTGGTGGCTCCTGCAAGAGACGGATTGATCCTAAGCATGTTATACACGCGACTTGTCTGAGTTTGACGTATACGCTCACTGTACCCTTCTTTATCTGTGAGGACATTGAAAAAAATCGACCGTTCTTCACACCCCCAATGAAACTGCAAACCCTTGTCTTTGGCGATTTGATACAGCACATCGAAATTTTCTTTTCCGATAACAAATATGTACCTATATTCATCCTGATTGTTGTATTCGCTCTTTTGTAAAAGCATGTCTAACAGATCTTGTAAACCTTCAAAAGCTTCTAAAAATTTTTGAATTTCTACAGGCCATTTCCGATGACCTCCTGTGCTGACGAGAAGGTCTACCAGTTTATTCAGATATGCTTCGGTGTTCTCTTGTTTTTGCAGTAATAACAGTTCGTGATCTTTCATAGGGAGACTTGGGTGTGCTGTGGTTTCCCATGAAGGCGCTCTTGTCTCTAGGCAATGAACAGATTGGGGATGAAACGCGTTCCAGAAAAGACCGAAAACACTTCCTAATTTTGCATATCGTGTGGCGCGTGGACTCCAATGAAAAACCCTCTGAATAGGGGTAAAGAACAGATTACAAGCTTGTCGATGGCTGCAAAATATGAATGAATGGAACGCATTTGAAAGACTAACTGGATCTTTGACACCTCTTGCAGAGGAATATCTATAAAAATTATTTAAAAAACTTGCGCTACATCTATTCATAACTACGACCAATTTTAATCACCTATTTTAACATTTTTAAAAAATAAAAACAAATAAACTTACAGCATATAAAAAAAATAATTTTATATCACACCGAAATCACAGAACCATCGACATAACATAAATCATTGACACTCAAAGGCAGCGTGAAAGGAGCGAAAAAAATAGAAGGATATTATCGTGCTATTTTGCATAGAGAATCTCCGGGTGTAAGATTCGAACTTACGACCAATGGATTAACAGTCTCAAGGCGCACAACGCGTCACGACACTTCACGAAGTGTAGCAACATAAGGATTAAATGTTTAGATCTTTCTAAGATGTTGCGACAGGTTGCCAGAAGTTGCCATGATTTGGAGCCAAGTGTGCCAAATTTGTGCCGTAACCTTCTACACCTACTATGCTCCATCACACACAGTAGTTTATCCTTTCTATCCATGCCCACTCGAAACATGGGAAAATTAAAAAAATTTTTATGAATTTCTGTATTTCTGTATTTTGTGTATAAGAGTGGGAAAACCAGGGAGAGTCTATGGTAACGAGAACGGCCAGATTAACGATCGATCTTCTCAAAGGCGACCACAAAAAAATCAAAACGGCTGCAATGGCAATGGATATTTCGATGAAAGATTTCATCATTTTGAGCGTTGCTGCATACTTGCATCGCAAGCCAAATAAGGTAACAGAAAAAGCGCTCCAACAAGTCAAAACAGGCAAAGGCATTAGAAAATTTGAGAGTCTTGGTGAAATGCTTAAAGATCTTAAATCCTAATGCTTATTCCCAGAAGATCCTCCCAATTCAAACGCGACTTTAAATTAGCTATGAAAAGAGGACTCCCGATCTCAAAAATCGAAAAAGTCATGGAAACACTGGTCACAGAAACCCCACTCGAACCAAAACACAAAGATCATCCTCTTTCAGGGGATTACAAAGGTCATCGAGAGTGTCACATAGAACCTGACTGGCTCTTAATTTATGCGATTAGCTATCCAGACATTTTCTTTGTCAGAACTGGATCTCACTCAGATTTATTTAAATAATATCAGATTCCCATTCAGAAATCATAAAAAAACGAAGAATTCACAAAGAAAATATGGCGAATACCAAAGCAGAAATAGGCACCGGAAGCATCTACGAACAGCTTGGATTTAAAGATCACAAAGAGATGGAAACAAAATCCATTCTAGTTATGGAGATCGCCAAAGCCATCAAAAAGAAAAAAATCACCCAAACTGCTGCCGCAAAAATCCTTAGCATTTCTCAACCTAAGCTATCGGGATTGTTGAATGGACATTTTAGAGGGTACTCAGTCGAAAGACTGATCCAATTCTTAAACGAACTTGGGAAAGACGTCGACATCGTAGTAAAAACGAAACCACGCAATCGGAGAGCTCGTGTCAATGTTTATCATTCAAATGGTGAAACGCGCCTTTCTACAGCCATTGCAGCTAAAGGAAAATACTAAAACACGAGGCAAGATCAATTTACTTGAGGTTTTGACATATTCCCTCTCGCGCGTTCTTCTTTTGAACTGCTGCTCGAGCGCAATCTCGGTCGTTCACGGCCGAGTTAGCCGAGCTATCTGTTAAGCTGCAGCAAGGCACTTGCTGCCCCTTGGCAGTCGGAGAATCTCTCCCCTTTTTAGGGGAGAGTTCTTCAAACTGTGACTGCGGAATAGTAAACAATCTGCAAGAACTTAATAGAAAATGATTTTTTGAACCCTTGTGCATAAAGAGGTCTTTTTCTATGCTTCTTCCCATTTTAAGGAGGATTTATGATTTCATCTGTTTCTCAATCGCCGCAATACCATGCTTCACGCACAGCATCAGTTACAGCACCAGCTTTCCTGACAGCGTTGTTTTTAGCGACGGTTTCTAGTATGACGGTTCCTGGAGATATGTCACCTGGAGAAAAATGTGCAATAGAAGATCTGGCACGGCTTACTATGCGAGGCGTTGCTGCAAACGAGGTGCACGAAATTGCGCAATGGACAAAACTGCTCTGTAATGATCCTGTCACAGCCCGTGCAAAAGAATGGGGTTTAATCAAAGTAGATAAATACGACTGCGATCGAGTGCAGCGGGAAACGGACGATATCTTCAAAAAAATCAACGCGTTGAATTGTCCAAAGCAGTCAATAAATATTAAGGAATGTTTTTTGGAAGAAGACATTTTAGAGGAAGGCTTATCAGAGTTTTTAACAAAAGTTGCTACAGGAGAAATGATCGTAGTTCCTGACGCAGAAGTTAAGTTGCATGCAGGAGACTTGGTGCAATCTTTAAAAACCCTAGGGAGAATGGCCAAAAGAGAAGAGTGTAAATTCTACCGACAACATCTCCGCGAGTTTAACGGTCGACAAAAAGAAAACCGGACAATTTATGTTGGAAATGCTATGCGGTCAAGGCCTAAATTTCATTAAACATCTCCGCTTACTTCCTCATCACCCTAAGGCGAGGAAGTATACCCAAACAACCTCAAGAATCGATTTCGAGGGCACGACCTCGTCGTACTCTATAATCAAGCCTTTGAATCTTACATATCGATTATAAGAATCTCCAGATGTAAGATTCAAACTTACGACCATATGATATCCACCTGCCTATTCCAATCACCTAGATATAGGTATACCAAAATCAATATCAAAAGATGGATCTTCCATTTTCTCTCTTTGAATTGTCCATGTCATCTGACCTGCAGAATCCATTTGCCCACAAAGAGTAACAGCGAATGGGGCTCCATGATGAGGCGTGATTATATAGTGATCCAATCTTCCGTCTTCAGGATATTTCCCAAGACATATCCCGCCACACTGAATTTTCTTCAAGGTGGTTCCCAACTCTTGTAACATAGTCGGTATAAAGAACTAGACTGAATTCTTTCCCCTATGCTGAAAAATCAGAACATCTTTGCATGTGTGGGCGCGCTCCGAGGGATCCAATTCCCCCATATATCATATTGTTCATTAGAAGGCATAAAAACAGCACGACCATGCAATCCCACTCCTACCACCTCAATGCAACAAGACAGACAAAGGACCGTGCTAGCGCAACAGAAAACTCTCATCTCTGTAAGCGTCCATTCGACTCCAGCCAGTTTACGGACTTTTGGAGGCTCCGGATGGTCATGTAACTGATAGACGGTTATACGATGCATCGTGTCCCCTTGCTCTATTTCAAGAATCTCCGGGTGTAAGATTCGAACTTACGACCAATGGATTAACAGTCCACTGCTCTACCACTGAGCTAACCCGGAATATAGAAGGGCCCATTTTAAATTTTAGAGCGATTAAAACTCAACCGTTTTTTCTTGAGAGATCTCCGAATTCCTGCTATACCTTTGACAATTCTTAAAAAATCTACTTGTGGTCGTACTTCGATGGATGAACAACTTGCAGGCCACATTGAGGCAATTGTCTTCACGCAGCCAGAAAATGGCTTTACTGTAGCCCGTTTAAAAGAACCCAAAAAAAAAGATTTTACTGTCATCGTGGGTTATCTCCCGTCATTGCAGCCGGGCGAGACGGTCCTTTGTAAGGGAATATGGAAAATTCACCCTTCTCACGGGAGGCAGTTTGAAGTCTCTGACTACACCATCGAAATGCCCAACGATGTGGTGGGAATCCAAAAATACCTCGAATCGGGCCTGGTGAAAGGAATTGGCCCCGTATTTGCAAAAAAAATCGTCGACCGTTTTGGGGCGGATACTTTGGCGGTGATCGACCAAACCCCCCATAAATTGCTCGATATCCCGGGCCTTGGCGATAAAAAATTAGATAAACTCATCGAGTGCTGGAAAGCGCAACGCTCCATTCGAGACGTGATGATTTTTTTGCGCGCTCACGGCGCAAGTCCTGCGTATGCTCAGAGGATTTATAAAACCTATGGCGATCAAAGCATCGAAAAAGTAAAAGAAAACCCTTACAAACTCGCCAAAGATATTTTTGGGATTGGCTTTAAAATCGCTGATGGAATCGCCCTCAAATTGGGCTTTGCCCTCCACTCCCCTCAACGCATTGCAGCTGGCATCGAATTTACCATGTGGGAACTCTCCAATGATGGCCACACCTGCTATCCCATGCAAGAACTCATTCCCGTTGCCAAAGGAGCTCTAGAAGTCGAGAGCGATCTGATCGAAAAAGAACTCGAGCAACTCGTCACGAGAGGTTTTCTCATCAAGAAAGAAGACATGCTCTGGCTTGCCCCCTTTTTCGCCTACGAAGCAGGCATTGCAAAAGAGCTTGTGTCGTTGCAGGCAAGCCCTCAAGCCATTCGGGCCATCGATGCACCGAAAGCTGCCGCTTGGGTAGAAGAAAAATTGCGGATCGAATTTGCCAAAGAACAAAAACAGGCCATCATCCAGGCGCTCACCGATAAACTCCACATCATCACGGGCGGCCCCGGAACCGGGAAAAGCACCATCACAAACGCCATCTTGCGCGTGACAGAAAAGCTCACCACCAAAATTCTTTTGGCAGCGCCTACGGGCAGAGCCGCCAAGAGAATGACCCAAATTACGCACAGGAAGGCGTTCACAATCCACTCGCTTCTTGAAATGGACTTTGGGTCGGGCGGCTTTAAACGAGGCAAAGATAACCCGTTAGGATGCGATTTGATCATCATCGACGAAGCGAGCATGATCGACACGCAGCTACTCTTTCACCTTTTGCGCGCCATTCCTAGAAGCGCGCGCGTTTTACTTGTCGGAGATGTGGATCAATTGCCAAGCGTGGGTCCTGGAACGGTTTTGCGCGATCTCATCCGCTCAGGAACTGTCCCCGTCACACAGCTGAAGGAAATCTTTAGACAAGCCAGAGGCTCTAAAATCATCACGAACGCTCACAGGATCAATCAGGGGGAATTCCCCTGTCTTCAAACCTCCCCAGGAAGCGATTTCCACTTCATCGAATCGGAAACTCCTGAAGCGATCCAACAGGTGATCTTAGAACTTGTGGGCAAAGAAATCCCTGCACAATGGCGCTTGGATCCCATTGAAGACATCCAGGTTCTTTCCCCCATGAAAAAAGGGATCATCGGATCTGAACTTCTCAATAATTCTTTGCAGGCGCTCTTAAACCCCAGCGACACTCCCCTTTTTCGGGCAGGAAGAAAGTTTCACCTTCACGACAAAGTCATGCAAATCCGCAATGACTACGACAAAGGTGTGCGCAACGGAGATATCGGAAGGATTGTCGCGATCGACAGCGCAGAACAATGCATCAAAGTCGTCTTTGATGGCGATAGTGTCGATTATCAATTTGCAGAACTGGACGAACTCCTCTTGGCTTACGCAACGTCCGTACATAAATACCAAGGAAGCGAATGCCCTTGCGTTGTCATCCCCATCCACACGTCCCACTTTAAACTTCTCCACCGCAATCTTCTCTATACGGCCGTGACGCGCGGAAAAAAACAGGTCTACATCGTGGGAACCAAAAAAGCGATCGCCATCGCCATCCACAATGACCAAGTGCAAAACAGATATACGGGATTAGAAAAAGCGCTGTATAAAGGGAGCGGTTGAACAATGAAATTTTGGCACGCTTTATTCCTATGTAGTCTATGCCATCTCTTCGGAGAGAATTCCGAAGCAGGCCTTATAGGAGGAGAGGACTCAAGTAGCGGGGCTCCTTTTGCAGCTTTTGCTCTGACAAGCGGCGCTGTCATACCGATCACATTGCCTTTCACAACGGGAACCATCAGCGGCGTTGCAATCAATGATTCTAAGACAAGTATCCTAGGAGGACAAACCAGTGGAATCGGCGCAAGCGCCTTTGCTGCGTTGATTTCTCCAAACGGACGGCTCTCTCTGATTGAGCCACTCCCTGCCAGCGGCTCTATTAGTAGCGTTGCAATCAATTCTTCGGGAATGAGCCTCATTGGAGGCAGTGGCCTCAACAACGCCTTCGCAGCTTTTGTTTCTCCCAATGGAACCCCCATTCCCCTCTCTCCACTCCCCCCAATTGGAAATATCAGCAGTGTAGCGATCAATGCTTCGGGAACAGGCCTCATCGGAGGAGCAAGTTTTGGTGGAGGCACTCCTCCTTTCGCCGCAATCGTAGCCCCCAACGGAACCCTAACTTCCCTGTCTCCGTTACCCTCCAGCGGTCTCATCAATAGCGTTGCGATCAATTCTTCAGGAACAGGCCTCATCGGAGGAGAAGATTTTAGCAATCCTGCGTTTGCAGCTCTTGTGGCTTCCAATGGAACGTTAACCATCCTTTCTCCCTTACCCTCGACCGGAAATATCAAAAGTGTAGCCATCAACTCCTCTGGCAAAGGACTGATCGGAGGAACGAGCACGGGCACTGATACCCCTTTTGCTGCTTTTGTACATCCGGATGGGACATTAAGTCCTTTGATCCTCCCTTTACCTCAAGGATCCATCCAAAGCGTCGCCATCAATTCTTCCGGTGCGGGCCTCGTCGGAGGCAATACGTCGAGCTCCCAAGCTTTTGCAGCCCTTGTGTCTCCCGACGGCAACCTCAAGGTACTTGTCCCCCTGCCTGCTGTCGGAATTATCGATACCGCTGCCATCAATGAAGCGGGAATAGGGCTCATTGGATCGTCAAATTTTACATTTCACCCCGCGTTTGCAGCCCTTGTGGCTCCCAATGGCAATTTAATTCCACTCACACTCCCATTTACGAACGGATCGATCAATAGCGCTGCGATCTTAGACTCTTTTGTTCCTAAAAGTATCGGCCCTTACCAGAGCACTCTCAATAGTCAATTGGCTCTAGCCCGAACATTGGAACAACATTACATCAGTCAAAAAGCTCTGTGGAGTCTCAATGACGACCCTTCCGAAAATTGCTGCAACGGATTGCAAAAAAACAATTCTTTTGCTCTCTGGAGTGCATTTCTTGGAAATTACGTACATGAAGACGCGGCGCGTCATATTCCCACTTTCACCAATGAAATTGCAGGTTGCATCCTCGCTCTCGACTATCAAGGCATTCAGGACTTGATTCTAGGGATAGGAGCTACCTACGCATTCAACTACGCGCACTATCATGAAAAAGAGGGTCATGCTGCAATGCACCAAGAATCTGCTCTCTTATATGCATCTTGGAATCACCCCTATTTTTTCATGAATGGCGCTCTCTTCGGAGGCATCTATCAAGCAGAGCAGGCGCGACATGGGTTTTCTCAAAATACTTCGCAAGCAAATCCCGAAGGCTGGACTCTATGTGTCCACTTGGAATTCAGCGCCCCTCTTCGTGGCCAACCTGACAAATGGTTTAAGGTCGATTCTTTCTTGATGTTGGACTCAGCCAATAGCTGGCAATCCCATTTCCATGAACATGGGCCCTCTGATTTTAATCTTGTCCTCAACAATCAGTACTTTTCCCTGTTGCGCACCGAAATAGGACTTCGCTTCTATGAAATTTTGCGCTACCAATGGGGATGTATTTGTTTAGAAGAAAAGGCAAGCTATGTGAACAGGCTTCCTCTGCACACAGAAAAAGGAGAGGCTTTTTTTGTAGGAGCTACATCTACCTTTCCCATTGCAACATTCGGTCACGCAATACAAAATCTCGGGTGCATCCAAATGCATATAGAATGTATCCCCGCTTGTCTTACAGGATTCTACACAGCTTTAGACTACCAAGGTGAATTTGGATCTTCTTTCCAATCTCAGATGATCGAGTTAGAAACTGGTCTAAGATTTTAAAAAACCTCTGTATTTAAATACTTCCATAGTGTAAAGTTTTTGTCATGTGCTTACGTTTTTTCATCACAATCTTCGGATGTATCTCTCTGTTTGCCTCAAGCGGGCAATACCAATTCCAAGGAAAACATCTCATCGCAAGCTATAGCGGCTGCGATATCGATGCTTTATCTGATGTGAATACTTTGCGCGCCAAAATGATGCAGGCAGTGCAAGAGTGTGGAGCGACAGTGCTTGATTCTTCTTACTACATATTCGAGCCCGACGCAATCACCATGGTGATTTTACTTTCCGAAAGCCACGCCAGCATTCACACGTACCCAGAGCACGGCACATGCTTCATCGACCTATTTACGTGTGGGGACAAATGTTCTAACGAGATCTTCGACCAAGTACTCCGCGCCTACCTAAAACCAACAAACGTCGACAGCAAGCTCCTCCTCCGCCAAGAAACCGCCACCGATCTATAACTTTCTTTTTTCTCTTTCTTCTTCTCTAGTCTCTGCAATTATCTCTGCGCTGATAAAAAAAACGAAGGCTGTGATTACAGACACCTCAGCCACAGTCTTTATTTTTTTCATCAGCGCAGAGATAATTGCAGAGACTAGAGAAGAAGAAAGAGAGAGGATTTGTCTAATACAAAGAAAAAGGGGACAAAGACTGCCCCCGAATGAGATTACGACTTCGACTTCTTCTTGTGTTCGATGTAGTGAATCACGTCGCCCACTGTTTTGAGTTTCTCAGCATCTTCTTCTGAGATTTCAAAACCGAAACGCTCTTCAAACGTCATGATTAACTCTGTTAAATCCAATGAATCGGCGTTTAAATCCTCTACAAAGGACTTCGCAGGCGTGACATCCGCCACGTCTACACCGAGCTGCTCGACAATCACATCGATAACTTCTTTTTGTACAGACATACTTTCCTTCAATTTGTTTTTTAAACTTACATGACCATTCCGCCATCAACTGTCAACGTTTGTCCTGTGACATACCGAGACCACTGATCGCTTACTAAAAACAATACCGCCTGTGCAATATCGCGTGGATGTCCAATACATCCTAATGGAACTTTGGCCAAAACCCCTTCTTTTACTTGAGCAGGCAACACTTCTGTCATCTGTGTCTCGATATACCCAGGCGCTACGCAATTGACCCGAATCCCTCGACTCGCTAACTCTTTCGCCAAAGACTTGGTAAACCCAATCATCCCCGCTTTCGCCGCAGCATAATTTGCCTGCCCCGCATTGCCAATCAAACCAATCACCGAGGCGACATTGACAATAGCGCCCGTCTTAGCTTTCATCATAGGACGAGTTAAGGCACGACAAGTGTTATACACAGATTTTAAATTCACCGCAAGCACTTGATCCCAATCTTCTTCGCTCATGCGCATTAAAAGATTATCTCGCGTGATTCCCGCATTATTCACTAAAATATCTACTTTCCCAAAAGCTGTTAAAACTCCCAGGATCGCTTCATCAACATCCTTAGCCTTAGACACATCCACAAGAACGGAAAGAACTTTTTGCGCAGGATCTGCGCGCGCTGCCTCAATTTCTTTCACAGCCTGCAAAGCTCTCCCCTCATTCGTTCCAAAAATAACGACATGGGCCCCTTGCTCTGCAAATAGCGTCGCAATGGCCTTGCCAATGCCCGCTGTTCCCCCGGTTACGATGGCAGTTTTTCCTTTTAACAACTGCATGAGTTCTCCATTTGATGTGCAATTTTTTCTAGATCCGTCACTTTTTCTAAAGAAAGAGTCTGTCCTGTCACTCCAATCTTCCGGTTCATCCCGCTTAAAGTCGTCCCACAGCCGATTTCTAAATACAGCTGCACCCCTTGTGCATCCAAGGCGCTCAATATCTTGGAATGGGAAAAGATTTTGCGCAGGCTTTTCCAATTGCTAAAGAAACTTTTCAAGAGG
>Ga0206854_1243_pt1 | contig 11458 bp, 8 predicted proteins | sample Alteio_BWOrgCont_50_FD_152870 | JGI IMG/M metagenome (GOLD analysis project Ga0206854, IMG submission 152870) | Enriched cells from forest soil in Barre Woods Harvard Forest LTER site, Petersham, Massachusetts, United States -... | ecosystem: Environmental > Terrestrial > Soil > Temperate forest > O...
AATGTTTACAAAGTAAGATTTACGCCAAACAAATAAGTATGGCTGCGCGGATACGCCGAATAATCAACACCTGGTGTTACCGGTACAGCTGTACGGGTATTTACATCAGGGTCGTATCCGCTATATCCGGTTATTAATGCTAAGTTATTTGCTGTAACATATAACCTTAACCTGTTTATTTTTAGTCGTGTTAAAAATTCAGATCTAAAAGTATATCCTAAAGTTACGTTATTAACCCTTGCAAATGCACCATTCTCAACATCGTTAGATGTAACATAAAATTGCGCTGCACCCTGGATAGGGATAGGCACTTTTGCACCGCCGTTAACAGCATTCAAAATATCAGGCGATGAACCTACGGCTACTGTTGTACCACCGGTTAACGTAACTATTTTTTCAATTACGTTTCCATTAGCATCAACTGTATGCCAGCGGCCATTTTCTGTAGCAAACAAATTAGTATTGTCGGTATAACCGTTTGTAAACTCAACTTTTGAAGCGTTTAACACACTTACCAGGTCCTGGAAGTTTATGAACACGCTTAGATCCAGGTTTTTATAGGTAAATGTTTGATTTAAACCACCGGTAATTTTTGGTATAGTATTACCCAAAATTTTCTGGTCGGCAGTTGTGATCTGTCCGTCGCCGTTCAAATCGCCAAACTTAGTTAAACCAGGCTGTGCAGTACCTATTGTTTTTGACGGGTCAACAACACCTGCTTTTAAAGTGTATTCGTGTGTTGTTGGGTCATAGTTAAAGTCATTGGTTGTATAAAAACCATTGTACTGGTATCCATAAACACTACCCACTGGTTGTCCAACCTGAACAATAAAGTCAGCCGGTTGTCCTGAAGGGCCCCATCCTGAATTTTGAGGGTATGAAACCTGGCCCGGAGCCAATGCCAATATTTTATTGGTATTGTACGATACGTTAAAGTTTGCGGTCCAGGTAAAATTCCTTGATTGGATGATATGCGCATTTAACTGCAATTCTATACCTGTATTTTGGGTACTACCAACGTTTTGATACTGATTTTTATAACCAGAGCTTGGTGGAACAGGCACAAGGATCAACAAGTCTTTAGTGGTACCTCTATATGCATCAACAGAAAATTGAAGACGGTTGTTAAGTAAACCAAAATCTAGGCCAATGTTGTTAGAAACGGTAGTTTCCCATTTCAAATTAGGGTTAACTAAATTTGCCGATGCATAGCCTATTGTGTTAGTGCTTTCATTTAAACCATACAGTGCCGAAGGGTTAAATAAAGTTTGGGTAAAATAATCAGGAATACGGTTATTACCTGATGTACCGTGGCTAAAGCGTAATTTCAGATCTGATATCGCGGTAACATTTTTCATGAAATCCTCATCAGATATACGCCATGAAACAGATCCTGACGGGAAATATCCCCATTGATGGCCCGGAGCAAATTTAGATGATCCGTCTGCACGCAATGTAAATGCTGCGGAATACTTTTTATCCAGCGTATAATTGCCCCGCATAAAGAACGATAGTAAATGTGATTCTGAAAAAGCGTTCTGCGGATATCCGGGAACAATAGTACCCTGGTTAAGCTGGTTTAATGCAGTATTAGGTGCAATACCATTAGGGAATAATTTAAATTGATTATTTAAACCGGTTGCGTCAATATTGTAAAACTCATTACCTAATATGATATTGTAAGCGTGCCTTTTAGGATTATTAGCCGCATTACTGAAGGTAAACACGTTCGACAAATCCATAGTATTGGTGTTAATTTCATTAATGCCGCCTAAAGGCTGACCACCGCCATTTATTAAAGCGTTAAATGTTACCCCGTCATCAAAGCTATTTAATACTTGCCTGTTAAAGTCAACGCCTAATGTTGACCTGAACGTAAGATACTTGTTGATCTGGTAACTTATATAGCCGTTTAAGTCGGTTATATAGGTATTGTTTTTACGGTATTGTGCGTTTGAATTGGCAATTGGATTGATAACACCTATGTTATTACCCGCTTCCTGGCTTTCATTAAATAATGCCGCGTCTATCTGATCCTCAGCTACGCCGGGGATATCAAAAGGTGTATATTTAATGGTATTACGCAGGTTATTATAGGTTGAGCTCTGCGAGCTTGATACGTCAACACCTGAAATTGTTTGCTGACTGTAACGTGCATTAAAACCAAACCTGAATTTTTCATTCGCCGTATGATCCAAATGGAAACTGATCAATTTGCGATCGTAAGCTGAATTGATAACATTTTCAGTCTGGATATCATCTGTAAAGCTTAAATTAAAAGTTGTGCTGGCATCGCCACCTGTAACACTAAAATTGTGCTGTTGCTGAGGGGCTGCCTGGTCAAATACCTTTTTTTGCCAGTCAATAACCGGTATGGTTTTATACCTTGATAAAGCGCTGAAATCAGTACCGTAATCGTTTACAAAGTTTGTACTGTCGGTAGTGTTACCGCGGCTTCTTTCATATTGGTAGGTTACGTAGTCATACGGATCCATAACTGGTATTTCACGCGCCAGTTTTTTGAAACCAACATAAGCGTTGTAGCTTACCCTGGTAGCTTGCGCGTGTCCACCCTTGGTTGTAATTAATACAACGCCGTTTGCACCTCTTGCGCCATAAATGGCAGTTGAAGCGGCATCTTTCAATACGTCAATTGATTGAATGTCTTGTGGTGATAATGATGCTAAACCATTTTCAACCTGCACACCGTCAATTACATACAGCGGATCATTACTTTGGGTAATTGAACCACCACCGCGAACTAATACTCTTACAGTAGCATCCGGAGATCCATCGCCTGATGTGATCTGCACACCCGCCAACCGGCCGGCCATAGCCTGCGCTAATGAAGTAACAGGCACATCCTGCAAATCTTTAGAAGTAATTGATGAAACAGCTCCGTTCAGGTCACGGCGTTTAACCGAGCCGTAACCAATGGCTACAACTTCCTGTAACTCTTTTGAGTTTGTTGTAAGCTCGGCGGTTACAGTGCTTTGTCCGGCGCCTAAAGTAACTTCAAGCGGGTCATAGCCAACTGATGAAATAACTATTACTACACCTGCCTTATCGGGAACAGGAAGTTTAAAGTTACCATTCACATCGGTTTGGGTACCGCCCCTGGTTCCTTTAATAATTACCGAGGCTGCAGCTACCGGGTCGGAGCTGCCTTTTTCTGTTACCTTACCGGTAACTTGCCGGGTTTGGGCCAATACTGCCGCGCTTAGCAGCAACATAAGGCAAAAACTAAGTAAACTTTTAATCATAATTGGTTTTTATTGGTTCTTTTTTAGTTGGTTTCTTTATAAGCAACAATAAAGCATTACCTACAATTCAGATAGAATAGTACATAGATGCATTACTTTAATTTTGCTAATACTTTATAATTGGTTTATCGGTCTTAAAAGCCTTTTTTCAGCTTTTTTTACTTAAACGATAAACAAGGTTACCCACTATAAGCAAATAAAAAAAGGATTTGAACAATAAAAACTATGCAAACGTTCCCGGAAACGTTTGCGGAAAAAAATTAAAACAAACGAATCAACCAACTATGCGCAATTTTATTTTTAACAAAAAAAGCAGGCCATTAGCCTGCTTTAATAAACATCTTGCAAAAGTTACGCTATTGTATGGTTACAATATCCTTGTTTAACTGCTTGTCTAATTTAACCGGTTCAGATAATCCCTTTAAATTGGTGTGTGTTATTTTAATGCCTTTTGTAGCCGCACCTGTGGCCGAAATTAATGTTGATGTTGTTTTGCTGAAATCAATATTATCGATAGTAATATTTGCACTGTTGTTCACTATCATTAACGTAGTTTTAGGCGAGTAGATCTTTACATTTTTTAAGCTGATATCTGCTGCATCAGTGGCAGAAAAAGGTTCAGTTGCCGATATAACCACATCCGATAAATTAATATGGTTCACCGGCATTTCGGGCAAGCCTGTTATCGCGATAGCCGTTTTAGCATTGCTGCAATAAACGTGGCTAATGTAAAAGTCTTTAAAGCGCGGTGTTTTATCAGTAACAGGCATCATTTTAGCCACGGCGTCTTTTTGGTTATCCTCGTAATAAGTATTAAAGTTTATAGCCTCATTTAATATATCGTGCATGTAAATGTAATCTATATAAATATCATGCACCGGGCCACCCCTGTCGCGGCTACTTTTTACGCGAATGCCAACATCAGTATTCACAAAATTGCAATTGGTTATATATATATTATGCATACCGCCATCGGTATTACTGCCAATAACAAAGCCGCCATGTGCATGATTAACAATACAATCAGCAATTATCACATTTTCCAGTGCCGGGTCAGTATCGGGGTTAGCTTTGTTCCCGCTCGATTTCATACAAATACCGTCATCGCCTGCATTAACCGTACAATGGTATATCATAACATTTTTGCTGGATGAGATATCAATACCATCACCGTTTTGCGCATAATACTCATTGTTAATGGTCACATTGCGAATGATCATATTGGTGCAGTTTTTAGGATTAAGCGCAAACTGCGGCGAGTTTTTAAAAGTTGGCCCATCTATCAACACATTTTTGCTGTTAGTTATAGACGCCAGTACAGGCCGCAAAAAATCCCGTGCCGGTAAATAGTCGGCAGCAGTCAGGCCCGTCTTTCCTTTCAGCGTTTTTAAATAATCCTCACCTGCCATTCCCTCTTTTGTTGGCCAGTACATACTGCCATCGGCACTAACTACACCGCCTGCTTTTAACAGGTCAGCCCACAAAGATGGCGCTGCTTTTGCTTTTTTTAATGGACGCCAGGTATCTCCGCCGCCATCATAAACGCCTTCACCTGTTATCCCCACGTTTTCCAGTTTATTGCCCGATAGCAATAATTTAGGTTTACCATCAACCATAGGATATTGCGTATGATCTGTTGTAAAGGTTATTAGCGCACCGCGGTCGGCATGCAGGTTTATATTACTTTTTAACTCTATTGGCCCGGTAAGCCATAATCCCTGCGGAATTAATACCACGCCCCCACCTGCCGCACTACATGCTGAAATAGTTTTTTCAATAGCAACGGTGTTAAGCGTTTGCCCATCGCCAATGGCACCGTAATCTTTTATATTAAATACTTTGGTGCTAAAAACCGGTTCGGTAATTGCCGGCATTTTAAATGGCGCATGGGCTATATAGTAAGCCATATTATTCTCCTGCGCCCGGGCATTATATAATAACCCGGCAGTGCAAATACAGGTAAAAAGTACTTTAAGTTTCATTGGTTTATTTTTGAAAATTAAAGTAAACCTATCACTAAAACCTGCCATTTTTAAACACACGCCCGTATTTTTTTACGGGAACGATTGCGTAATAAGCAGCGATAAGCCGGTTTATTACCTCTTATTCTTTACAATTAGATCTTCTTAACTTTCACCAAACGTACACCATGCGATGCTACTGTTGATGTAAAGCTTTTATCAGATTTTGGCAGATCTTTTTGGCGCCAAAGATCCCTTATTGCATAGTTGCCTGATATTCCCAATGCCTTCCAGTCAATTGAAACAGGCAGGCTATTGCCGCTAATGTTAAACAAGCCAACGGCTTTGCTTCCATCTTCCAGGTCTTTAACCCAAACTTCATAGTCGTCGGTTTTTACAACACGTTTAGCAGGGCTTGCTTTAGGGTCCTGGTCTACGGCAATAACCTCGTCGTTGGTTATCAGGTTCAGTGTAAATGCATCCAGTTTGCTCAAATCACAACCTAACAACAGCGGTGCCGATAAAATACTCCATAAACTAATGTGTGTATACTGCTCGTCGGGATTTAACTGTGTATTATGCTGATTGCCCCAACCTACATAACCTATGATCAACATATCCGGATCATTCCAGCTGCCGGGCGCGGTATAGGCCGTTGTTTTTTCCTGCTGCCTGAACCCAATATTATATAAACTTCCCCAATTGTCGGTAATGTCGCCGGTGGTACGCCATAAATTACCGTTAACCTGGCGGCCCCATGTCCAAACATTTTTACTTCCGTACTGGCATAGGCTGTATACAATATCGCGGTTTTGTTGTGTTAACGCGTCGCGCATAACAAAGTATGGTTTTTGCGCAGCAGCAAGCGTAGTGTCTTTACCAATAATGTCAAGATAACTGCACATATCATATTTCAAATAATCAACGCCCCATTTTGCATAACTGGTAGCATCCTGCAATTCATGCTGATAGCTTGCCAAATATCCGCCACAGGTTTTTGGGCCGGGAGATGAATAAATACCAAACTTCAACCCGTTTTGATGCAGGTAATCGCCAAGACCCTTCATATCAGGAAATTTTTCGTTGGTTACTATCTCGCCATTATCTGCGCGTGTTGGCCGTTCCCATCCATCATCTATATTCATATAGGTCCATCCATGATTTTGCAGGCCGTTTTGTAGTAATGAGTTTGTCGAGCTTCTTACTTTTTCGTCGCTCACAGTTAATCCCCAGGCATTCCAGCTGTTCCATCCCATTGGTGGCGTTAATGCTAACAAATCGCCAACCTTTACAGTAAAGTCGCCTTTAGCCTGGCCCAGCGAGTTTTTAACAACGAAAGTCATTTTATAATCGCCTTTGGTTGGGGCTGTACCGCTTATAACACCGGTTTGGGCGTCAACCATTAAACCTTTGGGCAGATTTTGTACCGAATAGGTTAACGGTGCTTTTCCGGTAGCCGGTATTTTAAATATAAACGGCGAACCCGGGCGGATACCAAAAACCTTTGCACCGTTAATACGCGGCATAGGGCTTACAGCAGGCGTTAAAATGTATGGCGATACCTCTGTTACAGTAGTAATTTGCTTGGTACCTGTTTCGGTAAAAGTGTATTGAATAGAAACCCGCGAGGTATCATCTACCGCAACCGGAAAATCTTTGCTTTGGCCCGCGCCTAAGGTTACCGGCGCAGTTGCAGCGTACATTATTTTATTATTGTCGGTTATTGCTTTAATGCTGAATGTGCCCGAAATATTGGTTCCAAAAGTATTTTGCACTACAATGGATTTACTAACCCTCCCCGGCATAAAATTAAATGCGTTTTGGTTATAGGCTATTTTTAGGCCGGTAATACGTTCAAGCATGTTGATAACCGGTGCCGATGTAAGGCCGCCATTGCCCCTATTATTATAAACGCGGATAGCGATAACATTTTCCTGGTCCCATTTAATAGCCGGGTTTGTTGACGCTACACGGTAATTACGCTTCACATTCCCTGTATTACGAAAACGATTGGTTGTAGCTGCTCCTGCTACCGGGATAGCGCCGGTTTTACCTATTTGCACACCATTTAAAAAACTTTCGTCGGCATTGGCGATCATCCCTAAATTAAAATTCAGGGAATCTTTCCAGTTGGCAGTATTTTTTAATTCGGATGGTATAGTTACCTTAAACCGGTACCATGCCATGCCGTCATAATTTTCAAATCCCTGTTTTTCCCAATTTTTTGTCGGGTCTATTTTCGCCCAGCCAGAATCATCAAATGAAGGATTGCTCCATGTATTATCATCACCGGTTTTAAATTGGGCGCTTTTAAGAATAATGTCGTCCACTTGTTTTTTCTTCATTGATATAACAGAGAAAGCGGCAAGTATTAAACAGCCTATTACCAATATCCATTTCATAGTAGGGAATGATTAAGTTTCAAATATTTTGGTTGATATAAAAGTATTAAATTATTTGCTTTAACAAGTTAGTTTTGTATCAATATGAAAAACATAGACCTACGTTTAAACTACCCCTTATTGCCCGGCCAGGATGCACAAATAAAAGAGCTGCTGCAATCGGCATTAGATCAAACTGGCAACTTACTATCGCTTGCACCGGGCGGCGGCGATTTAACGGACAGGCAGATAGCTGCAAAATGGTTATCGCAACCCGGATATACAGTTGATGCAGAAAATGTATTTATGGGTTCAGGCGGGCACCATTGTATTGTTGTTTCTATACTGGCTGCCGGTCTTCAGCATAAAAAAATTGTTGCTGATGAAATGACTTATTCCAACTTTAAGTCGATAGCACAATTAATGAACATGCAAATAATACCCTGCAAAACAGACGAGCATGGTATAATTCCCGGCGAGTTATCAGCAATTTGCAAGTCGGCCAATCCGGATGCGATATACTTAATGTCTACCGTAAGTAATCCGCTTGGTACGGTAATACCGCTAAATCGCCGTCATGAAATTGCTGCCATCGCAAAAGAAAATAACTTATTAATTATTGAGGACGATGCCTATGGCTTTTTAGAGGAAGAAGTTTTACCCACCTTTTTCCATTTAGCACCTGAAAGGAGTTTTTACATATACAGCTTAGCCAAACCTTTCGCGCAAGGTATTAAAACAAGTTATTTATTGGCTCCCGCAGCATACGCGCAAAAAATAAACGAAGCTTTGAGATCGACTGGTTCTAATCCATCCTGGTTCCTGTCGAAAGCGGCAAGCGATATGATAGAATCGGGCAGTTTAAAATCGCTTATTGAAGCAAAACGAAAAGAAGGCAGATCGCGGCAGCAAAAAACAAGGGAACTATTAAGTGATTACCAGCTTAACGGGCATAAGAATGGCTGGCACATCTGGCTTACTTTACCCGATGGTTTATCCTCCTCAGAACTTAATGAGAATTTATTAAAACGAGGCGTAGAAATTGTACCATCGGGCGCATTTTCTGTCGCAAACAAATCGCAACAACAAGGTATAAGAATTGCTTTAGGCGGTGAGATGGACTTTAACCGGGTAGTAGAAGGACTAAATATTATAAAAGAAGAAATTGAAAAATTGTAAATAGTGTGTTATAGACACTTATTTGATTTACAATTAGCTACATTAGTTTTTCAAAACCAATTATAACTAATATGATAACATTACGTAAATACATTGCAGGGATAATTACACTTTCAGCAGGTTGCTTTTTTGCAAGTTGTAATCAGCCACAAAAACAAGCTTCAACAACCGACTCAACAACTGTAAAGCCATTAATAACCTTGCAGCAATTTGATCCTGCTTTTAGTAACATAGTGAGTAAGAACGCTAAAGCCAAAATATTGGCCACTGGTTTTATGTGGAGTGAAGGGCCGGTTTGGGTAGAAAGCCAGAAGATGTTCATCTTCTCTGACGTTAAAAAGAACGTTATCTATAAATGGACCGAAGCAAAAGGCAAAGAAGTTTATTTGGATCCTTCTGGCTATACAGGTAAAATACCACGCGGCGGCGAATTAGGTTCAAATGGTTTAGGATTAAATATAAAAGGCCAATTAGTTATTTGCCAGGATGGCGACCGGGTTGTATCGGTAATGGATGCGCCTTTGGATAAACCTGAACCAAAATTTAAGCAGATAGCTACAAACTATAAAGGCAAAAAATTTGACAGCCCTAATGACCTTGCATTTTTAAGCAATGGCGATATTTATTTTACCGACCCACCATATGGCCTTGAAAAAAATGCTGCCGACCCGCTAAAAGAAGCCAAATACCAGGGCATTTATCGGATAGGTAAAGACGGTAAAATAACCCTGCTTACAGATACCATTTCTCGCCCTAATGGAATAGGCTTTTTCCCCGGCGGTAAAACTATTTTGATATCCAATTCCGATTCTACAAAAGCGTGTTGGTATGCATTTGATTTAGACAAAAACGGATTATTCACTAACGGACTGTTATTTTACAGCGCACAATCATCTACGAAAACAGCCAAAGGCATGCCCGATGGTTTGAAGATCGACAAAAGCGGCAATATATTCGCCACCGGTCCGGGCGGTATATGGGTATTTAATACTTCGGGTAAATTATTAGGTAAAATATTAGTTGATGACCTGGCTTCAAATTGCAGCTTATCGGGCGATGAAAAATCATTATATGTAACCAATAATCACCGGGTTATAAAGATTGATTTGAGATAGGTCTAAACTGAATTAAGACTTTACTTTTTTCAAGTCGGCTGATAAATGATTTTGAAAATCGGGCGCGGCATGCGTGGCCATGTTTAGCTCATAATGTAAGCTATCGTCATTCACCGTAAAAATTCTTTGCGACCTTATTGCTTTGGGATCTACCAAAATAGCGGTATTGTTAAAAGCAAAGGTTCCCTGCTTTGTGTCAACCAATTCGTAGGTTTCTATGCGGCCGCCTACCTGTGTGCTGTGCAATACTATTTTATCTTCTTTTAAAATTATAAAACCTGTATCCCAAAATACAGTTTGCCCGTTTTTTGGCGTATCGTTTTTATATAATGTTTTTTGCTGGAAAAACAGGGCATCTTTAAATTCATCAGGAATAAATTCCAGTTTCTCGGTATACCAGGTATCGTCAATGGTAGGAAATTTTGCAAAACCCTGTCCTTCCCATTTACCGGCAAACAGGCTTTTTATCTGTAAAAATATTTCTTTCATTTTCTTTTATCTTAAACTATCAGGACACGTTTTTCATAAATTGTTGCAATGCTAAAGCATGATTATATTTTTCGCTTTTTGCTGCGTATAAAAGTGTTACCTGTTTATGTTCTTTAAGGCAGGCCATCAATTCATTAACAGCCGCAGATCCTTTAAGTTCTGAATGATATTTTAAACAAAACTCATCCCATTTTTCCGCATCATGATCAAACCATTTGCGCAGGTTGGTTGATGGGGCAACGTCCTTCATCCATTTATCCACATGCGCATTTTCTTTTTTCACGCCGCGGGGCCATAAACGGTCAACCAAAATGCGGTAGCCATCGGTATCGGCAAAGGGTTCATAAATTCTTTTAATGTGAATGTTCATCGGCACAATTTACAATGAAAATAATGGTTTATATTAGAATAATATTTACCTGTAAAAAGTTTCACCATGCTCCAAAACCGTGTCGATCCGTTTGGTAACATTATAAAAACCGAGGCAAGAGGCTTGTGGATGGGAAACCGTGGCATATTGCATAACCACGAGCAAGAAGTACTACGCCCTTTTAAGTTAAAAGCCTGGCTAACCTGCAAGTTGCAATTTAACGGGCGCAAAAGAGAGGTAATGGCGCCAAACCGGTATACCGAACTGTTTTTTATGGACGAAGCCACAGCTTTTGCAGCTGGGCACCGGCCATGCTTTGAGTGCCGACGTGAGGATTATAACCACTTTAAATCACTATGGCTAAAAGGCAATCCTGAATATGGTTTCGACGAAAAAACATCCATCCAAAAAATTGACGCCATACTTCATCAAGAAAGAATAAACCGGGATGGCTCCAAAGTTACACACGAAGAAAAACCGAACAACCTTCCTGACGGCACATTCATATTACTTAATAACCAACCCTACTTGTTAGCGCATGGACTAATTTACCTATGGACGCCATTTGGATATGCAAAGCCTATACCTATGCCTGTTGTGGATAAAGTAGACGTACTAACTCCAAAGTCGATAGTTAATACTTTCCGTATAGGATTTAAACCGCAAATAGCAATGCCTGCGGGCAGTTAAAATTAAAAGT
>Ga0206854_1247_pt1 | contig 11457 bp, 11 predicted proteins | sample Alteio_BWOrgCont_50_FD_152870 | JGI IMG/M metagenome (GOLD analysis project Ga0206854, IMG submission 152870) | Enriched cells from forest soil in Barre Woods Harvard Forest LTER site, Petersham, Massachusetts, United States -... | ecosystem: Environmental > Terrestrial > Soil > Temperate forest >...
TCGAACACGAAATCGTCGGAATTTTTCGACAGGTCGAGCGACTCGAGCAGTTCCCGGGAAAAGGCGCGGTACCCGGTGTGATATTCGGAAAGCTTGGCGCCCAGCAAAAGATTCTCCGCCGCCGTCAAAAACCGGTTCGCCACGTATTTCCAGACCGGCATCCCCCCGCGCAGGGAATACCCCCCCAAAATCCGGCTGCCCAGGACACACGGGTGCAATTCATTGGCTATGATCGAGGCCATCGCCGGGATTAGCTTGGGCGTGTACTGGTAATCCGGATGTACCATGATGATGATGTCCGCGCCTGACTGCAGCGCCAGACGGTAGCAGGTCTTTTGGTTTCCCCCATATCCCTTATTGACCTCATGCGCGTGCACGCGCACCCCTGGCAATGACGACGCCACCGCCACGGTGTCATCGCGGCTGCGATCATCCACCAGGATGATTTCATCCACGATGCCCTGTTGCAAAACTTCGTCCACCGTTTTGGCCACGGTTTGCGCCGCGTTGTAAGCGGGCATGACTACAACAACTTTCTTTTTATGATACATGGATTTCCGATTTTTTTTATCCTGCCGCAACGGATGAAAATCTGAAAGAAAAAAGCAACCCGCACACCAGAAACGCAAATGAAGCGAGTTTTTCAGGTTTTCGCGATAGGTTGGTTTTAGGGTGGTTTCAGGCCAAATTATTCTTCGTTCTTTGCAAATATTGTTTGACCCGCCGCAATTTTGATGTGATTTATCTCTTGTCCAATACAGGCTCTCAGCAAGTGAAACGTTAGACGCAGGGGAAAAGTCGCGAAGAACCTATGACCACTTTCATCAAAGTGATTATGGAAATTTTGCCTGGGGGAAGGCACACCATAATTCCTTTTGCAATCGTCTCCCTTGTCCTTTCCAGTAACCTGGCTTTTGCCCAGTCTGGAACCGGCGCCGCCACCGGCAGCGATACCAATTCCCCGCAGGCCCTGAAACAACTCAGCCTGGAACAATTGATGGACATGGATGTCACGTCCGTCGCCCGGGAACCGGAACCATACAAAGATGCCCCGGCAGCCCTCCAGGTCATCACCAGCGACGAGATTGACCGTTCCGGCGCGTCCAGTATTCCTGAAGCATTGCGCCTGGCAGACAACCTCGATATCGCACAGAAGAGTTCCCACGATTGGGCGATCAGCGCCCGCGGATTTAACACCTCGCTGGCCAACAAGCTGCTCGTCCTCGTTGATGGTCGTACGGTTTACACTCCCCTCTTCGCCGGAGTCTCCTGGGACGAACAGGACTACATACTGGCAGACATTGACCGAATCGAAGTCATCAGTGGCCCCGGCGGGACTCTCTGGGGCGCCAACGCGGTCAACGGCGTCATCAATATCACCACCAAGAGCGCGCAGGATACTCAAGGACTTTTGGTAGATGGCGGTGGCGGGTCGGAGTTGCGGGATTTCGGCGCTGCGCGTTTCGGCGGCGTGCTGGCTTCCAATGTTTATTATCGGATCTATGGGAAATACTTTGATCGCAACAGCGAAGTCCTCCCCAACGGTAACAGCGCCAACGACTCCTGGAACATGGGGCAAGGAGGCTTTCGCATCGATGATGTGCCGCTTTCTCCCAATACCTATACCTTGCAGGGTGATTTTAATGCCGGCCATGAATACGTGGTCTCTGGCGGTCGCGCCAACGTGGCTGATGGCAATCTGCTGGGGCGCTGGACCCATACTTTTTCGGACGACTCGGATATACAGTTGCAATCCTATTTTTACCGCACGCATTTGGTTGATCCCATCCCCGCGGATGCAACGCTGGCCCCGGCCGGAATCCTGATTGACGACCTGGATACGTTTGACCTGGATTTTCAACATCGCCTCCATTTGGGTACCCGCAATAATTTTATCTGGGGCATGGGTTATCGCCGGACCCATGAAACCGATCAAAACGCTCCCGCCGTGGCGTTTAACCCGCCGGACCTTGACCAAAATCTTTACAGCTTTTTTTTGCAGGACGAACTCATGCTCTTGAGCAATCTCCACCTCACCTTCGGCACCAAAGTGGAACACAACGACTATACCGGGTTTGAGGAGGAACCCAGCGGGCGCCTGGAATGGGACATCACCAAAAAACAAATGGTTTGGGTGGCGGTTTCGCGAGCCGTACGCATGCCCTCGCGGGTGGATGAGTCGGAAGACCTTCCCATTGCCAACCCGGCGTTTAGACCCTTCTTTGGCCCCAGCCTGCTCGTCGGCAATTCCAACTTTGTCTCCGAAACCTTGATCGCTCTCGAAGCCGGATACCGCGCGGAATTAGGACAAAAAATTTCAGGGTCCGTCTCCATCTTTTATAACCTCTACAATGACATCCGGAGCACCAGTACCAGCCCCACCGCGTTCGGCACTCCGCTCATTTTTGAAAATTATCTCAAAGGAGAAACTTACGGGGCCGAACTGGCCGGCGACTACCAAATGCTCACTTGGTGGCGGTTGCACGCGGGCTATGATCTGCTCAAAGAGAATATTTATGTGAAATCCGGCGAAACAGACTTCAACGGTGGCCACAATGAAACCGCCGATCCCCAACAACAGGTGTTCCTCCGCTCCTCAATGGACTTGCCGGCCAATGTCCAATTGGACGCTGCCTTGCGCTGGATTGATTCTTTGAGCATCAATAACGGATCCGCTCTCGAGACCGTTCCCAGTTATTTTGAACTGGACACCCGTCTGGGCTGGCAGATGACCAAAAACATCGAGGTCTCCGTGGTCGGCCAAAATCTTTTGCATGCCCAACATCAGGAGTATGGTTATCCGACGAGCGCCACTACGGAGGATATTGTACGCAGTGGCTATGGGGAGGTGACATGCCGGTTTTGAGAGCAGTGCCGGGTTGGAATTGGTTTTTGAAAGTGGGGTTGGCCGTTGCCCTGCTGCTGGCCGGCAAAATGGAGATCCATGCGCAGGACGTTTCCACCGAATATAAATTCAAAGCGGTCTTCCTCTTTCATTTCGCGCAGTTTGTGGATTGGCCCGCCAATACCTTTTCCAGCCCGCAGGCCCCGCTGGTCATCGGCATCCTCGGTGATAACCCCTTCGACAATTACTTGAACGAAACCGTGCAGGGAGAAAACGTCAATGGCCACCCCATGGTTATCCAGCTCTGCCACAACCTTGGCGATGCCACCAATTGCCAGGTGTTGTTCATCAGCAATTCTGAAAAAACGCGATTGGATCAGACTCTCGCCGCCCTGAAGGGAAAAACCATCTTGACCGTCAGTGACATCGATCAATTTCCCGAGGACGGCGGCATCATCGGGTTTGTGACCGTTGACGGCAAAATTCATTTCCGGATCAATACCGACGCGGCCCGGGACGCCAACCTGGTGTTCAGCTCCAAACTGCTGCGGCTGGCGGAGATCGTCACGACGCAAAACAAATAACATGTTCAAAAATACCCCCATACGACGGAAATTGATGGTGGTCAACCTGCTGACCAGTGGGGCGGTGTTGTTGTTGACGTGCCTGTCGTTCGCCACTTACGAAATCGTCACGCTCCGCAAAAGCATGGTCGAGGGCCTCTCCACCCGCGCTGAAATCATCGCCGCCAATTGTACCGCGTCACTGGTTTTTTCAAGACCCGTCGGACGCCGCCGACGTATTGTCCGCCCTTAAAACCGATCCGCAGATCGTCGCTGCCTGCATTTATGATGTCAATGGACGTATTTTCGCCCAATTTCCAACAAATGCCGTGGCCAGGACTTTTCCCGCGGTTCCGCCGGTATCCAGCTACCAATTCAAACCTTCGTCATTGGTCATTTGCCGTCCGGTGATCCAGGACAATCGTTCTCTCGGCACCGTTTACATCGAATCCAATCTTTCCCCGCTCACCCGGAGATATCATGCATATTCCGCCCTGGCCCTGGCCATCGTCCTCTGTGCCACGCTGCTGGCCTTCCTGCTCTCGCGCGCATTGCAAAAACAGGTCTCGGAACCTATCCTGGCATTGGCCGAGACCGCTAAAGCCATTTCCCGTGACCGCGACTTTACCGTCCGCGCCAATAAATCCAGCAACGACGAAGTCGGCGCTTTGACCGACGCGTTTAATGGAATGCTCACTGAGATCCATAAATTGAACACCACCCTGGAACAACGTGTGCAGGAGCGCACCTCCCAGTTGGAGGCCGTCAACAAGGAATTGGAAGCCTTTTCCTATTCCGTCTCCCACGATTTGCGCGCCCCCCTCCGGCATATCGACGGCTTTGTGGACATGCTCCGAAAAAGTACCAATGAAACCATCACTCCCTCTGGCCTGCGCTATCTCGATATCATTTCCGGATCGGCCAAACGGATGGGCATGCTCATTGACGACCTGCTGGTCTTCTCCCGCATGGGCCGCGCCGAAATGCGCCATACCATTGTGAAGACGGATGAACTCGTGGCCGAATGCATCTCCGAGATGGCCCAGGACCTGCAAGGCCGCGCCATCGATTGGGACATCGCTCCGCTTCCCGTCGTCAATGGCGACCGTCCCATGCTCAAGCAGGTCTGGGTCAACCTGATCTCCAACGCCGTCAAATACAGCCGGGACCGTTCCCCGGCAAAGATCACCATCCGCAGCCGCGATGTCGGGCCGCGGGAATTTGAATTTTCCGTCCAAGACAACGGCGCCGGGTTCGACATGCAATATGCCGGGAAACTCTTCGGCGTCTTTCAGCGGTTGCACCTCAATGAAGAGTTCGAGGGCACCGGCATCGGGCTGGCCAACGTCCGCCGCATCATCCTGCGCCACGGCGGCAAAACCTGGGCGGAAGGGAAATTAGGCGAAGGCGCGGCTTTTTATTTCACACTACCAAAATCAAACCTATCATGAACTCATTACGTCCCATCCTCCTTGTCGAAGACAATATCAATGACGTCGAGTTGACCCTCGCCGCCTTGCAAAACAATAACGTCGCCAACCAGGTCATCATCGCCCGCCATGGCGGTGAAGCCCTCGACTATCTCTATCGCCGGGGCAACCATGAAAAACGCCCGGAAGGCAACCCCGTCGTCGTCTTTCTTGATTTGAAAATGCCAAAAGTGGACGGCCTGGAAGTGCTGCGGCAGATGAAAAATGACGATTCCCTGAAAATGATCCCGGTCGTCATGCTCACCTCATCGCGTGAAGAAGCGGACCTGATAAAAAGTTACAAATTTGGGGTCAACGCTTACGTCGTCAAGCCCGTCGGCTTCGAACAATTCACCGAAGCCATCCGCCAACTGGGAATTTTCTGGGCCGTGCTCAACGAGCCACCCCCCAGCGGCACAGCAAAGTGACAAATTTATAGCACAGGCACGGTTGGCAGAATTCCTGCCGGGCCGACTTGTCCCGCCATAACTTCTCGTACGACGGCGGAAGCCTTGGCGTACGCGGACGCCGGGCTCCATTTTCTTCTTTCCTTGAATGTTGAATGTAGAGCGTTGAATGTTTCAAACCTATATCACCTTTTCCATCTTCACTTTCGAAAGACGAGAGGGTCAGGGTGAGGTGAGGTTCTTAAACTAGTTGGAGCGCAACTTGCCCGAGGCTAAAATCCAATTTCACTTACACTTTGTTTGGCGCTGACCTGCCTTCCGCCCGCGAACGCATCTTCATGCCGTCCACTCTTCCACCGACGTAACCGGTAAAGCGTGGCAAACGTGAAATCCGGGGCCGCGCTTCCCTGCCCCCCGATCAATTCCGCCCCGCGTCGCACATTGTCCATCAACCACGCCGGCATCCGGAGATGAAACGGATTGCGCTGCACTTCACCGATATGAAAGGACAATGCCGCCACCAGTTCTGCCGTATCTTCAACGCTGGACTCAACCATCAGGTTCGGGCTGGCCATCGGCGCCCAAAATTCGGTCTCAACCGTCAGGCATTGAAAGCCGGCTGGCATCGTCTTGAGTGCATCCATCAGGAGAAAATGTGCGCCGATGTGGGTGGTGTTCGCATCACTCTCATGCGGGAAGAAAACGGCGCGCGGCTGATGGCGTGCGATTATGGACGCCATGACTTTCACCACCGCCGCCCAATGACCCGGATCGTTTGTGCGCGACTGGAGATTGATTTTTTCCAGCCCGCCGGGCGTGGGCAATTCCAGTTCAAAACCAAGCCGGTCGCAGGCGTTCTTCAACTCATCCAATCGCGCTGGCCGCCTCTCGACCTTGCTGCCCAGCGTGACCGGGACCACGATGATGCGCATTCCTGATTCAAGCATCAGGCGCAGCGGGAGCCCGCCCATGAGACACTCGTCATCCGGGTGCGGCGGGAAAATGATTGCCTCCGGCGCATTGGCCTTGGGCGCGGCTTGGCGCTTCACGGGAACGTTGCCCGGGGATAATGTCTTGCCTGATTTGACGAGTTCGGCAAAGGCGGACACGAATGAGTGATATGGGTTCATCGCCATCTGGTTTAATCAAACATAGACGGAAGGACAGCGCCAACTTTTTCCGGCAACCCAGCGCAGTTCCTGTCATCCGATGAATTCATTAATACTCTGCCAATCGGTCATGCCTTCACTCCAATAAAGCGCATCCTGTCCGATGGAACCTAGGCGCACCATGGCCTGAACTTGCGACGTGGTGTATGGGCCGCTTTGCTGGCCGTCTTGCGCAATATAAATCGTCGCGATTTCCTCCACCACCGGCTGCGCGATCGCCATTGCCGGCTGCGGTTGTACCCGAAGTGATGCAAAGGGAGACTCGGGAACCTCCTCGTCTTTTTTCTTTAAACGGATCATTAATTTATAAACGCCGATCATGGCGCAGCCGGCTATCAGCCCGCCCACATGCGCGCCATGCGCCACGCCGCCTTGCGTGCCCATGAACGCGGACATGGCCATCCCGATGACGTCTCGCAGGAACCAGAATACAATGGCGATCCACGCCGGGATCTCAAATTCCCCGCCGTCCACCGCAAAGAACAGGATGTAAAAATATTTGAATTCAATATCAGCATCGGCGCGCAAGAATAGATACATCCCCAGGCAGGCGCTGATGGCGCCCGAAGCTCCACCCATCGGGATATCAGAGCTGAAATGGGTCGGTGAAAATGCAATGTACGAAAAGGCCGCGATGATCCCGCCGGCAAGATACATCAGCGTATAATTGACACGGCCGACTATGTCTTCCACGCAACAACCGAACAGGAATAAAAAAATCATGTTACCTGCCAAATGGAGAATCCCAGCATGGACGAACATATAGGTCAGATACATCCACCAATAGGATTTTTGCCGGAACCAACCAAAGATTCTGCAGGATCCAATCGTCTGAAGTGCCATTTGTGCCAAAAAAGAAAATGAGAGAGACCAGATACACCAGCACGTTGATGCCGATCAGGATGAAGGTGATGAGCGGAAATCTTTTCGTCTCATAATTCATCCTGAATGGCAGAAAGAAGAAAAACATAGGTCTTCTGAATCTTAAATCAGTTCACTTCAGGGCCTTCTACGTGTCAAGTATCTTGATTTTTCCATGCTTCTCTTTTACGCGCTGTCCCGTGTTTTGTGAATTATAAAAGCGGCCGGAATTTGGAATGGCCACGGCTTCAGGATTGATTCCCTCCCAAAGTTAAGGCTTATTCCCCGCATGGCTAAATCGCAGTGGGATTTCGGCGAACTGTTTCCCGCGGAAGCGACCCGCAAGGTCTTTTCCGTGGGCGAATTGACTGTCCAGATCCGCCAATTGCTCGAAAAGCACATCGGCCAGGTCTGGGTCAGCGGCGAGGTCACCAACCTGCGCGCGCAATCCTCTGGCCACATCTATTTCACCCTCAAGGATGCAGATGCCCAGGTTGCGTGCGTCCTGTTCCGCAATGAGGCGGTGCCGCATCGTGAACTGATCTCCGACGGGCAAAAGATCCTGGTGCAAGGTGATCTCACCGTTTATGAAGTGCGCGGGCAATACCAGCTCATCGTCCGCGCGGCGGAATTGCAGGGCATCGGCGCGTTGCAGGCGCAATTCGAAAAACTCAAGCAAAAGCTCGCCGCGGAAGGCCTGTTCGCGCCGGAACGCAAGCGCCCCCTGCCCCGTTACCCGCAACGCATCGGCCTGGTCACCTCGCCCACCGGCGCCGCCATCCGCGACGTGCTCCATGTCGTCAAACGCCGCAATCCCTCCCTGGAGATCATCCTCGTCCCCTGCCGCGTCCAGGGCGATGGCGCCGCGCGCGAAATCGCCGAAGCCATCCGGTTGCTGAACGGATTCAACCTTCAATCAACCGGCAAACTCCAACTGATCATGATCACCCGTGGTGGCGGCTCTCTCGAAGATCTTTGGGCGTTCAATGAGGAAATCGTCGCCCGCGCCATTTTTGAGTCCGCCCTTCCGGTCGTTTCCGCCGTCGGCCATGAGATCGACTTCACGATTTCGGATTTCGTCGCCGATTTCCGCGCCGCCACTCCCAGCGCCGCGGCGGAGATCATCACCGAAGACGTCTTCGCCAGCGCGCGATTTCTGGCGCAGTGCGGCGACCGGATGAAGCAGTTGTTCCGGCAATGGATGGCAGACAAACAATTCCTGTTGCAACACAACATCGAACGGCTGGCCCGCGCGCATCCTCGCCGCAAAATCCAGACCTGGCGCCAGCAACTCGACGATTTGCACAGTGATTTGTCCCGTTGCCTGAAACAGCGCACCCACCATTCACAAGTCGTCCTGCAAAATCTTTCCGAGCGCCTGCACCGCATCCGGCCATCCCAATCTCTGAAGCTCCGCCGCGACCAATTGCGCCAGTTTGAGCGGCGATTGAATGCCCTCGGCCCCGAGCAGGTCCTGGGGCGCGGCTATTCCATCACCATGGACGCCGCCAGCGGTAAAGTCCTGCGCGATGCTGCCAAGGTAAAGTCCGGCCAGAAACTTAAGACCCGTCTCAAGACCGGCGAAGTCATCAGCCAGGCACAAAAGCCTTGAATCCAACCACTAACAACAAGCTGGACTTCATCCACCCTTTGATTTAACCTTAACTCCCGTGCCAAATCCGTCCAAAAGTGCGGCGCAATATTCCGCGAAGTCCCAGCCTTTTGAGGAGGCATTGAAAAAACTGGAAAACATCGTCGAAACGATGGAATCGGACGATTTGCCTTTGGAAACCCTGCTCGCAAAATACGAGGAAGGCTCCAAATTAGTGAAGATTTGCCAGGAAAAGCTAGCCGAAGCCGAGCTAAAGATCCAACAACTGGAAAAGAACGCCGCCAGCGAAATGAAATTGAAACCGATTGAGTTGTCTGAAGAATAATCAAATATGACACGTTATCTCGACATGGTGGATGGACCCGAGCACGTCAAGAAATTGAGCGTGTCCCAACTCCAGGAACTCGCTGGCGAAATCCGCGAGGAACTCATCGCCGGCCTCGCCAAAGCCGGCGGCCATCTCGGCCCCAACCTCGGCGTCGTCGAACTCACCATCGCCCTCCATCACGTTTTCAATTCCCCGGTGGACAAATTTGTCTGGGATGTCAGCCATCAGGTCTATGTCCACAAGATCCTGACCGGGCGCAAAGACCGGTTCCGCACCATCCGCCAGACGGATGGTCTGAACGGTTTTGCCCTGCGCACCGAGAGCAACCACGATTGTTATGGCGCGGGCCACGCCGGCACCGCCCTCTCCGCCGCCCTGGGTATGGCCGCCGCACGCGACAAGAACGGTACCAATGAAAATGTCGTCTGCATCTTTGGTGACGCCGCGCTCACCAACGGCATCTCTTTCGAAGCCCTCAACAACATCGACCACACGACGAAAAAATTCATCGGTATCCTCAACGACAACGAATGGAGCATCGCCAAAAATGTCGGCGCCATCTCCAATTACCTGAACAAGCTCATCACCAACCCGCGCTATAACAAGATCGCGCGCGATTTTGAAAATTTCGTCCGCCGCCTACCCAAGGGCGATCTCGCCTTAAAATTGGCCCACAAGGCCGAAGGCGGTTTCAAGGGCGCCATCACCGATGTCGGTCTTCGTCAGACCGGCAACCTGGAGCAGTCGGATGGCCGTGGTGGGCACGGCAATCCGGTCCTCTTCGAAGAACTGGGCATCCGTTACCTTGGTCCGATCGATGGACACAACCTGCCGCTACTCATGAGCACGTTGGAGTTCGCCAAACAGTGCGACCATCCCATCGTCATCCATGTCCTTACCCAAAAAGGCAAAGGCTTCGAAGCCGCGCTGAAACAACCGGAAAAATTTCACGGCCTTGGGCCCTACGACGCCAGGACCGGTGAAACTCCCGCCGCCAAACCCGGTATCGCCCCCATGTACCAGGATGTGATGGGCCAGACGCTCGTTAAACTTTGCCAAAAAAACAACACCCTTGTCGGCATCACCGCTGCCATGCCCAGCGGCACTGGCCTCAAGCATTTGGAGAAAGCGATGCCCGACCGCTATTACGATGTCGGTATCGCGGAGGAACACGGAGTGATTTTCGCTGCCGGCATGGCCACCATGGGTTTGCATCCGGTCGTCGCTATTTATTCCAGCTTCCTCCAACGCGCCTATGATTGCATTCACCATGACGTCTGCCTGCAGAATTTGCCCGTGATCTTCTGCATGGATCGCGCCGGCCTTTCCGCGAACGACGGTCCGACCCATCACGGCCTCTTCGATATCGCGTATCTCCGTTGCCTCCCCAATGTCACTGCCATGGCCCCGGCAAACGAAGATGAGTTGGCAGATATGATGTTCACCGCCACGCACATCAATTCCCCCACCTTCATCCGTTATCCCCGCGGTACTGCCGAAGGCGTCCCCATCAAGGAACAGCCGGCTCTGCTTGAGATCGGCAAAGCGCAGGTCGTCCGGAATTTTTCCAACACCGGTAAAAGGAAAGTCGCGTTGTTCGGACTCGGTCCGTTGAACACGATGGCGCGCAAAGCCGCTGACCAATTGACAGCGGAAGGATTCGATTGCGCCGTCATCAATCCCCGCTTCACCAAGCCCCTCGATGCCGGCACCCATGAATTCTTCGGCAACGCCGCTGACCTGATCGTTACCATGGAAGATCACACCATTGTTGGTGGCTACGGCGCGGCGGTGCTGGAACTCTTTAGCGAGAAAAATGTCACTACCCCGCTCATCCGCATCGGCTGGCCCGACCAGTTCATTGAACACGCCTCCACCCCGGATGTCCTTCGCGCGCGTTATGGCCTGACCGTTGAGGCCATCGTCGCCAAAGTGAAAGCGCAATTCAACGACGCCGTCTCAAAAGTGACCAGCATGGTTGATGTGGCCTGATTGGATTGGGCATTCCAAACTTTTCAAGCCCACCTTTCTCCATTATGCTCCGTTTTTGAGCTTTACCGGATATTTTCGGCATAAACTCGAATTTATATGGCTCTAATCGTCCAAAAATATGGCGGCACCTCGGTCGGCAATCCCGAGCGCATCAAAAATGTCGCCAAACGCGTCGCCGAATATCGCTCACGCGGCGACTCGATCGTCGTCA
>Ga0206854_1248_pt1 | contig 11425 bp, 8 predicted proteins | sample Alteio_BWOrgCont_50_FD_152870 | JGI IMG/M metagenome (GOLD analysis project Ga0206854, IMG submission 152870) | Enriched cells from forest soil in Barre Woods Harvard Forest LTER site, Petersham, Massachusetts, United States -... | ecosystem: Environmental > Terrestrial > Soil > Temperate forest > O...
CGGCTCAGCCTTGGCTGGGGTGGAGGAAAAGAGCGCCAGCGGGAGAGCCACGGCTGCGGCGATCGTGAGGCTGCGAATTATATGTTTGACGTTCATAGGTAAAGTTCTCCTTGGTGCAGAAGCTTGAGGGGAGTCAACAGCTTCTCCCGGACCCAGCCGGGGATGCTTAGTGTGAACACGATTGTTCGATGCTTGTTGTGCGGGGGCCGGCAAAGCTACGGCAAAATAGTACGCCAATGGGTTGCACAATGTATTGCGTTAGATGCATGCAAAATGGCTGTTTCAGGGCACACTGGGCTTAAATCTGGGCAGTAGGCGGTTTCGTGAGAGCGCAGGCGACGCCTACACTAAAAGAACACGCTTTCCAGCATCCCTATGGCGGACAACTTTGCCCAACTCGTGAAGTCGCAGGCTGACATCGTCCGAATTGTGGGCGAGTACATCAAGCTGCGCAAGGCTGGCGCCAACTGGACAGCACTGTGCCCATTCCATAAAGAGAAATCGGGGTCGTTCCATCTGTATGCGACGCAGGGAAACTATTACTGCTTTGGCTGCCATGAGCACGGCGATGTTTTCAGCTTCGTGATGAAGATGGATAACATCAGTTTTCCGGAGGCTGTGCGCGCAGTCGCGGTGAAGATGGGGATTCCGCTGCCGAAGCGGGAATTCAATTCTCCGCAGGAAGCGCAAGAGGCAGGGCTGCGGCGGCAGTTGATCGACGTGCATGAGGCCGCGACTCAATATTTTCAGCAGGCACTGAATTCGCCGGAGGCCGCGCGGGCTCGTGAATACATGACCGCGCGCGGGATTACTGCGGAGACGATTGCGAAATTCCGGCTGGGATACGCACCGGACAACTTCAACGACATGCGCGAGCAGTTGGGTAGGCACTTCAACGAAGAAGTGCTGCGCGCGAGTGGATTGTTCAGCTGGAAAGAGCAGGAAGACGGCAGCGCGGGACAGATGTACGCGCGGTTTCGCAAGCGGATTACGTTTCCGATTGCGAATGAGCAGGGCAAAGTAATTGCGTTCACGGCGCGGGCGCTGGATTCTGCTGAGAATGATCCCAAGGCCGGACCGAAGTATATGAACTCGCCGGAGACGGCGCTCTATACAAAAGGCCAGGTGCTGTTCAATCTGGATAAGGCGAAAGCAGCGATCAAAGCCAAGGATGCAGCGCTGCTGGTGGAAGGGCAGATGGATTGTATCTCGCTGTTTATGGCGGGCGTGGACAACGTGATTGCAACCAGCGGCACAGCGTTTACTGAAACGCAGGTGCGGATGCTGGGGCGGTTTACGAAACGTGTGTGGTTGAACTTCGATCCCGATGCGGCGGGGATGAATGCGGCGGAGAAGACGCTGTCGCTGCTGGTGGAAGAAGGATTTGAAGTGAAGGTGATTACGCTGGAGGGTGGGCTCGATCCCGACCGTTATGTCCGTGAGCACGGTGTGAAGGCGTATGCGGAGGCAGTGAGGAACGCGGCGCGGTATGCGGACTTCTTGATTGAGCGCGCGAGGAAAGAGTTTGGCACGCGGACTCCTGAGGCGAAGGTGAAGGCGCAGAATTTTCTGCTGCCGCACATACGGCGCGTGCCGAATCCGATTGCGCGCAATGATTTTGCGGAGAACGCGGCGCAGAAGCTGGGGATTGAGAGCTCGCTGATGCGGCAGGAGTTGAAACGAGCGGCGGCACAGCGGCTGGAGAGTGTGCCGGCGGCGCGAGCCGCAGCCGTGACAGAGACGGAAAAAATTTTGTTGCGGGCATTGCTGCTGCCGGAAGCGGATTCGGCACGGGCATTGGCGGCAGAGCAATTAGGCGTGCATGCGGAATGGTATGCAGATTTGCCGACGGAGGCGTTGCTGGAGGTGCTGGCGAATTCCGCGCCGCCGGAAAATCCGTTTGAGGCTGCGCCGGACGATGCCTCGCGCCGGTTACTGGCGAGTGTGTTGACGACCAGCGAGCAAGAGGATGAGACGACGGCGGTAAAGGTGCAGAGCGCGCTGGAGGCGTTGCACGATAGGTATCTCGATCGCAAAACGCGCGAGGTGCAGACACAGATTAGCGAAGCGGAAAAGCGCGCCGATCAGCCGATGCGATTGAAGCTGCTGCAGGAATTGATGCGGCTGACACGCGAGCGGCAGCGGTAAAAGGAAATAGGTAGAACGCAGTTCGTAATGATTTAGCAGGTTGTTAGAATGGCTGCCATGACTGGCTGCCGGCTGAGTGAAATTTATGGATGAACGCATACGGCGGCGGCTGATGGTGGGCTTCAGCTCGGCGCTGGTGGGCAAAGCGGCGGCCACGGTGATGCAGGTGGTGCAGGTGCCGGTGCTGTTCCACTACTGGGGCCGGTCGATGTTCGGCGTGTGGGTAATTCTGACGGCGTTTCCCACGTATCTCGCGTTCCAGAACACAGGGTTTGGATCCGTAGCCGGCAATGAGATGACGATGCTGATGGCGCGTGGAGAGCAGAACGCAGCCCTGCGGGCCTTCCAAAGCTGCTGGTGGCTGATCTCGCTGATGATGGGCATAACCGGCGCGCTGCTATGCGTGGCTTTGTATTTTCTTCCGATGGCGAAGCTGCTGCACCTGCCTGAGATCAGTGAGCACGATGCAAGCTGGTCGCTGTTCTGGCTGGGGATGGCACTGCTGTTTCAGCAACTGGAACAGTTGCTGCAGGCGTCATACCGGTGCATTGCGCGGTATTCATATGGAACATTTTTGAAGAGCGGGCTGTCGCTGATTGCATTTGGTGTGCAGCTCATCCCGGTCATGATGGGATACGGCGTGCGCACGACGGCAATGGTATTTGCAATTGCGAACATTGCAGTAACACTGATTTTGTGCGCGACCGTGAAGCACGATATTCCGTGGATCAGTTATGGGTGGAGTCACGCATCATTCGCGGAGATCAAACGGCTGACGCGCCCGGCGCTGGCATTCATGGGATTTCCGATTGGGTTTGCGCTGAACCTGCAGGGCTCGCAGATGGCGGTGAACTATGCGCTGGGCGCGGATGCGGTAGCAGTGTTCTCGACGGCACGAACGGTTTCTCGACTGGCACTGCAGGTCGTGGAGATGGTGAAGAACACGGTATGGCCGGAACTTTCGATTGCATTTGGCGCGGGAAACATGGAGCTGGTGCGGACGCTGCACCGGCGCGCATGCCAGGTGGCGCTTTTTATTTCGCTGAGCGTAGTGGCAATTGTGGCGGCGCTGGGGCCGACGCTGCTGCATAAGTGGACGCTGGGCAAAGTGCCTTCGAGCCCCGGATTGGTGGGGCTGTTGTTGATTGTGGTGGTGCTGTATTCGCTATGGTCGACGAGCTCGACGCTGGTGGCGGCGATTAATCTGCACGAACGGCTGGCGACGGTCTACACTTTTGCAACAGGGATTACGGTAGTGCTAACGTACTTTGCCGCGCGCCAATTTGGGTTGTACGGCGCGGCGGGATCGCTGCTGCTTTCTGAGTTGATCATGGATGCATATGTGCTGCCGTCATCGCTGAGGATTTCCCACGATACGTGGGGAGGATTTTTGCGGGCGATGGTGCATTATCCAGAGACTCTGAGGCCGGCGGCGCTGTGGCGGCGAGTTAAGGGATTCGGGATTACGAATTAGAAAAAACTACGAAGGATATGCGAATGATGAAGCGGGTTGCGTCGATTGTGATGGTTGGTGCGGTTTGTGTTTCGATGAGCGCGGTTGCGCAGCAGGTGTATACGGCGAAGGATTATGCCAACGCCGAGCGCTGGATGAGCTACAACGTGAGCTCGCTGGTGAAGCATACGGTGAGCGGTGTGGCTTACCTGCCCGACGGGCGGGTTTTCTTTCGCGATCCGGGCACCGGTGGAACGGCGTACATGATCGCCGACCCGGTGAAGGGTACAGTGACGCCGGCATTCGATAACGCGAAGCTGGCCACGGCATTGAATGACGCGATGGGCACGGCGGCTCGGCAGAAGCTGACAGCAGCGCGGCTGGGCATCACGAGCTATGAGCTGGAGGCTGCGAACGGATTTGGCGTGACGGCGTCGGGCGTGAAGTTCCATTGCAACGCGATGATGAAGTGCACGATGGAATCTGCAGGTGCACGGCCGGCTGGGGCTGCTGCTCCGGCGCGGCGACGGCGCGGCGGCGAAGAGGGCAATCTTTCTCCGGACAAGAAGACAGCGGCGTTCATTCGCGACAACAATCTGTGGGTGCGAGATGTTGCGAGCGGCAAAGAGTCGCAGCTAACGACAGATGGCGCGAAGGATTTTGGATACGCGACGGACAATGCCGGCTGGCAGCACTCTGACGGCGCAGTGGTGACGTGGTCTGACGATGGGAAAAAGATTGCGACGTTCCAGATGGACGAGCGCAAAACGGGACTGATGTACCTGGTGCCGGTGACCAATCGTCACCCGAAGCTGGAGGCATGGCACTATCCGCTGGTGGGCGATAAAGACGTCACGATGATTGAGCCGGTGGTGATTGACGTAACCACAGCGCAGGTAACGCGGCTGAAGACTCCTCCGCTGGAGCATCGCAGCATGGAATGCGATGACGTGAGCTGCAGCGAAGGAAAATGGACTGACGTGGAGTTTTCGCCGGATAACAAGCAGCTCGCATTTGTTGCGACATCGCGCGACCACAAAGATGAGTGGGTGAAGGTAGCCGACACCACGACGGGCGAAGTGCATGAGGTTTTTCACGAGCACGTGCCGACGTATTACGGCTGGCAGTCGCGGACGGACTGGAAGGTGCTGTGGAGCAGGAATGAATTTCTGTGGGTCTCAGAAAAGTCAGGCTGGGCGCAGATCTATCTCCATGACCTGAAGACGGGAGCAGTGAAGGGCGAAGTAACCCACGGCGAAGGTCCGGTGACGGAGATTCCGCTGGTCGATGAGAAACATGGCGTGGTGTATTTCACCGCGGTGGGTAAAGAGAAAGGCGAGGAGCCTTATTACCAGAATCTGTATCGCGTGAATCTGGACGGCAAGGATCAGCGGTTGCTGACGCCTGAAGTTGCGACGCACACGGTGACGATGGCGAAGGACGGAAGCACGTTCGTCGATACGTATTCGAAGATCGATGTGCCGCAGGTTGCAGTGCTGCGCGACAACAACGGCAAGGTGCTGACGACTTTGGCGAAGCAGGATGCGAGTGCGCTGCTGGCGACCGGATGGAAGCCTCCGATGGAAGTGAAGGTGAAGGCGCGCGACGGTAAGACGCCGCTGTATGGATTCCTCTGGAAGCCGACGAACTTCGATGCTGCGAAGAAATATCCGGTGATCGACAACGTGTATCCCGGGCCGCAGGGCAGTCTGTGCCAGTTGATGGGGCGCGGATTCAGCGCGGCGAAGGGCGATGAACAGGCGCTGGCTGACCTGGGATTTGTCGTGGTGTGTATCGACGGTATGGGCAATCCGGAGCGGTCGAAGGAGTTCCATGATGCGCATGCTTCCAAGCCGGACGAAATGGGCGACGATACGATTCCCGATCAGGTTTCGGGCATCAAGGATCTCGCTGTGCAGTTTCCGTGGGTCGATGCGACACGTGTAGGAATCTGGGGGCACTCGGGCGGCGGCAATGCGACGGCGTCCGCGATGTTCCACTTCCCCGAGTTCTTCAAAGTGGGTTGGGCGGAAAGCGGCAATCACGATCAGCGTGAATATGAAGATGACTGGGATGAGCGCTGGGCGGGACTTGAGGTTCTTTCCGACGACGGAAAGAAGAGCAACTACGACGAGCAGGCCAATCAGAACTTCGCAAAGAACCTGATGGGCCACATGATGCTGGTGCACGGAACGATGGACGACAACGTTCCGCCGAACAACACGCTGCTGGTGGTGGAAGCGCTGATGAAGGCGAACAAGAGCTTCGACATGCTGATGGTGCCGAACGTTCATCACGGCTATGCAGAGATGAGCCAATACATCACGCGTCGCCGCTGGGATTATTTTGTGACGTGGCTGGCGGGTGGCGTGCCGCCGGATAATTACCAGATGAAGTCTGCGGCAGAGATTCAGCGAGCGATGTTCGCGGATGGACCGAGCGCAGACGAAGATGACGACGCGGACTTCTAAAGGCTGAAGCGAGCCAGCACCTGCGCGGGCGAGAGACCTTGCTCGCGCAGGGTGCGGAGCGAGAGTGCGTCATGCCGTTTGGCGAGGCGCACGCCTTGCTCGTCGCGCAGCAAGTCACAGTGGAAGTACTGTGGCGTGGGCAGTGAGAGAGCGCGCTGCAGCAGGATTTGTCGCGCCGTGGATTTGAGCAGATCGCGGCCGCGGACAACTTCAGTGATATTGGTAGCGGCGTCATCGACAACGCAGGCGAGCTGATAGCTGGGCAGATTGTCCTTGCGCCAGATGAGGAAATCGCCGAAGTCGACGCCGGCGGTAAAGGATTGTGGGCCGGCGTGGAGATCGTTAAAGGCGATGACTTCGTTATCTGGAACGCGGAAGCGGTAGTTCGCAGGGCCAGATTCCAGAGTCCAGTCGCCAGAAGATCTGGGGCGGCATGTTCCGGCGTAAATAGGCTCGTCATCGTCTTCGTGGGGGGCTTGCGTAGATTGCGCGAGGTCCTTGCGCGAACAAGTGCAGGGATAGACGTGGCCGGATAAGATGAGCCGGTCGAGAGCTTCGCGGTAGAGTGGGAGGCGATCGGACTGGCGCATCTCGTGCTGCCAGGTGATGCCGAGCCAGTGGAGATCTTCTTTCATCGCCGCAGAAAATTCTGGACGCGAACGCTGCGTGTCGAGATCTTCATCGCGCAGCCAGAGCGTTCCGTTAGCAGCGCGAGCGCGCTCGAAAGCAATCCAGAAAGTGCGCGCATGGCCGAGATGCAGCAGGCCGGTGGGCGATGGCGCGAGGCGGCCGATGTAAGACATACGCCGCTAGTTTAGAGCCAGCCGCGGGCGCGGGCGATGCGCGCGGCATCGACGCGGTTGGTGGCGCCGAGTTTGGCGATGGCTTCAGAAAGATAATTGCGCACAGTGCCTTCGGAGAGATGCAGCTCGGCGGCGATGTCTGCAGAGGTGCGTCCGTCGCCGGCGCGTTGCAGTATCTGGCGTTCTCGGTCGGTGAGCGGATCGTCTTCTGCGCTCCAGGCCTCGGCAGCGAGAGCGGGATCGACGGCGCGAAGACCGGCGTGAACGCGACGAATGGCTTCGGCAAGTTCGGAGGCGGGACTGTCCTTGAGCAGGTAGCCGCGGGCACCGGCATCAAGCGCGCGGCGCAGATAACCGGCGCGAGCAAAGGTGGTGAGGATGATGAGGCGCGGCGGTTTGGTGCCGGCGGCTGGCGTGGACTCCTTGAGTGCGGCGGCGAGTTCGAGGCCGGTCATCTCCGGCATTTCAATGTCGGTGATGACGATGTCCGGCGCATGCTGGCGGGCAAGGCGAAGAGCTTCGCGGCCGTTGGGTGCGTTGGCGATGACACAAATGTCGGGCTCTAGCTCGAGCAGAGCGGCGAGCGCGCCGCGCAGCATGGTTTGATCTTCAGCGAGCAGAACGCGGATTTTCTTTGGTGCGGCGCTCATACTGTTCCTGCGCGCAACGGAATCTCGATGAGCAGGCGAGTGCCGTGTTCGCGCTCGACGCGGAGGCTGCCGCCAATGGATTCGACGCGTTCGCGCATGCCGCGGAGACCGTTGCCCTCGCGCACGAGTGGATGCTCGCCGTCGTCTTCGACGTGGAGTTTGCGGCGGCCGTGTTCGGTGACGAAGCGCAGGCGGCAGGTCTTGGCGCGGGCATGACGCACGATGTTCGTGACGGCTTCGCGGAGAGCGAGCGCGAGAACCGTCTCCTCAGCAGCAGTGAGACCCGAGGTGTCGAGCGGCTTGGCGTCAGTGAGCAGCGTGACGCCTGCGGAGGCGAGCGTGCCGCGCGCGGCATCGAGCTCGGCGGTGAGGCCGCGGGCACGATATCCGCCGATGGCTTCGCGGACCTCAGCGAGTGCGGTGCGGCCAATGGTTTCTACGTCGGTAATTTCTGCGGTGGCGCGAGCAGGATCGGACGCGATAAGGCGTTTGGCAAGCTCGGCCTTGAGGACGATGACGGAGAGCGTGTGACCGAGGACATCGTGCAGATCGCGGGCGATGCGTTCGCGCTCGGCAACGGCGGCAAGGGCCTCGACTTCTTCATGCGCCATGCGCAGTTTGGAGTCGGCGCTGCGCTGCTCGGCGAAGAAGATGTTGCTGCCGCCGATGAGCAGGACGAGAAAGATGCCAATGAGAGTGTTGGGCCAGGCGATGAAGAAGAAGTGGTGATTGCCGTGGGGAATGCGGAAGAGATAGCCCTCGACAGCGATCAATATGGATTCCAGAGCAAAGAGTGAAAGCACGGTTCGCTTGGAAGCAATCGTGAAGGGGAGAAATGCAGCGGCGTAGACGAAGAACGTGGATGCGCCGTTATTCCACGGGAAGCAGGCTGCGCCGAGAACGTAGAAGGCGGCGATGATCCAGAACCGCACCGGATGCGCACAGTCGTTGGCGTGGAGGAAAGCGGTGTAGAGGGCTAGAAAAACAATGGAAGCCGCAATGGTGAGAACCCAGAGGCGAACGGAAGGCTCGAAGATGGGCTGGATGTAGAAGAAGCCGATGTAGGAAACCCACATCCATGCCCAGCGTTTGTTGCGGCTCGCATTGTTGCCAATAGCGTTCATAAAAGAGCTTCGAATTTAGTGTACGTCTTAGCTATTTTGCTCGCGGCGACGGAAGAGGAAACCGGCGCAGAGAAGCATGAGTGCGGTGAAGATGGCGAGTGCGAGCCAGTGCACGCTGGTGCTGCCGGCATTGGGGTAGTGAAAGATGCCGAGCATGAGCTGCTTGAGGTGGTAAGTGGGAAAGACCGGCGCGAACTTCTGCAGGAAGACGGGGAGAACTTCGATGGGCATCCAGAGACCGCCAAGGAAGCTCATGGGCAGATAGATCATGTTGGCGATGCCAGGCGCGGCGTTGAAGGGAGCGACGAGAGCAAGCACCAGGCCCATGGACGCGAAGGGGATGCAGCCGAGGGCGATGAGCGCGACCATCTGCAAGTACTGGAGCAGGGTGATGTGAGCTCCGGCGGCGGTGATGCCCATGATGGTGAGTGAGGTGACGATGATGGTGGCGAAGCCAATGGCGGTGCAGCATTTGGCGAGCAGGTATGCGAGCGGAGGCATTGGGCTGGCGCGCTTGAGCTCGAGCCAGCCGGCGCTGAGGTCTCCGGCGAGACCAACACCGATGCCGAACAGCGATGCGCCGATAGCTCCGAAGACGGCGTAGCCGGCGAGCATGTTGGTGGCGACGGATATGCCGTGGAAGTTTTGGTTGCGATTCATCAGAATGCCGAAGAAGAGATAGAAGACCAGCGGAAAGCCGATGACCGAGAGCGAATAGGCGCGAGTGCGCAGAGAGCGCACGAACTCGTAGCGGACTTCGGTGAGGAAAATGCCGAGAACGCTGGGGCGAGTTGCGGGAAGCGTGATGGTTGCCGATGACATAGACGTTCTCCGTGATTAGTTGCTGGATTTCGTGAGCGCAAGGAAGGCGTCTTCCAATGCGGGGCTTTGGACTTCAAGCGAATTCAGGGTTTGATCGAGCGCGAGCATTTCGCGGAGAGTTGCTTCCGGCTGCGCGCTGGTGATGACGGTAATGTTGCCGTGAGACTCTACGGTGGAGACAGTTGGCATCGCAAGCAAATGTTCTGCAGTGAGAGTGGTGACACAACGGATGATCTTGATGCCGCGCTGTGGGCCGCCGGCTTCGCCGGAGACGCCTGCGCCGAGAGACTTTACTTCGGCGGGAGTTCCTTCGCAGACGACTCTTCCCTGGTTGATGACGATAATGCGGTGAGCAAGGGCGTCGGCCTCCTCAAGATAGTGGGTGGTGAGGAGAACAGTTTTGCCACGCGCGGCGAGAGAGCGGATCTGCGCCCACATGAGGCGGCGAGCTTCGATGTCGAGGCCGACTGTGGGCTCGTCGAGGAAGATGAGGTCGGGATCGCCGGCAAGGGCGATGGCGAAGAGCACGCGTTGGCGCTGGCCTCCGGAGAGTTGGCCGAAGAAGCGCGACTCGAGACCTTCGAGGCCTGCGGCTTTGATGAGATCGGCATAGGGCATGGGGTTTGGGTAATAGCCGCGGAAGATCTGGATGTGTTCGCGAACGCGCAGCATCTCAGGCGCACGACCAACCTGAAGCATGACTCCGGTACGAAGGCGGGTGGCGGTGTCGCGGGGGTCTGCGCCGAAGATGCGGACTTCGCCGGAGGTAGGCGAGCTGAGACCCATCATCAACTTGACGGCGGTGGATTTGCCGGCGCCGTTAGGGCCGAGCAGAGCAACGATCTGGCCGCGATGGAGTGAGAGCGAGAGATTGTCGAGCGCGAGAACGCCGTTGGAATAACGCTTGGTGACGGCGGTGAGTGAGGCGACGGTTTCGGTGGCCTGCTGCTGCTCGGTAGAGGGTGCTTCCATGAGTTCGGTCATGCGATGCGTGCTCCTGAGATTGTGCTGACAAGAATGAGTATTGCGAAGAATGGAAGAGAACGGCAGTGTGGCACGTCAGCAAAGCAGGTTGACGTTTGTCATTGGGGAACCCTCCCCCTATCGATAATCCAAATATCGGAAAGCAAAGGGATTCAGTAAAGGCATATCAAGCTAAGCGGCCTATTTTCTGATATTTGAATTCCAAATATCGGAAAAGAAAGGGTTAGAGAAGGAGGGGGTGATTGACGCGATTTCTATGTCCTGTTAACACGATAGCAAGTGGGCAGGGGCAACTACGCCAACTTTTTTCGAAAGAAATCGCCAGTGTTTATAGGGAGATTTGAGATTTCGACAGACTGAGAGGGCTTGACAGGGAAAACAAAGGAGCAGAGAAGGCAAGGAGTAAGGAGTAGAGAAGAGCAAAAGCAAGAACAAAGGCAAATACTTTGAACGCAAAGGACGCGAAGGTAAGAACAAGGTGCGCGAAGGGAATGCTTGGTGGTGGGTGAGGGACGCGGTATGGTGGAAGCACGATGAACAAACTGGCTGTGATTTTCAATCGCAAGCAGAAGCACTTTCACGCTCATGAGACAGCGCGGTTCGATGAACTGAGCGGCGTGCCGCTGGCGAGCTTCAAGCAGCGGGCATGGGCCATGGTGATTGACCTGACGATTGTGGGAGTGGTGCAGACGGTTTTTGGTTTGCACGGGTGCAGCCGCGAGAGTCATGAGCTGGGGCCGGTGACGTTTGCCAGTCTGCTGATGATGGCGGCGCACAAGATAGAAAAACTGATTGAGTTCACGCTGTATTTTGCCGTGCTGCTGAAGATTGGCAAGGGTCAGACGCCGGGGAAGAAGCTGATGAAAGTGCGCGTGGTTTCACTGACGCATGAGGAGATCAGCTGGTGGCAATCGATTGAGCGTGGGCTGGGATATGGCGCGTCGCTGCTGGAGGGCGGGTTTGGGTTTGT
>Ga0206854_1249_pt1 | contig 11292 bp, 6 predicted proteins | sample Alteio_BWOrgCont_50_FD_152870 | JGI IMG/M metagenome (GOLD analysis project Ga0206854, IMG submission 152870) | Enriched cells from forest soil in Barre Woods Harvard Forest LTER site, Petersham, Massachusetts, United States -... | ecosystem: Environmental > Terrestrial > Soil > Temperate forest > O...
GTTGCGCGTGGTCAGCAATTCGATGAATTGTTTCAACGCGGGCGTCAGAACGCGGCCTTTGCGATAAATAATGGCCAGCGGGCGCACCACTTTGCGGCCTTTGATTTGCAGGCGGCACAGCAGCTTCTGCTTGAGTTCGGGGATGCAGGTAGTCTCGGGCACCAGGGCGATGCCAGCGCCAATTTCCACCGCGCGTTTCACTGTTTCGATGTTGTCAAATTCGCGCACGGTTTTGATGTCAATTTTCAGCTCTTTGAAAACGAGATCCGTGGCCTTGCGGGTGGGGATGTCCTGATCGAAGCCGATGAATTCGTACTGGGGCAATTCTTCGAGGGCGACTTCCTTGCGCGAGGCGAGGGGATGGCTGGGCGCGCAGATGATGACCAGTTGGTCTTCGTGAAAGGGGATGATTTCCAACTGGCGGTTTTTGACCGGGTAGGCGATGAGCCCGAGGTCCACCTCGTTGTGCAGCACGTCCTCATAGACCATGTTCGAGCGGCGGTATTCCACCCGCACGTTGACCTCCGGGTACTCCTTCAGGAAGGTTTTGACGTAGGCCGGGAGCTCGTGCAGGCCGATGGAGTAAATGGTCGAGAGGTGAATTTCGCCGCTCACGGTCTTGCGCATTTCTTCCAGCTCGGTCGTCAACTGGTCGTAGAGTTGGAGGAACTGCTTGGCCGAGTCGTAGATTTTCTGCCCTTCGGTGGTCAGGCGAAAATGCTTCTGGGCGCGGTCCACAATTAATACGTCGAAATGTTTCTCCATCGCGCGCATTTGCTGGCTGACGGCGGACTGGGTGATGCCGTTGATTTTCGCGGCGCGGGAGAAGCTCTGGCTGTCCACCAGATCGGTGAAGATTTTGAAGTTTTCGAGGTGCATGGCGGGGAGGGTTTAACTTAAATCAGTTTGCCCAATAGGCAACTTCTAATTAGTAGAGCTAATAGCATGGACTGCATCCCTTACGAAGAGTTCCTCACCAACTTGGCCCGGGTGCGGGCGCGCGTGGCGGCCGCCTGCGCCGCCGCGGGCCGACCGGTGGATTCCGTGCGCATTTTGGCGGTGACGAAGACCCATTCCGTCGAGGCTGCGCTCTATGCGATGCGCGCAGGTCTGGCCGGGGCGGGGGAAAACCGCGTGCAGGAAGCGTTGGAGAAAATTGCCGTGTGCCCGGATAAATCAGTGCGCTGGGAACTCATCGGCCACTTGCAGTCCAACAAGGCGAATAAGGCGGCGGCAGCATTTGCGCGGGTGCAGTCGGTGGATAGGATTGAACTTGCACAAAAGCTGGACCGTGCGGCGGCGGCAGTTAATCGCGTCTTGCCGGTGCTATTGCAAATCAATGCCGGCGACGACCCGGCGAAGTTCGGTGCGAATTGTACGGATGCGCCCGCGTTGTTGGAGGCGGCGCTAAAATGCCCGGCGCTGAAGGTGGAAGGCCTGATGACCATTGCGCCCCTCGCGCCGGAAAATCCCGACGTCGCTCGAAAATGTTTTGCGCGTTTGCGCGAAACGAGGGATGTGTTAGTAAAACAATTTGGGGTTCAATTGCCCGAACTCTCCATGGGCATGACCGACGATTTGGACGCGGCCGTCAAGGAAGGCAGTACTTTAATTAGAGTTGGAACGGCGTTGTTTGGGCGGCGAAACTGAACTGATTGAAAATTGTTTTTTACCGAACCCAATGGTCAAATACAGTCGCCTATACCACCTTTATAAAATAACCATAACCATCAAATCTATGAAGGCTCAAAAAATCATCGCTGCACTAATTGCCCCCCTTGTTTTTCTCATGCTAACGGGTTGTCCTGCGAATAATAAAACTTCTACGAATCAACCCGTTGCCGGTGTTAGTGACTTAAATATTCCAGCAGAACAGCTTCAAGGCTTTATATTGAAAGCGAACGGTGGTGATGCTGAATCAGCCTTTCGCTTACATCTTTACTATGATGCCGTAAAAAACGACCATCAAGCGGGGCTTACCTGGCTTACGAAGGCTGCGGAACTTGGACTTCCAAAAGCTCAATACAATCTCGGCGTTGCGTATTCGTATATTGACTCGATCAAGGATCCGGAAAAAACCAAGTATTGGATGGAGAAAGCGGCACAAAATGGAGATGCTGACGCTATCGAATACGTTAAAAATCATTACATGTAAGCGTAAAAAGACGATTAGAGCCGGGTCGCAAAATGGATCAGGCAGTTCCTTAGTATTCAAGAATTGAACGTTAAACATTGAGCGCCGTGCGTGGAGCGTTTTAGCTGGGCGTAGGAATGTCTTCTTCCCCCCCTCGCCATCCCTCAACCTGGATTCCCACCGTTTATTTAGCGGAGGGTTTGCCGTATGCGGTGGTGACGGGGATGGCGATGGTGGCGCTGCTCGATTTCGGTTATTCGGCCGGGGAGACAGCGATGTACTCGGGGCTGCTCGCGCTGCCGTGGGCGTTCAAACCGTTTTGGGCGTTTGCCCTCGAACGCTACGGCACCCGGCGTGGCTGGATCATCGCCATGCAGGGCATGATGACCTTGCTGCTCATGGCGCTGGCGTTTGTGTTGCCGGAAAAGAGCTGGCTGCCGCTGACCTTGGCCTTACTCGCCAGCCTGGCCTTCACTTCCTCGACGCACGACATCGCCGCCGATGGTTTTTATATCGAAGTGCTGGACGAGCACCGGCAGGCGGAGTGGTCGGGCATTCGCAACACGTTCTATCGGGTCGCAAATTTGGCGGGCAACGGCGGATTAGTTTGGCTCGCCGGACATTATAAAAAAACACACGGCTCGGGCCCGGTGTGGAGCGTCGCGTTTGGTTTGGCTGCGGTGGCGATGGGATTATTTGCGCTGTTTGATTTTTGGGTAGTTCCGCGACAATCCGACGCAGCCAAGTCTGCTGCCCACACAAAAAATTCTTCCGACTTTATGACGGTGTGGACGGCGTTTGTGCAAAAGCCCGGTTTTGTCCGCATCATCGCGTTTATTCTCTGTTACCGTTTTGCCGAAGGTCAGGTGCAGGCCAGCAACAAGGCGTTTTTTCTGGCCACCCGCCTGCAAGGCGGGCTGGGACTCGGCGTGGATGAGGTCGGGTTGCTTTATGGCACGCTGGGCATTCTCGCGCTGACGATTGGCGGCATCGCGGGCGGGCTGGCCATCGCGCGCACGGGTCTGGGTCGGCAGCTGTGGCTGATGGCCGCGGCGATGAATTTGCCCAACATCCTTTACCTGTGGATGGCGTACGCGCAGCCGCAAAGTCGCGCGCTCATCGGCGGGATTATTTTCCTCGAGCAATTTGGTTACGGCTATGGTTTCGCCGCCTTCATGGTGTATTTGCTTTATGTCGCGCGCGGGGAGCACGCCACGTCGCACTATGCGATTTGCAGCGCGCTGATGGCCGTGGGCATGGCGCTGGCGGCCTTTATGGCTGGACTGGCCCTTTCGTACACGACCAAACAGGTTGGCGGCGGCTATCTGGAATTTTTCTCCTGGGTGATGCTTTCCACCCTGGTGAGTTTTGCCGTACTGCGCCAATTACCGCTCGAAAAAGACTTTGGCCGGGCGCGTAACTTGGATTGAAAGCTGCCTGGCTTACCGGGTCGTTAGGAACAAGTAGAACATCTGGAAAAGCGCATAGATTAAAATGGCCAGGACAATCCACTTCAGCGGCCAGGGCCGTCGCGGCGAGGGTTTGGACGGGGGAGGGGTGGTGGAAACGGGTTCAGACATGGTCGAAAGGGGATTGCCTTGGTAATAAATAATATTTAGTTATTCAAACCAGTCTGTGTTCATCCCTCGCTCGTTTTTGTAGTTCAGCTCATCCCCACCTTCATGCAAGCGGCGTCGAGAGTCAAGCTGGGCAGCCTCCCCCTGGTGCTGCCGTGGCCCTATCTGGCCTGCGGGCGCGACGGGGTCATCCGCCACGCCAACCGGCATCTGGCGCGCTTGCTGGGTACGGATCCCGCGGCGCTCATCGGCCAGCCGCTGCAAAAATGGTTTGCCGCCGACGATGGCAATGGCGGGGAACTGGCCAGGGTGCTGGGCAAGGTGACCGCCGGGCACGCCTGGCACGGACGAGTCAATTATCAATCAGGCAGCGACCGGGTGGCGATTGAAGTGGTTTTCGAAGTGGATCCCGCTGAGCCGGATCAACTCTGGCTCATCGCGCTGGAGAACCCCATCATCAACGAACAGATGGTGATGAGTGCGCGCACGGAGCTGCGTCTGCTGCAAATCCTGATGGATCACACCATCGATTACGTTTTTTTCCTCGATCTGGAAGGCCGGTTCGTCATCACCAATGCGGCGTTTCAAACAGCATTGCACGTGAGTTTTCCCGGCCAGGAAATCGGACGCGAGCTGGGCGAATTTGTCGAAGAGCAGACCGCGAAGGAGTTTGCCGAAACGAGCGCCATGGTGCTGACCTCCGGCAAGCCGTTGTTGAATCACGTCAGCCAGTTTCGCTTCAAAAACGCCGGCGGCCAGTGGGTGCAGTCGAACAAGATGCCGGTGTTTGACCAGCACCGCAAATGCATCGGGCTGGTATGTGTGTCGCGCGACATCACGCCCCAGCGCGAATACGAGGAAAAGCTGCGCACCGCCATCCGCCAGGCCAATCTGGCCAGCCAGGCCAAGAGCGATTTCCTCGCCAACGTCTCGCACGAAATCCGTACGCCCATCAACGGCATCATCGGCATGTCGGAGCTGTGTCTCGAGACACAGTTGAACGCCGAGCAGCAAAGTTATTTGCAGTCGGTGTTGTCGTGCTCGAACACTTTGCTTTCACTGATCAACGACATTCTGGATTTTTCCAAAATCGAGGCCGGCCAGTTGCAGTTGGAAAATATCTCCTTCAATTTCCTGCACTGTCTGGAAGAAACGGTCGGGCAGTTTTCCTTTCAGACGTTGGAGAAGGGCATCGAACTGGTGGTGGATTTCGACGCGATGCTGCCACACCTGGTGCGCGGCGACCCCACGCGCTTCAAGCAAATCCTCTACAACCTGCTCAGCAACGCCATCAAGTTTACCGACGAGGGCGAGATTGTCGTGCGGGCGCGACCGATGGAGTTGGACGAGAGCCATGTGCGCGTCCTGCTGTCGGTGACCGACACCGGCATCGGTATTCCGGCCAACCGGCTCGACGTTATTTTCCAAAGTTTCACCCAAGCCGACGCCTCCACCACGCGCAAATACGGCGGCACGGGCCTGGGCCTCGCCATTTGCAAAAAGCTGAGCGAGCTCATGGGCGGGGCCATCCGCGTCGAAAGCAAATTGCGGAAAGGCTCGACCTTTGAAGTGGAAATACCCTTCGGCGTGCCCGCCAAGCAACCGGCGTCCACACCCATTCGTCTCGCGAAGCTCAAGGGCCTGCGCGTGCTCATCATTGACGACAACCAGACCAACCGCACCATTTTGCTGCGCTTGTGCGAACAGTGGGGATTTGTCGGCGCCGGTGCCGCTAGCGGTTTGGAAGGGCTCGACCTCTTGGAAGTCGGGGTGCGCAAGAAACAGCCCTATCAACTGGTGCTGCTCGACCAGCACATGCCGGAATTGAGCGGGTTGGACGTCGCGGCACTGATGCTCAACCGTCCGTCGCTGGTGGGCATGAAAATTATTCTGCTTTCGTCTTCGCTTAATTTGGCAGAGTCTTCGCGTGCGGCAGCATTGGGCGTTTCCCGCAGCCTCACCAAGCCGGTGAAGCAAAAATACCTGCTCGATTTGATTTTGGATGAATTTGGTGATGATGCCAGTGCTCATGGTCGCCGGACGGTGGCGGCGAAGACGGATGCCGCTCCGGTTCGGGGCGAGCCCACCGCGCCCGGTGCGTATACCCCGCGACACATCCTTTTGGTCGAGGACAATCCCATCAACCAGGAAGTTTGCGTGAAGCGCCTGACCAAGATGGGGCACAAGGTCATCGTCGCCAACAACGGGGCGGAGGCGGTCGAGCAATACCGCAACCACGAATTTGATTTGGTGCTGATGGATGTGCAGATGCCGGTCATGGACGGCTTCGAGGCCACCCAGCGCATTCGCGAAATTGAGCGCACCCGTGACAGCTACACGCCCATCATCGCCATGACGGCGCGCGCGATGAAGGGCGACGAGGAGCATTGCCTGCGTGTCGGCATGGATGGCTACATGGCCAAACCATTCCGCACGGCCAAGCTCGCCGAACTTTTGCAATCCATCGAGCCTTCCGGTCCCGGCACGGCCGCCACCGAGCCCGCCGCCGAAGCGGAGGAAAAACACGAGCCGTATGACCTGCGTAATTTGCTTGGCTTGCTGGAAGAGGACGATGCCGATGACCTGCTGCTGGCCACCGAGGTATTTGTGCGGCATTATCTCGACGAAATTGCCGCGCTGGAGAAAGCGTGGAAGTCCGGCTCGAACGAGGAGCTGTTCAAGCGCTCGCACCGCATCAAGGGCGGAGTGGCGGCGCTGCGGGCCCGGCGCGCGCAACGGATTGCGCAGGAAATCGAAGTGGCGGCGCGTCAGGGTGACCGCGAAACCGCCGGCAAAAAAATTCCCGACCTGATCGGCGAAATGCGCCACATGGTGGAAAACATCCAGCTCGCCAGCGGAAAAAAATCCAAGCCAGCGGACTAATTTTATCTTACGGCGTCGGCGCTTTTTGCACGATTTTTTGCAGGGTATTGCGCTGGGCGTCGGACAAGCCGGAAAGATTCAGCGCGTTTTGCGCGGCGGTGGCCGCCGCGGCGGGGTTTTGGTTCGACCATTGCTGGGCGACGTTGACGACTTGGTTGTTGCGCGTGGTGGGATCGCCAATGGAAACGGCCCAATGCATCGCGGCGGTGGGGTCGTTGCTGCTGACCTGGGAAACAACCTGAACCACCGCCCCATCGCGCGCAGTTCCCTTGGGCAGGGTGTTGACCCATTCGGAAGCGGCGGTGGGGTCTTGACTCAACCAGGAGTTGGCTACTCCCGATGTAGCGGAGTCGAGATCCGCACCCGCGGGAAGGTTACTAAGCGCAGCGGCGGCTTGCACCGGTTGCTGCGCGGCCCAAGAGGTGATGACTTTGCCGAGGGCTTCATTGCGATTACTGCCGGTCAATTGCTGGGCAGCGTTCAAGGCGGTCTGAGGGTCAACGCTGGCCAGTTGATTTAATGCGGCAGTAACGGCGGTATTTTGTCCGTCGCCGGGAGGCAAGTTTTGCGCCCAGGTCAAGGCGCCTTGCGGGTCAAACTGGCCCAAATAATTGACCACTTGGGAGGCGAACTTGCCAAAAGCAGGGTCAGTGGAAAGCGTTTGGATGTAGGCCCCTGCGGCGGCAGGGTCGACAGAAATCCATTTGCCCAGAACTTGGTTGAGCGCCGAATCGCGCGAGCCGGTGGTGTCGGCGGGCAGCGATTGGGCCCAGGCAAGCGCGGCCTGGGGGTCTTGGGCTGCCCATCTATCGGCGAGTAAGGAGATGGACTCGTTGATGGCGTTGGGGGAGGAGAGTTGGGCGATGTAGGCCGCAGCCCCGGCGGGGTCGGTATCGCTCATTTGACTCAATGCCTCGTTGATGGCGATATCATACGCATTGCCATTGAGGTTCTTTTCCGCCCAAGTCAGCAAACTGGCCGGGTCTTGTTCCGCCCACTTTCCAGTGATGCTTTCGAGGAGCCCTTCTTTATTCTGGCTGCCGGTTAGATTCATCGCCAAGTTGGCGGCGGCTTGTGGATCCACCTCGCCCATGGACTGGAAGACGGAATTGACGGCGTCATTTTTCGCGGGACTGGCGGGCAAGGTATTGACCCAAGCCATCGCTGCGGTTGGATCTTGTTGGGCCCAAGCCCCGGCCACGCCCGAAAGGGCATTGCTGCGTATCAAACTGGGCGGCATGTTGAGTGCTTCTTTAACTGCTCCCGTCGGATCAGTTTTGGCCCAATTGCTAAATACTCTATTATACAAGTCGGTGTCTTGCTGGCCGGGCGGGAGGCTGCGTAAAGAAACCAAGGCGGACTGCGGATCAAGTTCGGCTGTTTCCCATATGGTCTCGTCGATGGCACGACGCTTCATTAGTCCAGCGGGCAGTTGGTTGGCAGCCGCCAGTGCGGCAGTTGGGTTTTGGGCTGTCCAATTGAGAAATAGCTCATCCATCGCGCTAAATTTTGTAGTCTGGTTATGCGAGTTTTGCACCCAATCAAGTGCGGCTTGGGGATTTATTTCGGTCCAGCGGGCCATCAAGTCACTAAATGTGTCGTAGTCGTCGTCGTTGATCGGTTTCGACGTCATGTCATCCAGCAGCGACTGGACAGTTCTGGAATCGAGACTTTCGACGAAATTAAGCATTTCTCGCTGCCGGTTGAGCCTCTCCGGAGTTTTCAGGGCCTTGGCGAGATCCGCTTTCGCCTTGGCTAGATCGACAGCGTTTAGCGGGGCATATTTGTTAAAAACAGATTTGCTGACGATAATTTGTTTGGATGGTAATTCAGAAACCTTGTTAATCGATCGGCGGGCAAGAAACCAACCGCTGAAGAACGTTGCAAAAAGCAAGGCCACTTGCAACGCAAGGGCCGTCCAGCGACGAGTGGTGGAACGTGATTTCATGGCGCCAGATCAATTACAGAAGCATAAGCATGTTGGAATCACTCGATTTAAATCACTGCGTCGGCGCTTTTTGCACGATTTTTTGCAGGGTATTGCGCTGGGCGTCGGACAAGCCGGAAAGATTCAGTGCGTTTTGTGCGGCGGCCGCGGCCGCCGCGGGATTTTGATTCGACCATTGCTGGGCGACGTTGACGACCTGGTTGTTGCGCGTGGTTGGATCGCCGATGGAAGTGGCCCAGGTTAAGGCGGCGGCCGGGTCGTTGCGGCTGACGCTGTTAATTACCGCCGTAACGGCGTTGTCGCGCGCAGTGCCGGGTGGCAAAGTATTCACCCATTGCGAGGCCGCGGCGGGATCTTGCCGTAACCAAGTCGAGGCAACCCCGGCGGTGGCGGAGTCGAGGTCCGCCCCGGCGGACAGGTTGCTGAGTGCGGTGGCAGCCTGCGCGGGTTGTTGCGTGGCCCAGGAGGAAATAACCTGACCGAGCGCTTCGTTGCGATTGCTGCCGGTCAACTGTTGGGCGTCGCTCAATGCAGTTTGGGGATCAACCATGGCGAGCTGATTAAGTGCAGCCGTGACGGCGGTATTTTGGCCGGTGCCGGGCGGCAAATTTTGCGCCCAGGTCAGCGCGCCTTGCGGGTCTATCTGGCCCATGTTGTTGACGACTTGCGTGGCGAGTTTGCCAAAGGCGGGATCGGCGGACAGGGTCTGAATGTAGGCGCCCGCGGCCACGGGGTCGGTCTGCGTCCATTTGCCGAGAACTTGCGAGAGTGCCGAATCGCGCGTGCCAGTGGTGTCGGCGGGCAGGGATTGGGCCCACGCCAGCGCTGCCTGGGGATCTTGGGACGCCCAATTGGAAGCGAGTGAATTGATGGCTTGGTTCACTACATTGGGGTCGGAGAGTTGGGCAATATAGGCCGCGGCACCAGCGGGGTCGGTGTTGCTCATCTGGTCCAGCGCTTGCTTGGTGGCGTTGTCGTAGGTTGTGCCGCTAAGATTTTTCTCGGCCCAAGTAAGCAGACCGGATGGATCTTGTTGTGCCCAATTATTGGTGATGCTTTGAAGCATCCATTCTTTGTTCTGGCTGCCGGGAAGATTGGTCGCGTAGTCGGCCGCGGCTTGTGGATCCTGCTGGCCCATGCTTTGCACCACGGAATTGATGGCGTCATTTTTCGCCGGACTGGCGGGCAGGTTGTTTGCCCAAGCCAGTGCCGTCGTGGGGTCTTGTGCGGCCCACGCGCCAGCCACGCCTCGCAGGGCATTGCTGCGCACCGAACTCGGCGGGAGGTTGAGCGCCCCGGCGGCAGCCGCAGCGGGGTCATCTTTGGCCCAGGAACTAAAGATGTTATTGTAGATCCAAGTGTCTTGCTGGCCGGGCGGCAGGCTTTTTAGGGTTGCCAGGGCCAATTGCGGATCTTGCTGGGAAACGCTGTACATTGTTTCCTGCATTGCCTCCCGTTTATATTGGCTGGTCGGCATTTGGGAGAGTGCCGCAAATGCCGCCGTGGGATTTTGGGCCGCCCAAGCACTGAAAACTTCATCAATACTGGCCGATTTTGTTCTTGGGTTATGGTTGCTTTGCGCCCAGTCAAGTGCGGCTTGGGGGTCCAATTCGGTCCAGCGGGCCATTAAATAGCCTAGTTTGTCGTAATCGTCGTTGTTGTTAATCGGTTTGGTCGCCAGATCATCCAGCAGCGACTTGACCGAGTCGGCGTCCAGGCTTTCCACGTAGTCAAGAGTCGCCCGCTCTTTGTTGAGTCGACCCGGGGTTTTTAGGATTTTGGCGAAACTGGCTTTGGCCTTGGCCAGTTCTACCGGAGTCAGCTTGGTGATTTTGGCACCAACGCCGCGATTTGCCGTCGTGTTTTTGGTGGACGTAGCGGGGCCACTTTTTGTTTTCGAGGCTGAAGCATACCAGCCCGCACCAAAGGCCGCTGCAAGAACAGCAAAGACAAACGCAAGAGCTTTCCAGCGGCGAAGGGCGGAGTGGGTGCTGGGTTTCATTTAATAATGCTAAACAGAGTTAAGACCTGTGAAGTTACGGTTTTTGTGTCAAAAATTTGCGATCACGCAGCCAGCCATAAAAAAGCTGAGGCCATTCGGCGGTGGCGCCTTTGTTGGCGGCATGGAGGCCGAAGCCATGGCCTACCCCGGCGAGGATATGCAAGTCCACCGGCACGCCGGCTTTTTTGAAGAGCAGATAAACATTGGGCAGTCCTTCGGAAATGTCCGGCCGGTCATTGCCACCGCAGAGCAGGAAGGCCGGAGGTGAGCCTTTGTCCGGCGCGATGGCTTGGGAATTTCCCGGATAAAACAGACCTTGGAAGGCGGGCTTGGTTCCCTGGCGGTCAATGGGGTCGGTGGCGTCGGCTTTGCCGTCGTCGTAATGCTGGCAGATCAAGGTGCAGAGTTCGCCACCGGCGGAAAAACCCATTACGCCGAGGCGCGTGGGGTCGGTTTCCCACTCGGTGGCGCGGGAACGCACGAGGCGCATGGCCCGGGCGACGTCGTTGTACTCATCTTTTTCGACGGTGTAGGGTGCGCCGGTATCTTCCGGTGGTCGGGTGGCGCCGCGTGGAAGTTTGGCCAGGCGGTATTTCAACACAAACGCCGCGATGCCGTGGTCCGCCAGCCATTGCGCGACATAGCAGCCTTCGGAATCGAACGACAATTGATAGTGGCCGCCGCCGGGCATGACGATGACCCCCGCGCCGGTGGCTTTGTCCTTGGCGGGGAGAAATACGGTCAGACT
>Ga0206854_1213_pt2 | contig 11283 bp, 8 predicted proteins | sample Alteio_BWOrgCont_50_FD_152870 | JGI IMG/M metagenome (GOLD analysis project Ga0206854, IMG submission 152870) | Enriched cells from forest soil in Barre Woods Harvard Forest LTER site, Petersham, Massachusetts, United States -... | ecosystem: Environmental > Terrestrial > Soil > Temperate forest > O...
CTACTGTGCCCAGGGATGCCCGGACATAATCGCCCACCCCACTGAAACCAGCATCAATGCGCCCAGTGCCGCCGCCGCCCAAGTCGTCCATTGCGTGAGCCAGGAACCATCGGAATAATTGATCGAGTCTTCCGGCTCGCCACCGAGGACGCCTGAAAAAACAATCACAAACCCCGCCACGCCGCCGCCCAGATGGGCATACAGGCCAATGCCCGGCATAAAGGAAATCACCAGATTGAGGATGAGCATCTGCATCAACCGCCCGCGAATCCGCCCGGCAATCCCCGGCGGCATCAGCCGCTGCGGCCGCAAAGTCAATGCGTACATCCCGGCCAGCAGGCCCCAAATCGCGCCGCTCGCCCCCGCGCCCACCGTTTCCTGGTCAACAAACAGATACGGCAGGTTACCCGCCAGCCCGCACAAGGCATAAAGGATGAGCAGGCGCCGACGGCCAAAAATCGCCTCCATTTGCGAGCCCAGGCTCCATAGCACCCACATGTTCATGGCGATGTGGATTACGCCGATGTGCAAAAAGGTCGCCGCCCAGAGCCGCCACCATTCGCCCTCGCGCGCGAACTCGCCGACCATCCCGCCCATGCTGACGAGGCCGTCTATGCTCTGGCCCATGTCCGCCCATTTGCACTCCAACCCAAACACGATTACGCAGGCCGCGATGAGTCCAATCGTCGCCACGGGCCGCTGGGTGCGCAGGCGGTGGATAAACTGCCCCTCCGCATGGGCCTCCCTGTAGGTGGCCTCGTCGTAAGCGGGCAAAATCGGCGGCAGATTGGGATCTTCGGAGGACATGATGGGTTTAACGCAGCCTCTGCTCAATCAATGATAAGGGCTGGTTGCAAGGTTCTGCTGAACGTGATGGCGGCTTTGTTTGAGTATAAAAGCGGGCTTTGCCGCCTCTAAACATAGCGCTCAGGAATCGTGGTTGTGACTGGAAGCGCTGGCTAAAGCTCAGCGCTACGAAATCGGCAAACAACCCATTGCAGCTAACTCAGCATGGCTGCCGACTTTTTCTTGCACGAATCCGCCCAACCGCGCACTCTGACCAAGCATGACGCCACCGGCCGCAGCACAGACGCTCACGGGCAACCTCATTGACGTGGTTACCGGAAAAATGTTTTCCGGCATTCTAGAAATTGCCGGCGACCGCATCGCCAGGATAACCGAACAAGGGCCGCCGCAGCCGGACGCGCCGTGGTTCTCGCCGGGGTTTGTGGATGCCCATGTGCACGTCGAAAGCTCGATGCTGCCACCGAGTGAGTTTGCGCGCGTGGCCGTCACCCATGGCACGGTGGCGACCGTCAGCGACCCGCACGAAATCGCCAATGTCCTCGGCCTGCCGGGTGTGCGCTGGATGATTGCGGATGCGAAGGGCGCGGCGTGCAAAATCTTTTTCGGCGCGCCGTCCTGCGTGCCCGCCACAAGTTTTGAGACCGCCGGCGCGCGCTTTGGCCCCCAGGAAGTCGGCGAATTGCTCGACCTGCCGGAAATCCTTTATCTCGCCGAGGTGATGAACTTTCCCGGCGTGATTTTTGGCGACCCGCTGATGCACGCCATCATCGCCGAGGCCAAAAAACGTGGCAAACGCATTGATGGCCATTCGCCTGGCGTCCTCGGCGAGGATTTGAAGAAATACGCCGCCGCCGGCATCCAGACCGACCACGAATGTACCACGCTCGAGGAAGCCCGCCAGCGCGCCGCCCTCGGCATGATGGTGTGGATACGCGAAGGCTCCGCCGCGCGCAACTTCGAGGCGCTGTGGCCGTTGCTGCTTGAGCGACCCGACCGCTGCGGCCTGTGCAGCGACGACAAGCACCCCGACGAATTGCTCATCTCGCAAATTGACGCGCTCGTGCGCCGCGCCGTGGCCAAGGGCGTGCCGGTGCTTGCGGCCTTGCGTGCCGCGACGGTCAACCCCGTGCGCCACTACGGCCTGCCCGTCGGCCTGCTCCAACCCGGCGACCTCGCCGACCTGGTCGAAATAAATAATCTCACCGAATTCAAAGTGCGGCGCACCTGGGTCAATGGACATCTCGTCGCGGAAAATGGTAAGACCCTTGTCGCCCGCACCCATGTGCAGCCGATCAATATTTTTAATACGAAACCGAAACAGCCCTCCGCGTTCGCGCTGCCCGATGTGCCTGGCAAACGGATGCGCGTCATCGTGGCGATTGACGGACAAATCGTCACCGGAGAAACCATCGAACAGCCCAAAGTCTCGGCGAATGGATTGGTGCTCTGCGACCCCGCGCGCGATTTGCTCAAGCTCACGGTCGTCAACCGCTATGCCGATACCCCGCCCGCCGTTGCCCTCGTGCGTAATTTTGGTTTAAAAAGCGGCGCCTTGGCTTCCAGCGTGGCGCACGATTCGCATAACATCGTCGCCGTCGGCGCGAATGACGAAGATTTGGCCGCGGCGGTAAATCTGGTGATTAAAAATGGTGGAGGCCTGAGTTTTGCCGCGGGCAATATTGCCAAGGCCCTGCCGCTGCCCATCGCGGGCTTAATGACCATGGAAGACGCCCCCACCGCCGGCGCGGCCTACCAGGAACTATCCACCCTCGCCCGCCAGCACGGTTGCACTTTGCAGGCGCCGTATATGTGCCTTTCCTTCCTCGCGCTGCTCGTCATTCCACAACTTAAACTCAGTGACCGCGGCCTCTTCGATGTGGGCAAATTCTCCCTCGTCAATCCGTGGGTGGATTAAACTTCACTTCTTTGGCGCCGTGAACGGCCCATTTGCGGCAATCGCCGCCCGTGCCGCATGGAATTGCGGCTCCATATCTTCCAGGCGCGAAACACTCATGCCGAGGTTGCGGATGAGCCCGTCCTTGAGGCCGTAAATCCAGCTATGGACGGTCAACGGCTGCTTGCGCTCCCAGGCATCGCGTGCGGTCGAGGTGTGGCAGACATGGGCCACTTGCTCGATAACGTTCAGTTCGCACAACAAGTCCGTGCGCAGGTCTTCCCCATGAATGGAATTCACGGACTCCCAATTCTTTTCCGAAACATCCTGCACATGGCGCAGCCAGTTGTCGGCCAAGCCAATCCGGTCGCCGCGCAGCGCCGCACGCACGCCGCTGCACCCATAATGCCCGCACACGATGATGTGCTTCACCTTCAGCACGTCTATCGCGAACTGCATCACCGACAGGCAGTTCAGGTCCGTGTGCACCACCACGTTGGCAATGTTGCGGTGAACGAATAATTCGCCCGGCAGCAGGTTCACGATCTCGTTCGCCGGCACGCGGCTGTCCGAACACCCAATCCACAAATACTCGGGCGATTGCTGTCGCGAGAGTTTGGGGAAAAACTCCGGGTCCCGCGCCCGGATGGCGTCAGCCCAGGTGCGATTCTGGGCAAAGAGGTGGTCGAGCTGTCCCATGCGTGCCTCTATGCTCCAAAATGCGGGGCACTTGTCCATGGTAATTTTTGCAGGCCAAATTTCGGACGCAACCTACATGGCTGATTTTGTTGTCGGTAAATAGCCCTCCTGTTTACAACTTGGTGAAGATTTCTCTAAATCTAAATCGTTTAAAACTGAGTTCAGAAGTGAATCTCAAAAGTGAAAAGATGCCAAAGGCAGTCTGTTGCACTCTCCTACTTCTTCCGCCGGCGTTCGCGTAATTTCTCCAGCGGCGATTTCATCTTTGCGCGCAAGCTGGCGAGTTTTCCCTGCGTTTCATGCCGCTGCAGCACATAACGCTTGTGCGGCACCGGTGTGCGGATGATTTCCTCCGGCGTCGTGTGTTTGTCAGCCACGCCAGGAACGAGGTCAACGCCGGCCTGTAAAAACATATGGCACACAAATGCCGAGCAGAATTGCGATCGTTCGCGCGCCAGGGGATTCTCCCGCTCGCGGATTTGTTGATGTTTTAGCCCGATGAGCGCGCCAAAGATCTCCCGCAGCGAATACCGCCCATGCTCGGCCACCATGTCGAGCCCCGCGCTCACCAACGCCGCCACCTGCGTTTCCGTCAACCCGAAGTCCAGCACGGCGAGGTTGCGAAACATTTTTTCATCATGATACTTCGCCAGTCGGTTTTCCTGCGCACCGAGGCGGATGTGCTTGCGGTGAATGTCCAGGTCCGACTCGATGACCCAGGTGTGCCCATCCGGCCGCACACCCTGGATAAAAAACGCATGCGACCACAGGCTCCAGCGGGCGTTGTCGTCCACCAACCGCTCCGCCCGGCGGATAGCCAGGTCAATCGCTGTTGCCCCGCCGACCAAGCCGATGCACCCCGCCCGTGCGTAGCGCTCCAGAAATTCTCGGTTGGACAAATCGGTGACGACAACTTCATCATTGGCGGAGGGCAACATAGCTAATGCTGAATTCTGAGTTCTGAATGCGGAATGCTGCAAACCTGAAATGCATGTCCCAATTGACGAGTTTTACATTATTGTGGTTCAGCATTTTAGTTTTCAATGATTAAAGTTTGCCGCGTTTGGAATTCATCATCAGTTAGAATGCCAAATTACGTGATTGCGGAATTCAGCATTCAGAACTCAGAATTCAGCATTCTCCCCTCCCCGTGCGCGTCCTCCTCGCCTTCGACAAATTCAAACATGCGCTGAGCGCGGGCGCGGCCTGCCACACCGCTGCCGCCGCCATTCGCGAGGCCTTCCCCAACGCCCACACCGACGAGGCCCCGCTGGCCGATGGCGGCGAGGGTTTTTGCGAAATCCTCACCCATGCCGCAAAGGGTAAACTTCACCGGCATAAGGTTCACGGCCCGCGCCTGCAACCCGTCGAGGCGCACTACGGCGAAGTGGACCTCGCTCAAGTGCCCAAGGCCGCCCGAGACCTGGCCGACCTGCCCGACCATGGCCAACTCGCCATCGTCGAACTGGCCCAGGCCAGCGGCCTCCAATTGCTCACCCCGGAAGACCGCGACCCATGGCACGCCACTACTTTTGGCACGGGAGAGTTGCTGGCTCTTGCGGCTAATCGCCATGCCCGCGCCATCCTCCTCGGCCTCGGCGGTGCGGCGACCAACGATCTCGGTCTTGGCGCGCTCGAAGCCATCGGCCTCGAATTTCGCGACACCAATGGCTCGCCGTTGCAAAAAATCTCGCCCGCGAAATTTGGCGACCTCGCGCGCATTGTCGGCGAACCCTGGCCGCACATCCCCGACCTGCGTATCGCGTGCGACGTGCGCAATACGCTCCTCGGCCCCAATGGCGCAACCGCGATGTATGCGCCGCAAAAAGGCTTGATTGCGGAAGACTACACGAAGATGGAAAAAGCCCTCGGCGCAATGGCGAAAAAACTTTGCGCCCATTTTGACCAGCCGAAGACCATCATGATGGAAGCTGGCACCGGCGCCTCTGGTGGCACCGGCTTCGGCTTGCGCATTGCTTGCGCCGCCAAACTCGTGCTCGGCTTCGATTTAATCAGCGCGTGGCTGCGGCTCAATGAACGCGTGCGCGCCGCTGATTTGATTATTACCGGCGAAGGACGCTTCGACCACGGCTCGCTCTCCGGCAAGGCCGCCGGCACGCTCGCCGAACTCGCGCTCAAGCATAACAAAAAACTCGTCGTCATTGCCGGACAAGTCGAGGAATCCGCCGCCGCCGCCCTGCGCGCCCGCGCGCCCGCGGGCAAAGTCGCGCTCTATGCGCTTTCCAGCGCGGAAGAAGAATCCGAAAAAGCCCACCGCGCCACCGCCCATCGCCTGGCCGCGAAGATTAAGGAAGTGTTTTAGTTGCGAAAGCTCGACCGAAGTTTACGGTTTACCGTTCACGGTTTACGGTTCTGCGCTTCAACAACCGAAAACCGTAAACTGCAAACTGGAAACTACTTCTACTCCGCCTTCTCTTCCACTTCCTCATCCTCGATAATCCGGCAGATGCCCATGAGTTTGTCGTTGGGTTCGAGGCGGACGAGGCGCACGCCTTGCGCAACGCGCCCGGTGGTGCGGATGTCCTTGACCGGTGAGCGCACCGCCTGGCCCGAAGCCGTCAGCATCATGACTTCATCGTTCTCGCGCACGCTCAACGCGCCCGCGACGCCTGACTCCGTCTTGATGGCGATGACGCCCTTGCCTCCGCGCGACTGCACGCGGAAGACCGGGCCGTCCTCGTCGTCAAACGGGGTGCGCTTGCCGATGCCGTTGACGCCCGCGACGAGTAGTGTGCAGGCCGGATCCACGACTTCCATCGCCTTGACCACGTCGCCCTTTTCCAAACTCATGCCGATGACGCCCGTCGCTGGCCGGCCCATGGAGCGCACGTCCTCCTCATTAAAGCGGATGGACATGCCCTGGCCGGAAATGATCACCACCTCGTTCTTGCCGGTGGTTTCCTTGACGGAGATGAGCGCATCGCCCGCGTCAATGCTAATGGCGATGATGCCACCCTTGCGCACGTTTTCGTATTCGGAAAGTTTGGTCTTTTTGACCGTGCCCTGGCTCGTGCAGAAGACGAGGTTGCGGTCTTCGACAAAGGCCTTGATGCAAAGCATGGCGGCGATTTTCTCGTCCTTCTGCATCTGCATGACGTTGGAGATGGCGCGGCCCTTGGACGTGCGGGTGCCCTCGGGAATTTCATAGACCTTCTCCACGTACACCCGCCCGGTGCTGGTGAAGAACATCATGTAGTCGTGCGTGCTCGCGGTGAACAGGTGCTCGACAAAATCCTCGTCGTGCTGGCCCGTGCCGATAACGCCCTTGCCGCCGCGCTTTTGCGAGCGGTACGCGCTCACGGCGGTGCGCTTGATAAACCCCAGGTGCGAAACGGTCACGATGCAGCCCTCGTTGGCGATGACGTCTTCCATCCGCAATTCGCCTTCCGCCGGCACCAGGCGCGTGCGCCGCGGCGAGGGGTATTTGTCCTTCAAATCGCGCAGTTCCTTCTTGATGACGCCGAGCAGACGCTTCTCGCTACGGAGGATGTCGCGGTATTCCTCGGCCAGGGCCATCAACTCCAGGTACTCTTTCTCAATCTTGTCGCGCTCCAGGCCGGTCAGTTGATACAGACGCAATTCCAGGATGGCGTTGGCCTGACGTTCCGAAATCGGGTACTTCTTCATCAATTTCTCGCGTGCTTCGTCGCGGTTCGACGAGCTGCGGATGATTTTGACGAAGTCATCCAAATTGTTCAGCGCCACCTTGTAACCCTCGAGGATGTGGGCGCGGTCCTCCACTTTGCGCAGGAGGAACTTCGTGCGGCGAGTGACGACATCGCGCCGGTGCTCGACGTAGCAGTCAATCATCTCGCGGATGTTCATCTGCTTCGGGCGCCGCTTGTCCAGCGCCAGCAGGATGACGCCGAATGAAGTCTCGAACTGGGTGTGCTTGTAAAGTTTATTGACGACGACCTTGGCCGCCTCGCCACGCTTCAACTCCAGCACAATGCGCGTGCTCTCGTCGGACTCGTCGCGCAAGTCGGACACTTCATCAATCGTCTTCTCGTGAATCAGCGACGCGATGTTCTGCGTGAGCGTCGCGCGGTTGACGTTGTACGGAATCTCGGTGATGACGATCTGCTCTTTGCCGCCTTTCAATTCCTCGGTATGGCAGTCGCCGCGCACGCGGACAATCCCACGGCCCGTGCGCAGGTAGCTTTCAATGCCATCGCGCCCGGCAATCATGCCCCCGGTCGGGAAGTCCGGCCCCGGCACCATCTTGATCAACTCGTCCATCGTCACCTTCGGGTTCTCCATGATGGCGCAAATCGCATCAATCAACTCGCCCAAGTTATGCGGCGGGATGTTCGTCGTCATGCCCACGGCGATGCCCGTGGAGCCGTTCATCAGCAAATTCGGCAGCGCGGAGGGCAGCACCAGCGGCTCCGTGGATTTTTCGTCGTAATTCGGCCCGAAGTCCACTGTGTCCTCGTCAATATCGCGCAAAAGCTCCTCGGCAATCGCGGTCAGGCGGCACTCGGTATAACGATAAGCGGCGGGCGCGTCGCCATCCACCGAGCCAAAATTACCCTGCGGGTCCACCAATGGGTAAGCCAGCACCCAGCTCTGCGCCATGCGCACCAGCGTGTCATACACCGACGAATCGCCGTGCGGGTGATAGGTCTTCAGCACTTCGCCGACGACGCCGGCGCACTTCGTCGTGGAGCGGTTGTGCAACAGGCCTTCGCGCAACATCGCGTAGAGCACGCGGCGTTGCACGGGCTTGAGCCCATCGCGCACGTCCGGCAGCGCGCGCGAAATAATGACCGACATTGAATAATCAATGTAGGCCGTCTGCATAATGTCCGTAATGCTGGTCGGCTGAAGACGTTCTTTCTCGGTGTACATGAAAAAAGTGTTTTGGTGCTTGGTGCTTTAGTGTTCTAGGCTCGGATGGCCGGGGCTGGCTGTTTGATTGTCCGATTGCTCAATTGTTAAAGAAAAGCGCAGTGGAGAATTCTTTAATAATTGAACAATGAAGCAATGGAGCCGTGAAAAGAGGTCAGCGAATTGGGTTAAACGTCAAGGTAGCTGGTGTTTAATGCATTATCTTCGATAAACGCCCTTCGATTCGGCACGTCCTCGCCCATGAGCATGGTGAAGATATTGTCCGCTTCGGCGGCGTCCTTGATGTCCACCTTGAGGAGGCGGCGCGTGGCCGGGTCCATTGTGGTTTCAAAAAGTTGCTTCGCGTTCATTTCACCCAGGCCCTTATAGCGCTGGATGGTCAGCCCGCGGCGGCCGAGTTCCCGGATTTTCGGCACCAATTCCAAAATCGTGCGCAGCTCGGCGGGCGCGGTGTCTTTTTTATCCGTGGCGGTCTCGATCAAGTGGTAGCGCGCATCCTCGGTCGGCGTGAATTGCTTCACCTCAAGGCCGATTTTCGCGATTTCCTTCAGGCTCTTGGCCATCTCCACGCCCTCGTAAATTTCGTAAACATTGATGCGCTGCTGCACCACGATGCCATTGACGGTGGCTTCGCGCACAATTCCCGTGGCCGTGAAAATCTCCTCTTGTAATGACATTTCATTATAGAAGCGCACGCGCGCGTCGTCGTCCTTGAGAAAATGGAACTCTTCCTGGTTGCCAGTGCGGACGCGCGCGACGTATTTCGGTAGCATCTGCGTCTGCGGGTCACGCTGGTCGAGGTAAAGATGGAGCGCACAACCATAGCGGGTGACACCCGCGCCCAAACCTTCGAGTCGCGCCAGGGCCTCCACAATCTTGTCCACCTTCGCCGGCGGGAAATCATGCTTGTCGCGCAACCGGTGCAGCGTCACTTCCTCGCAACCGAGTTCGAGCAAAATGCGATTTAACTCCGGATCATTATCCACGTACTGCTCGCGCTTTTTGCGCTTGATCTTATATAGCGGCGGCTGCGCGATGTAAATATACCCGGTATCAATCAAGCCCTTCATTTGCCGGAAAAAGAACGTCAACAGCAGCGTGCGGATGTGCGAGCCGTCCACGTCGGCGTCCGTCATCAGGATGACTTTGTGGTAGCGCGCCTTGCCGATGTTGAACCCGCCACTGTCCACTTCCGAGCCTATGCCCGTGCCCAAGGCCGTGATGAGCGTCAAAATTTCCTGGTTGTTCAAGACCTTGTCGAGCCGCGCCTTTTCGACGTTCAGCAATTTGCCGCGGATGGGCAGAATCGCCTGAAAACGCCGGTCGCGCCCCTGCTTGGCCGAACCACCGGCGGAGTCGCCCTCGACGATGAAAATTTCGCAAATCGCCGGATCGTTCTCCGAGCAGTCCGCCAGCTTGCCGGGCAAACCCCCGCCCGTGAGCGCGCCTTTGCGCACGGTGTCCCGCGCCTTGCGGGCCGCTTCGCGCGCGCGCGCCGCATTGAGCACCTTGTCAATCACCTTGCGCGCCACCGGCGCATTCAGCTCGAAAAACATCTTCAACTTGTCGCCGACGATTTTCTGGACAATGCCGTCCACTTCGCCATTGGAAAGCTTCGTCTTCGTCTGCCCTTCAAACCGCGGCTCGGGCACTTTTACAGCAATGACCGCCGTCAACCCTTCACGCGTGTCTTCGCCCTGGATGGGCGGATCCTTTTCTTTCAGCAAATTATTCGCCTTCGCGTAGTTATTAATAACGCGCGTCAAGGCCGTGCGAAAGCCCGAGAGGTGCGTGCCGCCTTCCAGATTGAAAATCGAATTCGCGTAGGCGTAAATCTGTTCGGCAAAGCCATCGTTGAACTGCAAGGCTACGTCCACGATGATTTTCTTCTCTGGCTTGGTTTCATCCGGCGCCGCCGAGTCGCTGAACACAATGACTTTCGGGTGCACCGGCGCCTTGTTGCGGTTCAAAAACTGTACGTATTCCTGGATGCCGTCCTTGAATTGAAACACCTCGCTCTTGGGCACGCCGCGCTCGTCAATGAGCTCAATGCGGATGCCGGGATTCAAAAACGCCAGCTCGCGCAGGCGCTTGGCCAGGATTTCCCATTTGAATTCGCGGGTGACGAGAAATATTTCCGGATCCGGCATGAAGCTGATTTTGGTGCCGGTCTTTTTGCTTTTGCCAATAACCTTCAGGCTCTCCGTCTTGATGCCCCGCGCAAACGCAATGTGGTACACCGAGCCTTCGCGCGACACTTCCGCCTCAAACCATTCCGCGACCGCGTTCACGCACTTTGCGCCGACGCCGTGCAACCCGCCCGACACCACGTACGCGCCTTTGCCAAATTTTCCGCCCGCGTGCAAATTTGTCAGCACCAGCTCAATCGCCGGCATTTTATATTTCTGGTGCATGTCCACCGGGATGCCGCGGCCGTCATCCTCCACCGAGCAGGAGCCGTCGAGGTGGATCGTCACCGTGATGTTATTGCAATACGGCTTGCCGTCGCGATCACTGGCCAAATGCTCGTCAATCGAGTTGTCCATGATCTCGAACACGCAGTGGTGCAGGCCCCGCTCGCCCGTGTCGCCAATATACATATCGGGCCGCTTGCGCACACCCTCCAGGCCTTCCAGCTTCTCGATTTTCGAAGCGTCGTAATTCTCGTTTTCCGTCGGTTTTTGGTTCGGTTTATTGTCGGCCATGGGCGTAAAGAATCAACCTATCAAACAGGTCTGCAAAAGCCACATAAAAGTGACCAAAATCGCACTTTTTTGCAGGGAAAAATCGGGCGTTTGCCAGCGCCTGCCCAACCCCATATTTCTGGCTTCTCTTTTCTCCCATCATCCTTCATCCCTCATGCCTCACCCATTTGCCTAGCCGCGCCAACAAAGAACCAAGCACCCAGCACCCAAGCACCCTTTAAAGACATGCAACTCATTGATTACCAGTGGAAATCCATCCACCAATGGCGCGTCGGCCCCTCCACCTTCCGCGCCTGGCCCGAGGTT
>Ga0206854_1250_pt1 | contig 11232 bp, 13 predicted proteins | sample Alteio_BWOrgCont_50_FD_152870 | JGI IMG/M metagenome (GOLD analysis project Ga0206854, IMG submission 152870) | Enriched cells from forest soil in Barre Woods Harvard Forest LTER site, Petersham, Massachusetts, United States -... | ecosystem: Environmental > Terrestrial > Soil > Temperate forest >...
GGACATTTACATTATTATCGTTAGCCGTATCTACTTTAATTACAATAGTAGTTTTATTGCTCGGTATTGTAATATTTAATAAAGTAGAAAAAACATTTGTTGATACGGTTTAATTTATACCAGCAATGAGCAAAGTAATAAAGGTCGAAAATCTTTCAAAAGCATATCAATTAGGCCAGATAGGTACAGGCACTCTATCGCAAGACTTATCAAGGTACTGGGCCAGGGTGCGCGGCAAAGAAGATCCCTTTTTAAAAATTGCCGAGGTAAACGATCAATCACAAAAAGGAACGTCGGGTATTGTATGGGGGTTGAAAAACCTGAACTTTGAAATTGAACAAGGCGATGCAGTGGGTATAATTGGCCGTAACGGAGCGGGCAAAAGCACCCTACTTAAAATATTAAGCCGGGTAACTTCGCCTACCACAGGTTCGGTAAAAATAAAAGGGCGCATAGCCAGTTTACTGGAAGTAGGTACCGGTTTTCATCCGGAGTTGAGCGGTAGAGAAAATATATTCCTGAACGGGGCAATTTTAGGCATGCGTAAAGCCGAAATAAAACGCAGGTTTGACGAAATAGTTGAATTTGCGGGTGTTGAACGCTATATAGATACTCCGGTAAAACGCTATTCATCGGGCATGTATGTACGTTTAGCATTTGGCGTGGCAGCGCATCTTGAATCGGAGATATTGATTGTTGATGAAGTGTTAGCCGTAGGCGATGCCGAGTTTCAGAAAAAATGCTTGGGCAAGATGGGCGAAGTTAGTAAGGGTGAAGGGCGCACTGTTTTATTTGTAAGTCATAACATGACTGCAGTACAAAACTTATGTAATAGTGGAATTTTGTTAGAGAATGGCAACATTGCTTTAATAGACAATGCCAGGGCTTGTGTTGATTATTATTTAACCAAAAGTATATTAGCAAATCACTTATACCTAAGCAATAAAACAACAGGCACCCATATCAAAAAATTAAGGATAGTTAATTCACTGTCGCAGTCTGTTGACACGTTAAATGATGAAGGGGATTATTTTTTTGAACTAATCATTATTAATGATAATGATGCTAATGTAAACTTTGGATTTACACTTTTCAATGAACGCGAAATTCCGCTAATGTCAAAAGTTTTGTTAGATGATTTGCCTGCAATTAATAATGGTGAAACAATTTTTCAAATCAGGATACCTACAGAGGTATTGGTATCGGGAACGTATACTTTAGAGGGCGCATTATGGAATGATAAAGCCATATTTGATAAAAATAATGAGTTTTTAGCCTTTGAGTTTTTATCAAACAGCTTTCTTGAAAAAAGCGGGCAAAAATATTTAGGATTAATGTTGTTTAATACCAAATGGTTTTGCAAGTCAGGGGTTAATGACGGCTAAAAAATCTGCCTTCCTGTTTCCGTTACATGAGCCAAAATTTCTTTTTGGTAATGATCTGATTTTATCATGCAATACCTATCTTCCTGATTACAGTATATTTGTTGTATTTTCAAGCGTAGAGGAATCAGAATCATTTAAAAACTTATATAGCAATTTGATTTTTGGCTCCATTATATATCCTTACGGAGTTGATAGCGGAATTATTAATAAAAAAAAATACTTTGGCGTACAACACCTTATTGACAATACCGACTTTGAATGTATTGCATGTATTGACTCGGAGGCTCTTTTCATTAAAAAGGTTGATGTAGATAAGCGCTTTGAAAAAGTATATAAAAGGAAAAAGATTTTTGCATCAAAAACATCACCCAGCGAGACAATACCCGGCGAAGTAATAGATAAAATAATACGAACACCAGTTCGGTTCTTTTCTGAAAAAGAAGCTGAAAGATTAGGTGTAATACTTGACTCGTTTAAATTGTATTTTTGGTTTAATGATATTCCGGTATATAAACGGGATGTTTTTGAAAGATTTTCAAAACACATTTCTTTAAAAGAGAAATTCGCAACCTTGATTTACCAGGATTTTGATTACATTTTATACAGCTATTATTGTTTGCTGCATGAAGGTTTTGAAATTAGAGTTATTACCAATAAGCGTTACACATTTTCGTTTATGGAGTCGCAAAAATACATGAATAAAACCCTCTTCCTGAAAGGTTTATATAAAATACAACCTAACTGGATTTATAGAAAAACTTTTTTGTATAAAAGAGCTTTTATGACCTTTCATAATGATATTTATATAGGAAGACAAAAAAAGAACATAATTATTGATATAAGTAAGCGGGTTGTAAATAAAATAATAAGAGAGTTAAAAGCTGTCAACATATTAAAGCATGATTAATAAATTACGGGAATGGTACAATAGTTTAAAAGTACATTACTCGCAAAACTATTATATGTTGGGCAGAACCGCATGTTTGGGGCAGGATATTTTTAACTTAAAATACAATAATCCTGTACAATCTAAAAGCCTGATAAACATGCAGAAAGTTCGTGCCGATGTGTTTGTCGACTTTATTAAAAATAAAAATCGCCCAAAATCAAACCTGGTTAAACCTTTTATGGCTAGGGAAGATATCTTTCCGATGATAGTTGAGCAGGAAAAATTTAACTGGTTAAAGCCACGAAATACAACTCATACAATTTTACTGGATTCCTTTTCAGAATTAACAGATCAGAAATTCACTCACATTAACCAGGGCTGGAGTTTTTGCTGTAATTATTCTGATATCAATCATTCGCCCGAATTTGAATCTAATTTTGTATGCGAGGGGCTTATTCCATTAGATGAATTGGAAAGCGTTTACAATATTTTTTTTGCTGAATTACAAAAAAACTACCCCGTCAAAAAAATCATGTTTGTTCATTTCCCTACAACGTTAGATACAAGGGAATTATTTATTGAAAGGGGAAAAGCAATTTTACAAATATTGCTCAGCATTGAAAAAACTAACAAAAGCATTCACAACTTATATGTTAATGATAATGAGGTATTTCCTTACACTGAAGATGATTTTCCCTATCATTATGGCATGGATACGCAATTAGCTTTCGTTAAACAATGGAAATAATTAGCCACAGGGGTTATTGGAAAGAAGCCAAAGAAAAGAACAGCAAAATTGCCTTTGAGCGCTCCTTTTCTTTAGGTTTTGGTACCGAGACTGATTTTAGAGATTACAACGGCGAATTAGTAGTTGCGCATGATATAGCTACTGCACAATCTGTTAAAGTCACTCGCTTTTTTGAATTGTATAATAAATATTCACACAAACCTACCCTGGCGCTAAATATAAAAGCTGATGGTTTACAGTTAGCTCTTAAAGAATTGTTAATTAAGGCTAAAATTTCCGATTATTTTGTATTTGATACGTCGATACCGGATACCATGGGTTATATAAAACAAGGCATTAATTTTTATAGCCGGCAAAGTGAATATGAACCCCAACCCGCATTTTATGTTGAATGTAAGGGCATTTGGCTAGATGCGTTTTTAAGCATTTGGTATTCAAACGATCTAATAAGCGATCATCTGAATAATAATAAAAAAGTAGCCATTGTATCTTCCGAACTACATCAAAGAAATCATGAACCATTATGGCGACAATTAAAAAACGGAGACTTGCATCGCCAAAATAACCTAATTTTGTGCACGGATATACCGGAACAGGCCGTAAACTTTTTCAAAGATTAGCATGAAAATAAAAGCGATTATTTTTGATATGGATGGTGTACTTATAGAAGCCAAAGAATGGCACTATGAAGCATTAAACTCGGCACTTAGCCTGTTTGGTGCAGAAATAAGTAGGTACGACCATTTAGTAACCTTTGATGGCTTGCCTACCAAAAAGAAACTGGAAATGCTTAGCCTTGAAGGCGGGTTCCCTTATAAACTGCATGATTTTGTAAATGACCTCAAACAGCAATATACTACAGAAACGGTTTACGCTAAATGCAAACCTGTTTTTCAGCACCAGTTTGCTTTATCAAAATTAAAGGCCGAAGGGTATAAACTGGCAGTAGCATCAAACTCTACTCGTAAGTCAGTTGAGATCATGATGGAGAAATCCGGATTAATGCAATATATTGATTTCTTTCTTTCAAACCAAGACGTTGAAAACAGTAAGCCGCATCCGGAAATGTACATAACAGCCATTGAGCGTTTAGGTGTATCGCCAGCAGAATGTGTTATTGTTGAAGATAATGATCATGGCATAAAAGCGGCAACAGCATCGGGTGCGTATGTTTTAAAGGTTGAAAGCCCGGACGATGTTCATTATTATGCTATTAAAAAACGAATTGAGGAACTGGAAAATGCTTAAAATTATTATTCCAATGGCCGGCTCATCAGATTTGTTTTTGAATGCCGGTTATGCTTATCCTAAGCCCCTGATAGAGGTTAACGGGTTGCCAATGATACAATTGGTAATTGAAAATATAGGTGAGATAACCGAACCATGCGAGTTCATTTTTATAATTAATAATGACGAAGCTGTAAAGTACCACTTAGATAATACGCTTAGGCTACTTACTCCGCATTGCGAAGTAATAAAATTAAAGAAAGGTACCAAAGGCGGTTTATGCAGTGTGTTAATGAGCATTGACCATATTAAACCTGATGATAGCCTGATGATAGTTAATGGCGACCAGATAATAGGCGAGGATTTTAATCGGTTTTTAAACCACTGGAAGCAAAATGCTGCAGATGCTGCGGTGGTAACTTTCAGGTCAGTACATCCCCGATGGTCGTATGCACGTATTGAGAATGGCCAGGTTATGCAAACAGCTGAGAAAAACCCGATAAGTAATTATGCTATTGCGGGCTATTATTACTTTGCAAATGCAGCTACATTTTTTGAGTGTGCGTTTCAAACCATAAAAAATGATGTGAAGCTTAACGGCAATTACTATATATCACCGGTAATAAACGAGTATGTTTTAAAAAACAAAAAAGTTTTAAACTATGATATTGCATCTTCTCAATACCATTCGCTTTACTCACCGCAAATGTTAAACGAATTTGAAAAGAATAATAAGAATGGAGATTGAAAAATACAGGTTAGAAGATATGGTTAAAGGGTGGTTTATTGGCGCTTTTGAACCTACTCTATATAGCTCAAACGATGTGGAAGTAGGTATTAAAACTTACAAAGCGGGTGATAATGAAGCATCACACCATCACAAAGTTGCTACCGAATTTACGGTGATATTAAACGGTGTTGTTGAGATGAACAATGTACAATACACCAATGGCGATATTTTAAAAATAAACCCTGGTACTTCTTCTGATTTCAAAGCGCTTACCGATGTAACAACAGTAGTAGTTAAAATACCGGGGGCCAATAACGATAAATATATAGATCAATGATAAATATTGTGATCCCGATGGCCGGCGAAGGAAGCCGGTTTGTTGAGGCGGGATATATTAAACCAAAGCCATTTATTGATGTAAGCGGCAAACCAATGATAGTGAGGGTGATGGAAAACTTAAAATACCCAGATGCTAAGTTTTTATTGATTGGCCGTAAGGCACATTTAGAGCAGGAAGCGAAATTAGTGAAAGAGATTGAGCAAACTTATAATGCCACTTTTATTGCCATTGATAAATTAACAGAGGGCACGGCTTGTACAGTTTTGTTTGCACGGGAATATATTAACAATAGTACTCCCCTGCTTATAGCCAACTCTGACCAGTTGGTTGATATAGAAGTGGGCAATTATATTGATGATTGCTTAAAAAGGCGATTAGATGGCTCTATTCTCACCTTTACAGACCATGAATTGAATCCCAAATGGTCTTTCGCCAAAATAGATGCTAACGAGTTGGTTACCGAAGTGCAGGAAAAGAAAGCTATATCTGAGTTTGCTACTGTGGGTATTTATCTTTTTACTAAAGGAAGTGATTTTGTTAACGCAGCTATTGACATGATTGTAAATAACGACCGTGTGAACAACGAATTCTACACCTGCCCCGTTTATAACTATACCATAAAAAACAAACTCAAAATAGGTATTTATAATATGGATTTTAACCAGATGCATGGCTTAGGAACACCTGCCGACCTGGTTAAATACATTGAAAGTTAATGAGGCAACTTTTTTTTAACAAGTTACTATATCGCCTGCTAAGGTCGCCGCGAACAAATAAAGCGGAGGTATTGGAACAGCTCATTCTGGCAAAAGAGCATGATGAAAACGCTTTTTATACGCTGAATGGCCGGCCTGTAACAGCAAATGATTTTTCTTATCCTGCAAAAACCTCAACCAATAACCAAGCCATTGTAATGCAGGGTCCTTTATTGCTACAAGACAATTTCACCTTTGAAACACTTAAACTATATTCAAAGCTGATCTACCCGAAGTTAATTATACTTTCTACCTGGGAAAATGAAGATGCAAGTACATTAAAGCAAATTGAAAATTTAGGCATAACCGTTCTCCTGAATAAACTACCTGAATATAGTGGCAATCAAAATATTAACCTGCAAATTGTTAGTACCTATTCAGGCTTGATAAAAGCAAAGGAGTTGGGTGCGCCATATGCGCTTAAAACACGCACCGATCAGCGTATTTATTCAACAATATCATTGCAACTATTTAGCAATTTATTAACGACATTCCCATTAACTGAAACAGGGCAAAAAGAACGCTTAATAATAACCAGTTTAGCTACTATAAAATACAGGCTGTATGGTGCAGGAGATATGCTGATGTATGGAAATATCGAGGACATGCTAAACTACTGGTCGGTTGAAACTGATGAAAGAAGATTGGAATTTAAAGAAGCGCGCGAGTATACAATTAAAGAATTATCGGCACTAAGGTTGGGCGAAATGTACTTGTGTAGTAAATATTTTGAAAAACTGGGTTACACACTTAACTGGACATTAAAGCAAAGCTGGGATCTGATTGGAAAATACTTTTGCGTAATAGATCATTCGGCAATTGATCTTTATTGGTCAAAATATGATATAAGGACTGAGTTTAAATATAAATACTACGCTACCCATTCTTTACAGTGCCTTACTTTTGCAGATTGGCTTTCATTATATCTCAATAAAGTAACCAATTATCCTGAACCATACCTGGATGAGCTGTTTGGCCAAAAACTAATATGAGCACCTTATTTGACCGCGAGAATTATCTAAACCAATCTATTGTTCTTGAGAACGAATTGAAAATAATTTTAGATGAGAACACTCCCTTAACGCTGTTTGAAATCGGTGCTTGCGAAGGTGAAGATTGCATTAAATACGCGCGGTTATTTAAAAATGCACAGATATATGCTTTTGAACCGTTGCCTAAAAATTTTGAAATATTTAAGAGCAATATTACTAAACATGGTATAAAAAATATCGCCGCATTCAATGTCGCTTTATCTTCAACTGTTGGTACTGCCGAGTTTTATGTATCAAACGGTAAACCCGAGGATGCTCCTGAATGTGATTGGGATTATGGCAATAAATCGAGCTCACTACTGGCACCAGAAAAGCACATAGAAATGGTGCCCTTCATAAAGTTTGATGAAAAAATTAATGTTAAAACTGATACGTTGGCGGCTTTTTGTAGTACTAACAATATAACCGTAATAGATTACCTGCACATGGATGTACAGGGGGCGGAGTTAATGGTGTTAAAAGGCGCGGGCAGTATGGTTAATGCTATTAAAGCAATATGGCTGGAAGTTGCCAATATTTCATTATACAAAGATCAACCCTTGGTGAATGATGTTGAAAAATTCATGACTGAAAACAATTTTGTATTGGCAAAAAACTGTTTGGATGGTACACAAGGTGACCAATTGTATATCTCAAAAACATTTTATCCCGGCTACAAGAAGATCATCAAACAAATAAATAAAAATGAGCAGTCATTCTTTAAAAGGATCATTAAAAAGATAGGCCTATAATTTAAATGAAGTTAATTACCCGGATTTTAAGTCGACTACATTCAATTATAAAAAGTCCCTTTAGAAACCATTTTACAGAAATTACGCTCACTACCAACCATCATAAAATATTGATACCTAATAATCTGGCATGGGCCTTTCCTAACGGCGATTATTACGAAGAAAATGTAATTAACTTTTTAGACATCATCGTAAAAAGCTACGATAAACCCGTTCTTATAGATGTAGGCGCTAATTTTGGATATTATAGTGTGAGGTATGAACACCTGTGCAGTCACATTTTTGCTTTCGAGCCTGTATCAACAACATACAATGTTTTGAAAAAGAACATCGAAAGTAATGCGGTAAAAAATATTACACTTTTTAAAATAGGAGTGTCAGATACAACAGGGCAACAGGAAATAAACTTGTATAATGTAAGCGGAAATAATTCTTTGTTTGCAAGGACAGTACCCGACGACCATCCGCTTAAAAAAATAGGGAAGGAAACAATTAAGCTAAATAGTTTAGATATATTGATTAAAAACGGCAGGGTTACCATTCCTGACATAATTAAAATTGACGTTGAGGGCGCCGAATTAGATGTTCTTAAAGGTGCAAAAAATACAATAGCCTCGCATCGACCGGCAATAATTTTTGAATACTCGGAAAGCACATCTGTGGATGCGGGATATACCAAAGAGGCTTTGTTAAATGTGCTGGAGTTAATAGATTATCATGTTTATGGTATCCCCGAAAAAGAAGACGATCTTACTTTGATAAAAGAAGAAGATTTTGCCCGCCATGACATAGCAAACGTAATTTTTGTACCCAAAGAGCACGACCCGTTTACGAATGTTATTGGTTAAACTACAAGGGGGCCTCGGTAACCAAATGTTTCAATATGCGGCTGCCAGGAGCATTTTAAAAAATGGCGATTGCATCTATTTGGACCATCAGTTTCTTGAAGAAAACAGCAATATTGATAATGAGCACTTTACCGGCCGCAAGTATGAACTATTGGTATTTAAAAATATTAAAGCTGTAAAGGCCAAAAACTATCAAATAGTTTTTGTTAAAAATTTGTCGTTATTTAACCGAGTGTTAAGGATCATTTTAAAACCATCTATAAAACACATCTTACAAAAAGAGAATGAATACATTTCATTTGAAGGCTTGTCTGCATATAACTATGTGTATTTAGATGGCTATTTTCAATCGGAAAAGTATTTCAAAAACATCCGGGAGGACTTGCTTAAGGAATTTGAATTTCCACTGTTAGATGCATATACCGAAACTATAAAAGATAAAATTTCAAATACTCCAAATGCGATAAGTCTCCACATAAGGCGGGGCGATTATTTAAAACCTAATGTATTTAATGTGCACGGAATTTTGCCTTTAAGTTATTATAACAAAGCACTGGAGGCTTTATTGGCTAAATATAATGCGATAAGTATTTTCATCTTCTCGGATGATGTGGCATGGACAAAGGCAAACTTTGAAACCAGGAACAATATAAATATTGAATTTGTTGAACCCAATGAAAGTTGGAAAGATATGGCGTTAATGAGCCATTGCCAGCACCATATTATTGCAAATAGCAGTTTTAGTTGGTGGGGTGCCTGGTTATCTAAAAACAACGGAGATGTGTTTGCACCGCAACATTGGTTTAATCCGTCAAAAGTAAATTATAACATACAGGACTTTATACCCGCTAACTGGTCGATTGTTGACTATGACTAATGAGCTGATCTCTGTAATTATGCCTGCCTATAACGCGGAGAAATATATTGAACAGGCTATAAAAAGTTTGCAGGATCAAACTTATTCGAATTGGGAATTAGTTATAGTGGATGATGGGTCGACTGACGAAACCTTGTCCATAGTTAAAAAGATAGTTGATGTAGATAATAGGGTTAAAGTTCTTTCACAAGCAAGAGGCCAGCAAGGTAAAGCACGAAACCTGGGTATTAAAAACAGCACCGGTAATTATGTTGCTTTTTTAGATGCCGATGATCTATGGATTAGCAGCAAATTGCAAACTCAGCTTGATTTGATACAAAGCCGTCCTGACGTTGACCTGCTTTTTACGTGTGGATACACTTTATTACCAGATGGCAGTACCCTTGATATGAACATTGTGGTAAAAAATTGGAATTGGGCTAATGACAGGGATACATTTATTAACGCAAATCAAATCCCCGCATTATCTGTAATGGTAAGAAGGCAGGCAATAGAAGCGGTGAAACTTTTTTGCGAGCAGCCTGATATACAAAGCGGAGCCGAAGACTATCATTTATGGATCAAGCTGCTTAAAAATGGTAAGTTTTTAAGTATTGCAGATAAACTATTTTATTATCGCATACACCCAATGCAGGTTAGTGCACCAAACAACAACACTTCAATAGCCATAGCCAATTGCTTTTTTGAATTGGTATCATCAGGTATTTTAGATAAAAGCATGGCAGTTAAAAATCGTTTAAAGTGGTTGATTTTTCCTAATCCTGACACAAAAAGCTATTTGAACAAACTAAAGGTTGTTTTCCCTGAAAAAAAAACTGCATTGTCACTATTTTTACTGCTGAATAAATTACTACCCGATAGTACTATCGTTAAAAAAATGGTCTTTCATTCGCTGTGAATAATATACTTATTTCAGTAATAGTGCCTTGTTATAACCAGGCAGAGTATATGCAGGAAGCATTGGATAGCGTAATGGCGCAAAGTTATACCCATTGGGAATGTGTTATAGTGAATGACGGCTCAACCGACAATACGGCCGCCATTGCAAAAATCAATTGCGAGAAGGATGCCCGGTTTAAATACATTGAAAAACAAAATGGTGGCCTTAGCTCGGCGCGGAACGCGGGCTTAAAAGTTGCATCGGGCAATTGGATCCAATTTTTGGATGCTGACGATTATATTACCCCGCAAAAACTTGAGCTTTCTATTGCAGAATTAGTCAAAAATGAATCGTTAACTGTGGTTGTATCAAATTTTAGGATGTTTGTTAATTCGCACGCACATACCACCGCACCATTTTGCGAGTTAAAGCTAACGCATCTAACTTTTGAAAACATACTATTTAACTGGGATATTGTTTTTGCTATACCAATTCATTGCGGGTTATTCAACTCGGCGTTCTTTAAAAATTATGCTTTTGATAAAACCTTAAAAGCAAACGAAGATTGGGTGATGTGGATAAACTTGTTCATGGAAAAACCAAATGCAGTTTACCTAAAGGAATCGTTAGCGTTTTACCGCATTAATCCTAAAAGCATGACAAAGGATAAATCTTTTGTATTGACCAGCTTAATGGAGGCTTATAAAAACATCATTTCGTTTTTGCCTGAAAAATATGCTAAGGAGTTTGCCGCAGCCGTTGTCGATCGT
>Ga0206854_1251_pt1 | contig 11205 bp, 6 predicted proteins | sample Alteio_BWOrgCont_50_FD_152870 | JGI IMG/M metagenome (GOLD analysis project Ga0206854, IMG submission 152870) | Enriched cells from forest soil in Barre Woods Harvard Forest LTER site, Petersham, Massachusetts, United States -... | ecosystem: Environmental > Terrestrial > Soil > Temperate forest > O...
CGCCAGTGGTGAGCAGTCTCCCGAGGCGGAGATGGCGGGGAGGTGTCCGTGTGGAAGCCCGACGACGTTATTAGATGAGCGGTTTGAGCATGACTCGTGCGGGGTGGGATTTGTAGCGTCGGCGCTGGGCAAGTCGAGCCATGAAATTTTGCAGATGGCGCTGACCGCGCTGGGGCGGCTGGAGCATCGTGGAGCGGTGGCGGCGGATGGCGCGAGCAGCGATGGAATCGGGCTGATGGCGCAGGTGCCGCGGGCGCTGCTGCTGAGGGAAACAGGGATTGAGTTGGCGAATGATGCGCTGCTGGGCGTGGGAATGATGTTTATTCCACCGGCGGAGATGCGCGCGGAAGCGGTGATGGAAGAGTGCCTGGAGTCGCAGGAACTGAAGGCGATTGCGTGGCGCGATGTGCCGGTGCGGACGGAGATACTGGGTGAGATAGCGCTGAGCACGATGCCGAAGGTTCGACAGGTGCTGGTTAAGGATGCGGCATTACATGATGATGTAGAGCCAATGGAGAAGCGGCTGTACCTGGCGCGCAAGCAGTTTGAGCGCGCGGTAGAGCAGGCGGAGGTGACAGGTTATGCATGCTCGCTTTCCGCGCAAACGATTGTGTACAAGGCGATGTGCCTGGGCAGGCTGCTGCCGGAGTTTTATCCGGATTTGGCGTCGACGGAGTATGTGACGAACTTTGCGGTGTTCCACCAGCGCTATGCGACGAACACGTTGCCGGCATGGCACCGCGCACAGCCGGGGCGGAAGTTGGGGCACAACGGCGAGATCAATACGGTGTGGGGCAACCGGGCACGGATGGCGGCGCGGGATTCAACGTTGCCGGTGGAGTGCAAGCCGGTGCTGACAAAGGATGGAACGGATTCAACTTCGCTGGACGAGACGATTGAGCTGCTAAGCCAGAATGGGCGCACGATCGCAGAGAGCGTGCGCATGCTGATGCCTCCCGCGAATGTGGAGCGGGAGCATCCATTTTTGAAGTATCACAACGATGTGTCCGAGCCGTGGGATGGGCCTGCGGCGATTGCGTTCAGCGATGGAATTGCGGTGGGCGCGGCGCTAGACCGGAATGGTCTGCGGCCGTGTCGCTATGCGATTACGAGCGAGGGAATTGTGGTGGCGGGTTCGGAGGCGGGGCTGGTCGACCTGGATCCTGACACGTTGATCGAGAGTGGACGACTGGGACCCGGCGAGATGCTTGGCGTCGATATGGCTGAGCAGAAGATCTACCACAATGAAGCGATGCTGGATGAGTTCGACGTGCGCGCGACCTATGTGCAGCTGGCGGAAGATGCGTTCCTGGATCCGATTGAAGTAACGGGTGCGATGGATGCGGCTGAACTAGCGCGCTTGCAACGCGGATTTGGTTATACCAAAGAAGACGTGAACATGATCCTGAAGCCTATGGCGGGGACGGGCAAGGATCCGGTGTGGTCGATGGGCGACGATACTCCGTTGGCGTTTCTGGCCAAGGGGCCGCGGCCGCTGTATGCATTTTTCCGGCAGAGGTTTGCGCAGGTGACGAACCCGCCGATCGATTCGTTGCGCGAATCGATTGTAGTGAGTCTGCATACGCGGCTAGGGCCATGGGCGCATTTGCTGGACAAGCACGCGCCGCTGCCGGGGCTTTCGATGGACACGCCGTTTGCGTCGCTGGGACAGATTGCGGCGCTGCGCGCGGGGAAGTATCCCCATGCAGACACGATGCGAATGGAAGAGATGCCGTGTTTGTACTCGCCCGAGGTCACGCTGGAGGAGGCGATAGGCGATCTGTGCGGACGCGCAGTGGAGCAGGTGCGGACGGGTGCACGACTACTGCTGCTCACGGATCGCGGCGCGAGTGCTGAAGATCTACCGATTCCAATGGCGATGGCGACGGGAGCGGTGCATGTAGCGCTGGTGGATGCAGGATTGCGCACTCTGTGCGGGCTGGCGGTGGAGGCGGGCGATTGTAGAGACATCCACCATGCAGCGGTGCTGATTGGATATGGAGCTGGCGCGGTGTGTCCGTGGCTGGCGCTGGAGACAGCAAGCGCATTTGAAGGTGAGAAGGGGCATCCGGAGGGCGTCGACGGCGAGAAGATGATGCTGAAGGCGCTGGATGCAGGCATCGCGAAGGTGATGTCGAAGATGGGCATCAGCGTGGTGAACAGCTATCGTGGAGCGTACCTGTTCGACATTTTGGGATTGCATGCGAGCGTGGTCAACAAATGTTTTCCGGGGACGCCGGCGCCGCTTTCGGGGATTGGGTTTGTTGAGATCGATCGACGGGTGAGAGTGAGTTGGAATGAGACGGCGGACGATGCTGCGAAGAGCGACTTGCCGGATTTTGGCTGGGTGCGTTTCCGTAAGGCAGATGTGTCCGAGCCGCACCAATGGCAGCCGCCTAACGTGAAGGCGCTGCAGACTGTAGTGGGAAGTGCGCGCGGAGTTGCAGCGGCGACTGATCCGGCGGGAGCATTTGCTATCTTCAGCCGCAATGTGGCCACGGGCGATGCGGTGGTGCTGCGCGATCTGCTGGAGATTCGACCGGCGGGACCGGAATTGAGCATTGAGGATGTAGAAGCGCCGGAGAGCCTGTGCAAGAAATTTGTGTCCAGCGCGATGAGCCTCGGGTCGCTGAGCCCGGAGGCACACTCGACGATTACGCAGGCGATGAATTCGATGGGCGCAAGGTCGAACACGGGTGAAGGTGGAGAAGACCCGGAGGTTTATAGAAGTCAGGGTTCAGGGCCCAGGGCCCAGGGTCCAGAAGGCGAAGATTCCGCAGCGATGCGGGAGAGTGTGGGTGGTGGTGGAGCGGCGGTGGCGGAGCTGGTGGCTGCGCCAGCGGTGCATACAGGTGCATCGCTGAACAACAAAATTAAGCAGATTGCCAGTGGACGATTTGGCGTAACAGCGGAGTACCTGGCCCACGCGGAGGAGATTGAAATTAAAGTGGCGCAGGGTGCGAAGCCGGGCGAGGGTGGCCAACTGCCTGGACACAAGGTGAGCGGATTGATCGCACGGTTGCGGCATGCGCAGCCGGGTGTGAGCCTGATTTCGCCTCCGCCGCACCATGACATTTATTCGATTGAAGACCTGGCGCAGCTGATATTTGACCTGAAGCGCGTGAACCCGCGTGCGGCAGTGGGTGTGAAGCTGGTTTCTGAATTTGGTGTGGGCACGGTGGCGGCGGGCGTGGCGAAGGCCTATGCCGAGTACATCGTGATTGCGGGTAACACAGGCGGCACGGGAGCAGCGGCGCTTTCGAGCATCAAGTATGCGGGTTCACCGTGGGAGCTGGGATTGAGTGAAGCGCAGCAATCCCTCCGCGCGAGTGGCATGCGTGAGCGAGTGAGGCTGCGCACAGATGGCGGCATAACGACAGCGCGTGATGTCCTGGTGGCGGCACTTCTGGGTGCAGACGAATATGCGTTTGGAACTTCAGTGCTGGTTGCTCTGGGTTGCGACATGGCGAGGCAGTGCCATTTGAATACGTGTCCAACCGGGATTGCGACACAGAAGCCTGAACTTCGCGCGAAGTTTCGCGGCAAGCCGGAGCATGTGGTGACCTTCTTCACGCAGCTTGCGAGCGATCTGCAACGGATGCTGGCGAAGTTTGGGTTGCCGAGCCTGGAGGCTGCAGTGGGTCGCGTGGATCTGCTGGAGCAGGTGCGCTACGACGGCAACCTTGATTTGACTCCGGTGCTGGCTGAGGTGGGCAGCGGGCCAGCGCGATGGATGGGCGGAAGAAATGATCGGCCTGGCAATAAGCCCGAGTTGGATGATGCGTGGACGGCGACTGCGTTGGCGTGTGCGACGAAGGGCGAGTCGTTCTACGTGAAGTCTGATATTTGCAACGAGCATCGTGCGGTGGGGGCGCGTCTGAGCGGAGAGGCGGCGGTGTTACGCGCAAAGGGCGAGATCGAAACGCTGGATGCGACGTTTGAGCTGACGGGCACGGCGGGGCAGAGTTTTGGCGCGTTTGCCGGTGAGGGGTTGAAGCTCATACTGACCGGACAGGCAAATGATTTTGTGGGCAAGGGATTGAGTGGAGCGGATTTGATTCTGCGTGCTGTGGGTCGCGCGGCTGAAAATTCGCATGAGCATGTGCTGTTGGGGAATGTGGCGCTGTATGGTGCGACTGCAGGGAGGTTGTTTGCGGCCGGGCGTGCGGGAGAGCGGTTTGCGGTGCGAAATTCTGGCGTGACAGCCGTGGTGGAAGGTGCGGGTGATCACGCGTGCGAGTACATGACAGGCGGGATGGCGGTGATCCTGGGGGACGTGGGAATTAATTTTGGCGCGGGTATGACGGGCGGACTAGCGTGGGTGCTGGACAAGAAGCGGCGGATGATTGCGGAGACGCGCTATCACGATGACTTTTTGAGCGCGCAGACTTTTGCGGAGACGACCGAGGAACAGCAGGTGCAGTTGAAGGCGCTTGTGGAGGAGCATGCAAAGTTGGCGAAGAGCACGCTAGCGAAGCGGCTGCTGAGGGAATGGGAGACGGCGACAAAGGATTTTGTGCTGTTCACTCCGAAGCCGCAGGCGTAGTGGCAGACAGTAGTGAATAGACAGTGATAACGCACAAAGCGGCAGCCGATGATTTGGCTGCCGCTTTCATTTTGAGCGCTACTTTGTAACGTGGACGTTGAAGTCGAAGCTGTCGATGCGGCTTGCGAGGTCGGCCTTGGCGGCATCGAGGGCAGCGTTGCGGGTGGTGAGCTCGGTTTGCGCGGCAGCGATCTGGTCTTCGGTGTGGTTGAGGTCGCGGACGAAGCGCTCGCGGGACTCCTTGTCAGCAGTGTTGAGCGCGGTGATGTTGGCACGCTGACGATCTTCGTCCTTGCGCAGGTTGTCGAGAGTGGTTGTGGTTTGTTTGACGGCGGCCTGGGCGTCAGCGACGCGGTGACGGGCATCGATGATGGGCTTGAGCGCCTGTTCGAATGCAGGGTTGTGCTCGGATGAATTGAGCATGAGGGTGATCTGGTTGTCATTGGACTGCGTGAGGTAGAAGGTCGTGTTTCCGGCGTGTTCGGCACCGACACGCAAGCGAACGGTTTCACCGGGGGCGACCTCGGAGCGGAAGCGATAAACGGTCGCGGTGGTCTCGTAGGGCTTGGCGTCGTCATCGAGCTTCCAACCATCGACGACAGGGACTTCAGTGACGATGGTGCGGCGGTCGGCGGCGGAGTTGTGAATAACGAAGGTGACCTCGTGCTGATCGGCACGATGGATGTTGACGACACCTTTGACGACGTGAATCTGGGTGAGGTGGTTGGTGGACTTGTCGTTTTCGGTAGAGACGTGGACGGCCTGGTCTGCTGCGTAGGAGAGCAGGCGCTTTTCCCCGGCATGGATAGGGTCGAGCAGGCCTTCGCCGCCGAAGTTGCCGTTTTCGACGATAGAGAAGCTGCCGCGGTCGAGGGTGAGGCCGGTGGTGTTGGTGAGCCAGAGGGCGCGCAGCGGCTGGGTAACTGCTCCGTTGCGATAGGAGGCGAGGGTGACGCGGTCGACGTTGACTTTGGATTGCAGGATGGGGACAAGCGCGGACTCATTGGTGCGGATGGTGACGGGGTCAGCGATGTTGTAGGCGAAGAAGTCGTCGAAGGCTGAGGTCTTGGTGTTTACGGAAAGGGTCGCGGAGGCGGCTTGCTGGTAAGACATTTCGGAGCCATAGCCGGAGCCAATACCCATGCCACCAAAGACTGCAGCGGAGCTGTTGCCCTCGGGCATTGCGGGGGGTGGTGGGGGCGGAGGCGGTTGGAGTGCCGCATAGGACTTCATGGCAGTGAAATCGCGTCCAGTCGCAGCCAGTTCGGTGGTATCCATGCTGCTGTCGAAGGTTTGGGGTGTCATCTGGGCCTGGGTAGCAATAGGAATCTCGGGTCGGCGCGAGTAGATGGGCTGCGACAGCGGCTGGATGAAGCTTTGCGGTGCGCCGGCAATGAGTGAGAGATGAACGTTGATCCAGTCGACGCCAGTGGTGTTGTCGATGACGGACCAGCCCTGCAGCGTGGCGGTTTGGGTGGGCATGCTATCGAGAAAATTGCAGCTTGCACTTCCAGAGCCGGTTCCTTTTACTTCGCCGTCTTTCGAGATTGTTGTAGTCGATGAGGTTGTTACCGGTGTGCAATTGGTCGAATGGCTAGCGGGAGATTCGGTGAAGAGGATGCGGTAGGTAGATTTCCAGACGGGCACTTCAGAGATGTAAGAGACACGAAGTTCGCGGGCGCCATTGCCGTGGTCATCGAGGGTGAGATGGCGGAGGCCCTGATTGCGGGTGGAGTCGAGGAGCGAGAGATAGCGGTTGACGTCGGCGTGAAGGGGCTCGTCAAGGACGCGGACGGAGAGCGCTGGAGTGAGGGTGAAGATGCGGGACTCGCCTGAGTCGGAGACGACAGAGAGAGAGGTGGTAGTAACGGTTGCGCCAGATTTGTCAGCGGCGGGGTTGTTGCGTTCTTCGACATCGAGCAGACGGCCAGTGAAGGCTGCGCCTGGGCCATGGACTTCGACGCGCGCACCGCGGATAGCGTTCAGAAACTGCGCGTAGGTGGTATTGAGGCCGAGACCTAGCGAAAGGGAGCGGAGCTGTTGGTCGAGCGGCGTGGTGGAGTTGTAGCCAGCGCCGGAGATCCGGCCGCCGTTGAGGTCGATGGCGGTGAGGGACTGGAGGACGTCGTTGAGCTGGGCTGAGGTGAAGTCGATGGTGACCTTGGCGTCGCCGTGGACGAAGCCGGTGTGCTCGAAGAAGCCAACGCCGTTTTTGTAGAGCGAGACGCGGGTGACGGGGAGCTCGACCTTGCGCTCGGCTGCGGCGGTGCGAGGCGGCGCGGAGACGTGGCTGTAGACGCCGGTCTGCTGGGCGATGGCGGAGAGAGTGAGAATCAGGGCGGCGGGGAGGGCGGCGAATGGTGCGAGGCGCATGGGCTTCCTTTGCGAATCGATGTGGCGGATGAGTCCGCTACGGATGGAACGGGGCCCGCGGGACTTCTTGCAGAAAATTTGTGCGACGTGAGGTTAGACACCGCGAAGGGGATTTTGGCTTCCGGTGCGGGCAGGAAATTTGAGAGGTGGTAGAGCGGCGACGCGGGAATGCGTGGAGTGCATCGGCTGTGTTAGGCTGACAAGTTTTCTGACTGGAGGCAGTTTTGGCAGCATTTGGGTTGACGGATGAGCAGGAGCAGTTGCGGCGAGAGGTGCGGTCGTTTGCCGAGCGCGAGGTTGCGCCACATGTGAGCGAGTGGGACGAGAAGAGCGAGTTTCCGCACAAGGTGGTCGAGAAGCTCGGCGAGATGGGGCTGATGGGGGTGATTTTCCCGGAAGAGCTGGGCGGCGCGGGCATGGGTTACGTGGAGTACGTGCTGGCGGTGGAGGAGCTCTCGCGCGTGGATGGGAGCGTGGGGATTATTGTGGCGAGCCACAACTCACTGTGCACAAATCATATTTTTCTGGCGGGGGATGATGCGCAGAAGAAGAAATATGTGTCGAAGCTGGCGAGTGGTGAGTGGCTGGGGGCGTGGGGACTGACGGAGCCGGGGTCAGGCAGCGATGCGGGTGGGATGCGGACGACGGCGACTAAGACGGCAGAGGGTTGGGTGCTGAACGGGTCGAAGACGTTTATTACGAATGGGACGTATGCTGATTGCGCTCTAGTGCTGGCGGTGACGGACAAAGAGAAGGCGACGAGGGGTGGGATTTCGGCATTTGTGGTGGAGAAGGGGACGAAGGGATTTCGTCCTGGGAAGAAAGAGAACAAGCTGGGGCTGCGGGCGAGCGACACCGCGGAGCTACTGTTTGAAAATTGCGTAATTCCGGAAGCGAACCTGGTTGGGAAGGTTGGCGAGGGGTTCAAGGACGCAATGCGAGTGCTGGATGGCGGCAGAATTTCCATTGCCGCGCTGGCGCTGGGCATGGCACGCGGAGCACTGGACGCGGCGGCGAAATATGCGCTGGAGCGGAAGCAGTTTGGGAAGGCGATTGCGGAGTTTCAGGCGATCCAATTCAAACTGGCGACAATGGCGACGGAGCTGGACGCGGCATGGCTGCTGACGATGCGCGCCGCACAGATGAAGGACGCTGGCCTGAGTGTGACCAAGGAAGCAGCCATGGCAAAGCTCTATGCGAGTGAGGCGGCGTGCCGGATCTGCGATGAGGGCGTGCAGATCCACGGAGGGTACGGGTTCATCAAGGACTATCCGGCGGAGAAGTTTTATCGCGACGTGAAGCTGTGCACAATTGGCGAAGGGACGAGCGAAATTCAGAGGATTGTGATTGCGCGGGAGCTGTTGAAAGAGATGAAGTAGTGAGGGTTCCAGCGGCTTTAGGTTAGGATGGCAGAGCGATGGAACCGATACGAGCGATCTATCCTGGAACGTTTGACCCGCTGACCAACGGTCACCTCGACCTGATTGCGCGCGGAGCGAAAATTGTCGATGAACTGGTGGTGGCGATCCTGCGGAACTCCGACAAGGGGACGCCATTGTTCAGCGTGCCGGAGCGCGAGGAGATGATCCGCGAAGCAACGCATGGGTTTGGCAATGTGACCGTGGGGACCTTTGACGGTTTGCTCGTGGATTATGCGCGGAAAAAAAAAGCGAAGGCAGTCCTGCGCGGGATTCGAGCGATTTCAGATTATGAGTATGAGTTCCAGATGGCGATGATGAATCGCAAGCTTGATCCTGAGCTGGAGACGTTGTTCATGATGCCGGCGGAAAAGTACACCTATGTGAGCTCGCGGCTGATCAAGGGCGTGTTCAACCTGGGTGGGGATGTGAGCGCTCTGGTGCCTCCGAATGTAGTGGAGCGGCTGAAGCAGAAGGTGCCGGGCAAACGGAAGTGACCGTTCAAGAGCAGTTCGGGCAGATTGATATTTACGTTTTCGATCAGATTCTGCGCGGGAATCTTGCGGCGGGGATGACCATCCTGGATGCGGGCTGCGGGTATGGGCGCAACTTGGTGCATCTGCTGCGTGAGGGTTGCGATGTCTATGCGCTGGATGCAAACGCTGAGGGCGTAGAGCATGTGCGGAGGTTGGCGGCGGAGTTGGCGCCGATGTTGGGAGCGGGGCATTTTCGGGTGGGAGCGATTGAGAAGCTGCCGTTTGAGAGCGAGTTTGCCGATGTGGTGATTTGCAGTGCGGTGCTGCACTTTGCGCGGGATGAGCGGCATTTCCTTGCGATGGTGGAAGAGCTGTGGAGGGTACTAAGGCCGGGAGGACTGCTGTTCTGCCGTCTGGGGTCTCGCATTGGGATGGATTTTGAGGAGCTGCGGCCGCACATTTACCGGATTGGCGATGGGCAGGAGTGGTTCCTGGTGGATGAGGCGGAGCTGCTGATGATGACCCGGCAGATGGATGCCGTGCTGGTGGACTCGCTGAAGACAACGATTGTGCAGGATCACAGGTGCATGACAACATGGGTTCTGCGTAAGCGGGCCTGATAGTTGAATTTACTCATGCAGCCAGTTGTTTGTAATCACCCACGCATCGCTTGCCGCTGCCACCTGCTCCAGCCGCGCCAGCGTGTCCTGGATCATCGTCCGCTCACCTTCGAGTGACAATACCTGCTTGGCTCTTGACCTCCGACTGCGAGGCCAGAAACGTGTCCCGCTGCCGCCGGCCAGAATTATCGGAGCAAATCGAACTCCACGCGCTTCGTTTGTCTTTGACATCCAACCTCATTCGCAATGGAACACCATTGCGCACAGCGCGCATTTGTATTGCGCCAATTACGCCAAGAATTTACAGCTAGCCCAGCTTCGCGAAGTATTCCCCCATCCGCTCTGCGCCTTTGTCAATCACGTCCGCAGAAACCGCATATGACAGCCGAATGTGTTCGCTGGTCCCAAACGCCTCGCCCGGAACCACTACCACGTGCGCTTCGCTCAGCAGCTTCGCCGCCAGCTGGCCCGCGGTCTTCACGCCGCCTTTGCCAAGAAACGCCTTGATGTTCGGGTACACATAAAACGCGCCCTGCGGCACCGTGCATGTCAGACCGGGAATTGTCTTGAATCCTTCCAGAATCCGGTCGCGCAGCTTGATGTAGTCGGCACGCATCTCGCGCACGCACTCCTGGCTCGCCGTCAGCGCCGCAATCGAAGCACGCTGCACAATACTCGCTGTATTCGAGGTCGACTGCGACTGGAGTTTGCTCATTGCGCTGATAATCTGTTTCGGCCCCAGCGCAAATCCCGCGCGCCAGCCCGTCATCGCGTAGGTCTTTGAAAGCGACCCCAGGACAATCACGTGCTCCTTCGCCTCGGCCACGCTCGCGCCGGAGACAATTTCGCCGTTGAAGCTCAGGTAGACGTAGCACTCATCCAGCAGCACATAGATGCCGCGCTCGTGGCATAACCGCACAATTGCGTACAAATCTTCCGTCGGCAGCACCGCGCCTGAGGGATTCGAAGGCGAGTTCAGAATCAACGCCTTGGTCTTAGGCGTAATCGCAGCCTCAATCATCTCTTCGGTCAGGCGAAAATTCTCCGCCTCATCCGTCTCCACGAATACCGGCGTTCCACCCGCAAACTCGATGATGTCCTTGTAGCTAACCCAGTAAGGCACTGGCACAATGACTTCATCGCCATGCTCAATCAGCACTTCGACCGCGTTGAAGATTGCCAGCTTTCCGCCCGCTGTAAACACGCACTCCTCAGGTGTATAGTTCGTGCCAAAATCCGCAGCATGACGGTCGACGATTGCCTTACGCACCTCAGGGATGCCGGCCACGTTCGTATAGCGTGTGAAATTTTTCTCGATCGCCTCAATTGCGGCAGCTTTGATGTGCGAAGGCGTCGAAAAGTGCGGCTCGCCGGCGCCAAAGTCGGCCAGGTCAATGCCCTGGGCTTTCAGCTTCAGCGCCTCGGCGGTAATGGCCAGCGTGGCTGAAACTTCAATGCGATTAATCCGGTCGCTCAGGACCTTGGTTGCGATAGCTGTAGTCATGCTTCTAGTTTCTCAGATTTGGGCCGCGACAGAAAGCATCTGTGCCGGGACTAGCCCCTCGCCTTCCACAGGCCAACCGTATTGCCCTCAATGTCGCTAAACCACGCAAATGTCCCCGCCGGTATCTCCACCGGGGGCACAATCGTCTTTCCGCCAGCGGCCTCTACCTCTTTGAGCGTAGCCGCAACATCGTCGGTCTCAATATAGAAGTGTGTGAACTGATGAGGCTCGTGCCCCAGCGCCGCCATGTGTCCCTGGATTCCCGACT
>Ga0206854_1252_pt1 | contig 11162 bp, 11 predicted proteins | sample Alteio_BWOrgCont_50_FD_152870 | JGI IMG/M metagenome (GOLD analysis project Ga0206854, IMG submission 152870) | Enriched cells from forest soil in Barre Woods Harvard Forest LTER site, Petersham, Massachusetts, United States -... | ecosystem: Environmental > Terrestrial > Soil > Temperate forest >...
TGGTCAGCGCGAAGGAGCCTGCGGGGAGGTTGTCAAAAAAGCTCTTCTTTACCCTTATATATTCATCAAAGGTTTTATGGTAATCAAGATGGTCATGCGTAATGTTTGTGAACACGCCCCCTGCGAATCGGATGCCCGCGATACGTTGCTGGTGGATAGCGTGAGAGCTCACTTCCATAAATACATAAGTGCATCCGGCGTCCACCATCTTCTTTAATAATGATTGTATGGAAATTGCGTCGGGCGTGGTGTGGGTTGCCGTTTCCACTGTATCGTGTACCTGGTTTTGCACGGTTGACAACAACCCGCATTTATAGCCTGATTTTTCAAAGAGCTGGTATAAGAGCGTTGCGGTAGTGGTCTTGCCATTTGTGCCGGTGATGCCCACTATTTTTAATTGGCGGGAAGGAAAGCCGTAAAACGCGTCTGCCACCAAGCCTGCTGCCGCTGCGCTGTCCTTAACTTGTATGTAAGTAATATCTTCCTTTATTATCTCCGGCATTGTTTCGCAGATAATAACCATAGCGCCCATTTCTATTGCCTGGCCTATGTACTTGTGCCCGTCTGACAATGTGCCACGCACCGCAATGAAAGCGCCGCCTACCGTTACGTGGCGGGAGTCTATGGACAAGCTGCCTACCGTAGCTGCCACGTTGCCCAGGGTTTGTACCGGGTTTACGTTGACCAATATTTCACGTAACGTGCGCATCAGCTTAATTGCAGTATTATGTTTTGTCCTTTAATTATTTTTGTTCCCGGTGTAATAGACTGCTGCCGCACTTTCCCCTTTCCCTCAATTTCCACTTGCAAGCCGCTGCTCTCCAGCATATATACCGCGTCCTTCAATCCCATCCCGGTAACATCGGGTACTATGTCGCGGTACATTTTCTTGGGCTGCACGGTTACCTGTTTGTTTGAGTCCGTGAACATTTCCATCATGGTATTCATATAGTCGCTGTGTACGGGCGTATGCCTCCCGAGCGCACTGAGCAATACTTCGTAGCCCTTTGCCGTTGCGGCTTTTGCAGGCAGAGCGTCGGAGCCTGATTTAGCGAGGCTATCCAATGGCCCCGCCCACGCCCCCATATTTTCTGAAAATATTTTGTCGGCTACCATCCTGAAAACAGGCGCCGCAATCGTACCACCGTAATAAGCCGCCGAATGTGGTTTTGTGCGGATGACAACACAGATGGTATATTTAGGGTTGTCGGCAGGTAAAAACCCCACAAACGAACCTTGGTAAACCCCGTCGGAATAACGTATTCCTTTGTCCGCCACCTGCGCAGTCCCGGTTTTCCCAGCTATGGTATAGTAGGGCGATTCAATGCCTTTGGCAGTCCCTTCCGTTACAACCGCCCTCATGCACTTCTGCAACTGTGCTATTGTGGACGAATCACCCACTTGCATTATTTCCGTTGGCTCAAATGTTTTTACTTCCTTGCCATATTCTTTTATGGAGCTTACAAGGTAGGGCTTCAACATTTTGCCGTTGTTGGCAATGGCGTTGTACAACATGCAGGTATGCATGGGCGTTATCAAAACGCCATAGCCGGTTGCCATCCACGGCAGCGATGTGTTGCTCCACGACGGGCTGCTTGGTTTTATCACCACGGTCGGGCGCTCGCCCAGCAGGTCTATCCCGGTTGGTTTGTCGAGGTGGAAACCTATGAGGTGGTTTACATACCGTGCCGGATTGTTGTTATAATAATTATAAGCCAGCCATGCCATCGCAGCATTGCTTGATTCCGCGTATGCTTTCCAGATGGGCATCACGTGTAATCCTAAGTGTGAGTCTTTCATTACCCGGTTACCAAAATGGATAGCGCCGCCTTGGGCGTCCACTAAATTATCCACCTTAATGAGCTTGTCATTGAGCAGGGACAGTAGCGTTACTAATTTGAAGGTTGAGCCCGGTTCCGTAGGTATCAGTGCATAGTTGAAATCCTCCCAGTAGCTGCTGTCGGGTTGGCGGCCCAGGTTTACGAGGGTGCGTATTTTACCGGTTTTTACTTCCATCACGATGCAGGTGCCGTAAGCGCATTTATACTTTTCGAGTATGCTCATAAGCGCATGTTCCGCCACATCCTGCACGTTAATATCTATGGTGGTAACAATGTCCTTCCCGTTCTGCGGGTCCACTTCCGAACCTTCGATGGGTATCCAGGTATTGCCCATGCTTTTTTGCACCACGCGGCGCCCATTTTCACCAATCAGGTCTTTATTGTAAGTAGCTTCAAGCCCGGATACATTGCTGTCGCGGAATACCCCGATGGTACGGTACGCAAGCATGTTGTAAGGTGTTACGCGCTTTTCTTTTGAGTCTTCTATAAAGCCGCCATAGCCTTTTCCTTTATTGAAAATCGGGAACGACCGCAAAGCTTCATACTGGTAATATTTCAATTTCCGTCCCAGCAGGTAATACTGGTTGCCCTCGTTATAGGCTTGCACAAACTCTTCTTTATATTGTTCCGGTGACATGTCGCCAAATAAACGGGAAACACAACGGCTAAGGGAATCTATGTTTTTAGCGAACAGCCCGGAGTCTATTACCGAGAAGTCTATATGCACCTCAAATTCAGGAATGGATGAACTAAGCAGTACCCCGTCTTCGGTATAGATGTTGCCACGCTCTGCCAATAATGTATCAAAGCGCGTATGCATTTCCTTTGCCATTGCCAGCAGCTTGGGGCCTTCCTTTACCTGGATCATCGCAGCCTTTATAAGGATAGCGCAACCAAACAAGCAAATGCAAGTGAAGATGATATACACCCTGAACCGTATGTCCTTCTTAATATTCACGCTTTATTTTGACTTGAATTTTGCTATAATAATATCAACCCTCGGGGTTTACCCTTTCCCCTCCATCACTTCTTCACTCCACCACTTCTTCACTTTTTTTCTGTTATCTTATAAGCTGGCATCAGCGATGGTTTCAGCCCTATACCTTCCGCATTCTTTATGACCTGTGTTTCTGTTTTTATCGAAAGCAATTGTGATTTCATATCCATATACTTCCATCGCAGCTCCTTAAGTGTTTTATTCTGCGCGTTAGTCTCGCGCTGTATCTCTATCGCGCGGTGGCTATTGCTGATATAGAGCACGCACAACAGCGCCATGTAAGCCAGGAAAGGGATATTGTTTACGATAGCTTTATAAGATACTTTCTCCACTAACGCCCGCCAGTCGTTCCTTACCCTTTGCGCGGGTGTCAACATTTCTTGCTGTCCATTTTTTTCCTCGTTGGTCATCGTTTGGGTTTTTTACTATAATAATGCCACCCTTTGGGGTTAGTATTAAGTACTGAGTTTGGGTTTAGGCGTTTGGCGCAACATGCGCTTTTGGGTTTTCACTTTTGACTTTTAACTTTTAACAGCTATTCTCAATTTCGCGCTCCGCGCCCTCGGGTTTCTTTTTATTTCTTCTTCTGAAGGTTCTATGGGTTTTGCATTTATTGCTTTTAATAATGGTTTTATTTCTGGTTCATACTCGCCCGGTTCGTCCCATCTTGCTTTCTTTATGTATTGTTTCACTACACGGTCTTCAAGCGAGTGGAAAGAGATAACGCATAGCCTCCCGCCCGGTTTCAGGCTTGCCGCCGCCTGTTGCAAAAACTCTTTCAGCACGCCCAGTTCGTCATTGACCTCTATCCGCAATGCCTGGAACACCTGTGCCAGGTAACGGTTAGGGTTGCCCCTGATTACCGGTGCCAGCATTGCCTTCAACGCTCCTATTGTTTGTACGCCTACTCCCTTGCGTCCGGTTACAATGTGCTTGGCAAGCTGTTTCGAGTTGCGCACTTCGCCGTATTGCTCAAAGAGCAGGTGCAGTTGCGCTTCGCTGTATGTTTGCAAAACCTTCGCAGCCGTTAAGTCAGCCCTTTTGTCCATGCGCATGTCCAAAGGGCCGTCATACCTTATCGAGAAACCGCGTTCCGCCGTATCAAACTGGAAAGAACTAACCCCTAAATCCGCAAGTATGCCGTCAACCTCCGTATATCCGTACAAACGCAAAAAACGCCGCATGTATTTAAAATTTTCCGCCACCGGGGTAAACTGCGCATGGTCCGGCTTGTTCTTCCACGCGTCCGCGTCCTGGTCAAACGCTATCAATTTCCCCCCTTGCCCCAGCTTATCCAGTATCGCCCTGCTATGCCCCCCTCCGCCAAATGTCGCGTCCACATATACGCCGTCCTCTCTAATCATTAACCCGTCAATTGCTTCTTGCAAAAGGACGGTTGTATGGTAAAAAGACGGATTTTCCATTGTTACATATTTTCAAACGGGTTCCCGAAGTCATTTGCCACTTCTTCTGACAAATCGCTATATTTACCGGCATTATCACTCATATACCGGTAATAAGTATCCTTGTCCCATAATTCCAATTTATTGCCCTGCGAGCAGATCACCGCGTCTTTTTTAATGCCCGCGTATTCCTGCAGTTGCTTAGGCACCAGCAGGCGGTCTGCCGTGTCCATTTCCACCGGCGTGGCACCATTGAGGAATAATCTTTTGAACATCCTCACATTCGGTTTAAAATCATTCAGGCGGTTCACTTTTTCAAATAAAACATTCCAGACGGCGGCGGGATATATGCAAACACATTGTTCGATACCGCGCGTTACGACAAACCCCTCCCCGTCCCCTTCAGCCATTTGCTTCCGGAAACCCGATGGCAGCAGGAAGCGCCCTTTGGCGTCAATCGCTACTTCATATTCACCGAGAAATTTTGCCATTCGTGGTTTTTGTTACTATTTGTATAAAATCTTATACAAAATAACACAATTTCCCACGAAATAACACAATTTTGATTTCATATATTTATCCACATAGTGATATATCGGCTGGAATCCTTTGCTGTATTGCGTTTGGGGGTATTTTTTTAGTGGCTTTCGTGAAATACATGTTAATAACCTGTGGATTAATGTGGATAACATGTGAAACAACCCTTGGAATAGGTGGATTATGGTTATTTATGCGGAAAATGGAACGAAAAGCAGGTGAAATTTATTTATTTAACTGGGTCATACCCGCTCTTGCCCCAAGGGTTGCAGGATAAAAACCGCTTAAACGCCATCCACCCTCCCTTAAAGGGCCCGTATTTTTGTATGGCTTCCAGCCCATAAGCGCTGCAAGTAGGCGTAAACCTGCACCTCGCGCCGAGGAACGGTGAAATAGCGCTTTGGTAAAAGCGGATGAGGGAGATAAATATGGTGGATAGTATTTTTTGCAAAGTCAAAAACTATAAAAATAAACAGGCTACTAAGAGACAAATATACATTAGTAGTGTTTGAAATAAAATTAATAAAGTAATTGCTGTTGCATTATATTTGAAACCTCAATTTGAATTCATTTTATGAGCATAGAAAAACTTGTTAGTGATAACATCGATAGCTCGTCTTCTTCCTTTTTGTTCATCGCGTCATTCATTCAATTGGTGTACTTGTTGGTTTCACTTTTAGCTTTGTAAAGCTAAATAAAGAAAGCAATTAAACAATATTTTACCCTTTTAATTGAAACTTATACCTTTATCAGGATTAATGCTTGCCTTGCATACATGGCTAATTTTGTATTGCAGAAATAGAGCGCGTAACGGGGAAATAACATGCCCTGTCTGTAAAATCCTGATAAAAAATCCCTTAACTTTGAATGGTAAAAATCACCAATTATGAACATAGTAGCTGAAAAAAAGGAAATTATTAAACGCTTGAATGAAGTGGAAGATTTGTCAGTGATAGATGCAGTTAAGGATTTGCTGGACTTTGCACAAACAATGAATGACGATAAACTTGAAGCGGAACTTGAAATTGCATTAAAACAATCAGATAACCGCGAAGTCAGCCCACATCATGAAGTATGGGCTGAAATCAGAAACCGCTATAAAAAATGAGTTATTCAATCAACTGGACTACAAGGGCTAAGCAAACATTTAATCAAAGTGAACAATAATTGTAAAGATAGCCCACTTTTTGGTTTTCACTTTTGATTTTTAACTTACCCCTTATACTCCCCCAGCGCCGCCTCCAAACAATCCATAGCCGCATTAATGTCCTCTCTATTAAGCACGTAAGCAAGGCGTACTTCATTTTTTCCTTTGCCGGGGGTGGCATAAAAGCCTGCCGCAGGGGCCATCATCACCGTCGCGCCGTTGTGCGAGAAGCCTTCCAGCAGCCATTGGCAAAATTTCTCGCTATCGGCAACCGGCAATTGCGCCATGGCGTAGAACGCGCCGCCGGGCAACGGGCATTTAACGCCCTTCATGGCTTTGAGGCGCGACACCAGCAGGTCGCGGCGGGAGGTATATTCTGCATGTACTTTATCGAAATAATCTAACGGCAGGTCAACGGCTGCCTCGCCCAATATCTGTGCGAATGTGGGCGGGCTGAGGCGCGCCTGCGCAAATTTCATCGCGGCGTCCATAACATGGGTGTTGCGGCTCACAAAGGCCCCAATGCGCCCGCCGCAAGCGCTGTACCGTTTGGAAATGGTATCAAGGAGTATGGCGTGGTTTTCCATCCCTTCCAGCGACAATGCAGAAATATGCTTTGCCCCGTCGTAACAAAACTCACGGTAAGCCTCGTCGCTAAACAGGAACAGGTCGTGTTTCAGGCATATATCCCGCAGCACGTCCAGTTCTGCCGCGCTGTATAAATACCCGGTAGGGTTATTGGGGTTACAAATCATTATTGCCTTGGTGCGGGTGGTAACGGCTTTTTCAAAGACCTCTATGGCAGGCAATGCAAAACCGCTGTCTATACTGGAAGGTATGGGGACTACCTTTACCCCCGCGCCTGTGGCATAGCCATTGTAATTGGCATAAAAAGGCTCGGGGATAATAATCTCATCCCCTGCGTCAAGGCAGCTCATGATCGCAAACATGATGGCTTCGGAGCCGCCCGTCGTTACAATAATCTGGGCGGGCGTTACGTCAATATTATTGCGCTTGTAGTATTCCGTTAGTTTTTTGCGGTAGCTGTCGAAACCCGCGCTGGGGCTATATTCCAAAACCGTCATGTGGGTATGGCGCACGGCATCCAATATGGATGGCGGCGTTTCAATATCCGGCTGCCCTATGTTCAGGTGATATACTTTTGTGCCTCTTTTTTTTGCAGCGTCTGCATAAGGCACTAATTTACGGATGGGGGAAGGGGGCATTTGCGCCCCGCGATGTGATATTACCGGCATGGCGCAAAGATAATTCTTTAATGGCTGAATTTCTCAATGGCTTAATTACTGAATGGCTTAATTACCTAATGGCTCAATTACCGAATTAACGAATTGTCAAATTGCTGAATTGTCGAATTGCCTTATTTTTGCATCATGGAACTTGCTGACCTCGACTTATATGATTAGATAACATGTCACCCTTTAGGGCCGGGGTGAAAATGCAGTTGAGATTTTGCAAACCTGAAGGAACTAATTTTATCCCGTTTGTAGGTATATCATTGGACTACAAAAACATATGGAAGACCACACCTTTTGACTTTTGAATTTAACTAATGTGCTCGTCATTCTTCAAGGTATCCTTGGTGCTGCGTATCATGCCGATGCCTGCAAAGAAAAATAAAATACCCAGTATGCTACAGGTAATTATAACCTTCAGGTTGTAATAGTTCCCGGTGTGGTTAACGAAATTTATAGCCCCTATTATCAGCATTACCACGCCGAGCAAGGTAAGGATAACGCCTATTACTCTTTTTTCCATAGTCAGTCGTTTATCCTTAATGATAAAAATAACGTGCCTGCGATACATAAATGTTATTTGCATGTAATTTTTAGCACCTAAATTGATATTATTTTTGCCTGCTCTGCTATGTATGCATTTTGTTTTCGGTTATTTACACTCATGTCGGGCTTGCTGGCCTTCGGCTACGCAGATGCGCAACAGGATAGTGTATTGCAGGGCTTTGGCGTCGAGGCCAATTTCTTAGCGGGCCAAATCATTAAACATAAGCTGGCCGCGCCCATCCCATCGTTGTCAACCGCCTTTGACGTCAACTTTGTGTGGCAGACGTATGGAAAGAAGCCTTGGCAACAGGGGCGTAATTTCCCGCTTATCGGCATCGGGGTTACCTATACCGATTATGGCAGTAACCAAATATTTGGGCAGTGCGTAGGCGTTTATCCAAACCTGCAAATCCCTATTATCCGGGGTGATAGGTGGGAATGGACATTCCGCTTAGGGGATGGCTTAGGCTATGTATCCCGGCGTTACCAGGCCACCGCCCCCGTTGATACCCTCAATAATGCTATTGGCAGCCGCTTGAATGATTTCGCCGTTTTTATGACCGACGCCCGTTTTTCTGTGGACAAGCACTGGCAACTGCAGTTTGGGGCAAATTTTACCCATATATCAAACGCTGATTTCCACCAGCCCAACCTTGGGGTAAATATGGCGGGGGCGCACATTGGCGTCCGTTATTTCCCGGTAACCGGTAAGCCAAAGCCGATCCTAAAGAACCTGCCAAAACTTAAAAACAGATGGTTGGTTGAAATCCGGTACAGCACGGCATTTACCGAAGCGCGCACGCCGGGCAGCCCGGAACTGCCTACCTATATAGCTGCCGCGTATGCAAGCAGGCGGTGGTTGGGCAAAAATAAATTCTATACGGGCGTTGATTATGCCTTCCACGAAGATACCTATGAAGAGCTAAAATACTGGGGGCATTACAAAGGGAATGAGGGGGCGCACGCATGGGACGGGACTATATTCGTGGGCAATGAATTTTTGGTAGGCAGGCTGGGGCTGGTAACACAGGTGGGCGTGTATTACCAGCAGACTTACTTGAAATTTGACCCTGTGGATGAAAAGATAGGGGGTAATTTTTATATCATAAAAAAAGAGCAGGGTCCTGTAAAAGAGCTTTTTGTATCCGCCCTGCTGCTCACTCACGCCATCGTAGCGGAGTTTGCAGAATTCGGGGTGGGGGTGGGATTTTAAACGCTTCAGTTATAATTATACGCCTTCAGGTATTGCATTTTAGTAGCAAACTTGCTGCTGCTCACCTCAAAATAATCATAGAAAGCGGTATCGCCGGGTGCCTGGAAACCGATAATGTAGGTATAGGGCATCGCCCCTTTGCGTATAATCGGTTTAAAGTCTTCCCCGCCCTTGGGCATCGTGAATTTCCCTAATGAGGTATTCGGCCCGTAAGCCGCTTCCACGTCATATACCCCGCCGCTGGTGTTGCTGTCGGCGATTACTTTTACGGAAAAGGTAAAATGATTTAATGGGTCATCCGTAACCGGCATTTCAGCGCTTGTAATGATGGTTCCCGGTTTGGGGAATTGTTTGGGTTTGCCGTTGTTGTTGGACTCCGGACTGGAACAGCCAAAAAACGTTAATGACAGGAAAGGAATAACTAAAAAAAGTGTTTTTTGCATTGCGGGCGCAAAGGTATGTAAGTTGGGAAAATAAATTCCGCGCAGGCTTGTTAAAATACAATACCGGAATTACCGGCTCCCGCTAAGCGACAAGGGCAGTTTCATACGTTGCCGGATGCAGCGCCATTTTTGACAGTTTCAGGCCAGATAACATCTGCTGGGCAATCCCTTTCCGTTGCATCAATACTTTAAATTTGCTCCCCATGTCCACCAGCAGCTTCCGTTTTAAAAATGCTTCTTTTTTATAGTTTATATAGTTGTCCGGTTCCTTTTCTATTGATTTTTTAAGGTAGTCCGTAAGCCCCAGTCCCAGCAGAAAGTGGGCCTGGTTAGTATATCCGCAACAATAAAGCCCATTTTTTATGCCCCAATGGCCCAACGCAGAGAAATTTACATGCGAAGTAATATCCTGTGCCCCAATATCCTGGTAAAAATGGTCATTTATATTATGGTTATTATAACATACCAGGGTCCCGCTGCTCCTGAATTTGCTATAAAGTTCCGATGAATTATACCCATAATCAATGGTAATCACATACCCTTTTTTGAGGGCGGCGCCTATTTCTTTTATCCAATCGAGCGCCTGTAGGTTTATTTCCGTTCGGTAACCCCGTGGCAATTGTATATCCAGTTCGTCAAGGTATTCATTCAGTGCCGGCGGCGCAGGCTGCAATATCTCCGTAAAGCCATTGTCATAACCAACAAAAACCTCCATAAGTTTATCTTCCATTACCACTTGGTGTACCGAAAAGTTATCTACAAGCTCGTTTGACAGGATACAGCCAATAATGCCCGGAATCTCCTGTATCGAATGGTGCCATTTTACGTTACCGTGGTCATGCAAGAGTCTTTTTGCCTTTTCCCGCATAACGGGGCTTTTCTCTATAATGCGATAATTAAGGCGGTCATATAGCGTTGCATTTTTTTTTTAGAAAATTAAGTATGTCAAGGCTGAGTAAGCCACCCCCCGCGCCATATTCCACGACCGTGAAGGTTCTTTCGCCTAAAATGCGCCACATTTCTTCCAGTTGCTTGCCTATCATAGCCCCGAAAGCCTGGGTAAGGAATGGACTGGTATAATAATCGCCGTTTTTCCCGATTTTACCCCCCGCGGAAGTATAATATCCCAATCCGGGATAATAAAGGCACATCTCCATAAATTCACGGAAAGACAGGGGGCCTTCTTTCCTTATTTTGTCAATGATAATTTCGGTAAGCTGCATAGTGTTTTATTATGTGTGATAAAACCAAGTTTTTGGTTTGCACAGAATTTATAAAAACCATGCCTCCGGTTAACGCGGTCGTTGCCTTGAAATGAACTTTACCCTTCAGTTTTTCTGTGGAATATAATCTACGGTTGCCTTAAAAGAATAAAGGCTGCTCCCATGCAGAACCAGCCTTAAAGGTAAATAGGTAACCCTTTCCTATCGCGGGGTACAATCTTTAGATGGGCTTGCATTTGCCGGGATTGCCATTTTGTAAATGACATGTACCGGGGCAGGCTCAGGGACTACTTTTACGCAAGTCATGTTATCATCCCCGACTGTTTCTGTTACAGTTGGTTGTACAGGATAATAACCCAGGTAAGCGCCTTCAGAATTATATTCAAATACATTTTTACCATCACTTTTATAAGTAACGCCTGGACACTTGGTTATCATCATGCCGTTTTGGTTTTCTTTATAGCACGACTCCAATGGGGCGAATGCCGGTACCAGTTTCCCTGCGGAAACCAGTGTAACTGTTTTGGTTTCGGTATCCTGGCTATAATAAACAAAGTTT
>Ga0206854_1254_pt1 | contig 11094 bp, 10 predicted proteins | sample Alteio_BWOrgCont_50_FD_152870 | JGI IMG/M metagenome (GOLD analysis project Ga0206854, IMG submission 152870) | Enriched cells from forest soil in Barre Woods Harvard Forest LTER site, Petersham, Massachusetts, United States -... | ecosystem: Environmental > Terrestrial > Soil > Temperate forest >...
CTTCGTCATTACAAAGCTCTAATCCTTTGCCTCTGGGCTCTAAAACCTGGGCCTCGGCCCCTCTCTGCCGTCGTACCATAAAGACATGAGCGCTCCCATTCGCACAGCAGTTATCGGCTTCGGCTTCGCCGGAAAGATCTTCCACTCTCCATTCATCTCTGCAGTCCCTGGCCTTGAACTCTCTGCCATCGTCACCAACTCCACTAACCCAGCGCGCTCACCTCAGTTCGCCGCGGAGACTTACCCCAACGCCCGCATCCTCTCCACGCCGGAAGAGGCCTTCACCGATCCCAACATCGACCTCATCGTCGTCGCCACACCCAACGATTCCCACGCCGATCTCGCCGCACAAGCACTCAAGGCCGGCAAGCACGTCGTCGTCGATAAGCCTCTCAGCACCGATTCCGCAGCCGCGCTCTCTCTCGTCTCCAGCGCCAGATCGAAAGGCCTCACCCTCGCTCCCTTTCACAATCGCCGCTTCGATACCGACACCCTCACAGCCAAAAAACTCGTCACCGAATCCACGCTCGGCCGCATCGTCTCCGTCACCGCGCACTACGATCGCTACCGCCCTCTCGTCCGTCCCAACACCTGGAAAGAATCCGGCGGCATCGGCGGCGTCAACGGCCTTCTCTTCGATCTCGGCCCCCATCTCGTCGACCAGGCCATCTCTCTCTTCGGTGCGCCCACTCACATCACCGCCAGCGTCCGCGCCGACCGCGATGTCACCGACATTGATGACGCCGTCAACATCTCTCTGAACTTCATCATCAACGACAAGCCCATCCGCTACGACATCGCCGCCAGCATGCTTGCCCCCGATCCCGCTCCGCGCATCCGCATGCATGGCACGCTCGGCAGTTACACCAAGCAGGGCCTCGACCCTCAGGAAGCTGCACTCCTCGGCGGCAAACGCCCACCTGTTCTCGGATCTCCAGCCCCCTGGCTCCCCGAACCAGAAACCTCCTGGGGCACGCTCACCCTCGGCACCAAGCTCACTGAACCCGTCGAGCTTTCGCGCAACCCATTCCCCTCAGTTACCGGCGACTATCGCCTCTTCTACGCCAACGTCCGCGATGCCATCAATGGCGCCGCTCCGCTCACCGTCTCCGCCACCGATGGCTACCGCGTCATCCGCCTGCTTGAGCTCGCCCTCGAGTCCAGCAAAGAGCAGCGCACCCTCCCCGTAACCTTCGAGTTGTAGCAGTAATCGAACATCGCGCACATTGCGTCTTAAGCATTGCGTACATTTGCATTCAGCTTTTGTTCTACCCGGCACGCGCTAAACTATATCTGTGAAGAAATCCTCCCTGAAATTCGTCATTGCCGCCATCGTCATCGTTGGCGCCGTCGCCTGGCTCGCCATCTCCGGCGCCCGCGACAGCAAGAGCTACTACGTCACCATCACCGAACTGCAGGCCATGGGCTCCGGTGCTTACTCCAAAAATCTTCGCGTCGCCGGCAATGTCGCACCCGGCACGATTCAGCGCTCTGGCCCCAACGCCACCTTCACTCTCATCGAGCAGGGCAAGACTCTCCGCGTCAACTACATCGGCGCCGAACCGCCACCCGACACCTTCAAGGACGATTCTCAGGCTCACGCCATCGGCACCTATGGCCGCGACGGCACCTTCCACGCTACCCAGCTCCAGGCCAAGTGCGCTAGCAAATATGCACCAGCTCAGCCCGGAGTCACTACGTCTACCGGGAACACAGCCGCACCCGGAACCTAGCCCTGCCTTTACTTTCCTCCGCGACCTCTGCGTGACCTTCGCGACCTCTGCGTTCGCTGTTGCTTTGTCTTTGCTTTTCTTGTTGTCATTCTCGCAGCGAATCTGCTTTTTCTACGCGGTACACTCCTAACAATTGATCCAGCAACACGGTCTATTTGCATAGAGGAATCGCCCCGATGAAAGCCATCGTTCTTGCCGCACTTCTCGCCATCTCCGGCGCTGCCTCCGCGCAAACCCCAGCGCCCCTCACCTTCGACGTTGCCAGCATCCGTCCCAGCGATCCAACCGCGCAGGGAGGTCAGGTCAAGCCCATCCCCGGCGGTCACGGCTATACCATGCGCAATGTTCCTATCAAGCTCGTCATGGCGCTCATGTATCGCGTTCCACAACGCCAGATTGAAGGCGGCCCGGAATGGTTCAACAATCAGGGCTACGACATCGAAGCCCGCGTCGACGGCACTTACTCCGTCGAAGACCTCCACACCATGTTCCAGAATCTGCTCACGGACCGCTTCGGCCTCAAGTTCCACAAAGACATTCGTGAAGGCAACATCTACGCCCTCACCGTCGATCCCTCCGGCCTCAAGATGAAGCCCAACGCCACCCCTGAAGATTTCGAAATTCCCATGCAGGGCCCGCCCAACAAGCTGGTCGGCAAACGCGTTTCTCTCCCTTACCTCTGCTGGAATCTCGGACAGATTCTCCAGAACGACGCACGTCCCGTCGTCGATCAAACCGGGCTCACCGGCTTCTACGATTTCACGCTCTCCTTCCTTCCCCAGTTTCCACCCGACTTCGACACCAGCCAGATCCCGCAGGAGATTAAAGAGCTGCCGTCCATCTTCGACGCTGTCAAGCAGCAACTCGGCCTCCGCCTCACCGCTCAAAAAGGTCCCGTCGAACACCTCGTCATCGACCACATTGAAAAGCCCAGCAACAACTAGCGTCGAAATTTCTTAGCGGCCTTCTTGTTGATGAGTCGGCAAAGTAGATGCATTTTCTGTAAGGATCGGCGCGAGCGGCCCACCCAATCCTAGCGCTCCATCAGCCGGTGTCCTGCTTGATGTCTCCCATTGAAAATCGTGCAGATGATATTGGAAGTAACTTGTAGCGAAGAAAAATGTCATAACACCACCCAGCGGAATTTGAATGGGTCTCGCTTGCAATTCAGCCTTGAGCGAATAAGCAGCAAGTACATACAACGCAATTCCTGCCAGCCTCACAATCGCTTGTAAAGCTGGCACGTACTCCTCCGGGCGGTGACCCAATAGCAATGCAATGATTGCCACCACTATACCCAGCACAAACGACCCAGGAAGATAGAGCATGTAGGCCAACGTCCAACCGAAGGCTTTTCTGGCGCCGGTAACTTTCCTTACCCAATTCGCCTGAACAAAAAGCCACACCACTCCAAAAAATCCAACAGTGATCACACTAAGTGCCAGCACAACAGCCCAATGTAATCTCGGCGGCGACGGAAGAGCTGGCGCGGGTGGGGGATCAAGGAAAGTAGGAGTTGTCATCGGTGGATATCCCATAGCGCGAAATTCTACCCTCCCGGGACTTCACCACCAACAACAATCTCGCTGTTTCCGCGCCCTGGTCCCGGATCCTCGTTACTCTGCCCCCAGCGCCTTCACCAGCAGTACCGTGAACGCCACGCCCTTGTAGTACGATTCCACGCCGATGCGTTCATCCCGTCCGTGCGCACGCTCATCGCCTTCATCGATCCCCATCCCGCTGAACCCATAGCTCGGAATCCCCGCCGCCATCGTGTAGATCGAATCGCTCGCTCCGGTCTCCATCTCCGGAACCACTGGAATTCCCGGCCACATCGTCTGCGTAATCGATTTCAGTGGCTTCATCACATCATCACGCAGCGGAGGCGGTGCAATCGCTGCGCGATCCGTCGCCGTGTCATGCAGGCTGCCGTCGTTGTCCTTGAACTGCACCTTCACCCGAGCATCATGAAAGATCGCCACCAGCCTTTGTCTCACCTCTTCCGGCGAGTGTCCCGGCAAAATCCTGCAATTCACATTTGCCGCCGCTGCTCCGGGCAGCGCATTCACCGCATGCCCGCCTTCAATCATCGTCGCCACACACGTCGTGCGCAGCGTTGCGTTGTAGCCCGCATCCGTTGAAAGCTGCGCCGCCGCAATCTGATTCAGCGGCTTCGCCAACACTTGTTCAATCAACTTTTTCCGCGCCGGCGTCTCCAGCTTCGCTCGCTCCTCCAGATACGCACGCGTCACTGCATTCAATTCCGTTGGGAACGGCGAATGTTCCAGCCTCCCCAGCGCATCCGCCACCGCATAAATTGCATTGTCAGGAATCGGCCTCGAGCTGTGCCCACCCGCATTCGTCGCGCTCACCTGAAAGTCTGCATACACTTTTTCCGTCGCTTCCATGTCCATCTCCACCGGCTTGCCATGTTCCGTCACCAATCCGCCCGCGTCCGGATTGATCACGAACCCCGCATCCACCAGCTCGTGCCGATTCTTCAGCAACCAATCGACGCCGTTCTCTCCGCCGCTCTCCTCATCCGCGGTCAGCGCCAGAATAATGTCACGCTTCGGTGTCCAGCCTTCCTTCTTCAAAATCAAAAAGCTCGTCACGAACGACGCATCCGAATCCTTCATGTCCTGCGTCCCACGCCCATAAAAATATCCATCACGTTCCAGAAACTTGAACGGATCAACCGTCCAGTCCTCACGCTTTGCCTCCACCACGTCCAGATGTCCAATCACCAGCACCGGCTTCGCATCTGAATGCTCCGCGCGATATCGCACCACCAGATTCATCCGCTTCGCGCTCGGCCCCGCAATCTCCATATCGCCCGGCGCAAACCCTGCCGCCAACATTCGCGCGCGCATCTTCTCTGCCGCCGATGTTGTGCTCCCGTTCGAATGCGTCGTGTTCGTCTCAATCAGTTGTTGAAACACATCCCGCGCCAACTGCCGCTGCGCCGTATTCAGAGTCTGCGCCTGTACGCACACACTCACCAGAGCCGTCAGGCCCGCCGCCAAAACCATTTTCATTTTCAAGGAAGTTCTCCGCCAACAATCATAAGTCAGCAGTTGAGCCAACCACTAATCACTAGCCACTAACCACTCCTTTTCACCTTTTCGCCATCCGAAGACTCTGCCAGCTTCCATCGCTCGTCCATCCACCATCAACCGCCAGCATGTGCCCATTCACAAACCCGCTCTGCTTCGGGTCGGCCAAAAACAGAATCGCCCGCGCCACATCCTCCGGCTGCGCAAACCGCGCCATCGGGATCCTCCCTGTAATATCCTCGTCCGTATAAACGCTCTTCGCCTGGTCTGCCGCATCCATCTCCGTCTTCACCCACCCCGGACAAACCGCGTTCACCCGCACGCCACGCCCACCCCACTCGCCTGCCAGTGTCCGCGTCAGCCCCACCAATCCGTGTTTCGACGCGTTATACGCCGAGCGGTCACTCACCCCCAGCAGCCCTGCAATCGACGCCACATTCACCACACTCCCCTCACCCTGCGCCAGCATCAATTTCCCAAACTCCCGCGCCAGCACAAACGGAGCCACCAGGTTCACCTCCAGCACCTGCCGGAACTTCTCCACTTCCATCGACTCCGCCGGCTCAATACAACTGATGCCCGCATTGTTCACCAGCACATCCACACGACCCCACTTCGCCTTCACCGCCTGCGCCACGCATGCAACATGCGCCTCATCGCAAATGTCACCGATAAATTCTTCCGCCTCACCACCCCCACCGCGAATCTCCGCAAGCGTCGCCGCGCACGATTGCCGATCGATCAGCGTCAGCACATATCCCGCGTCCGCCAGCACCTCAGCCGTGCGCTTCCCAATCCCCTGCGCCGCTCCTGTCACCACCGCAACTCTTTTGCTCTTCACTACGCTCTACCCTCTACTCTCTACGCTCTGTCTTTCCAGCAATTTTCTGTCCCACCTACCCAACTCCGCCCCTGCCACATACGTGCTTTCCAAAAACTTCATCAACATTTCTTCCGGCGACTCCCCCTCCCGAACGTCCTCATACAGCAGAACGAACTCACCCAGCTTCGCATCGTAGCCGGCCTGCGCAGGCTCAACCTTCGCCTCTCCAAATCCCTTCGGTGCCGGTGCCGCGTAGCAATAAAACGCCGCCTTCCCAAAACCGCCATTCCCCGGCCAGAATCCCGCGCTGATCACCTCGCGCGAATACGCCTCGCGCATGATCGAATCGAACTCAGCCCGCACCGGAGCCGGCCGCCCGGAAAATCTCGTCACCGCCAGATCAAAGCTGCCCCAGAAAAAATGTACAGGACTCACCTTGCCCACAAACCTCGCAGAAAATTCCTGAAAAACTTTGTCGGCGCTCATCAGCACCCGCCAGAACCGATGTGCAGCATTCGCATCATACGACGCATGCACTTCATCTTTTGAAAACGGAATCGGGTGCGCCTGCTCACATGGCATTTCATGCAGCGTTACATCGACGTTCAACTCCGCCAGCATCCTTTTGTATTCCGCAAAGAACGCCGCCACGCTCATCGCTCGCAACGGCATTGCTGCATTCTCACCCTTGCTTGTTCTAAACAGCAGCTCATGTTGGATAAAATCAAACTCAACCTCGAGAAAGTTCTCGCCATATGGCATCGCTGAGGTATTCAACCCACGCGCACTCACATACAACGGCACATTCCACCAGTGTGCCTGCATCGGACTCAGCGCCAACCGCGTCTTGCCCACGATCTGTGTCCACATATGCAGCGTGTCCGCCGTCGCCGCCCAATCTTCCCACTTCAACTCCGGCCAGACAACATTTTTCTCGCCCATGACCTTCACGCTTTTCACTACACTCTACCCTCTAAACTCTACCCTCTGTCGTAGTTCAAATTCTGGCCCAGCCACCGCTCCGTCTCTTCCACACTCCATCCCTTACGCTGCGCATAATCCTCAACCTGATCTTTACCAATCTTCCCCAGCGAAAAATACCGCGCCTGCGGATGTGCAAAATAAAGCCCACTCACGCTGGACCCCGGCCACATCGCATAGCTCTCCGTAATCTTCATCCCGGTCGCAGCTTCCACATCCAGCAACCGCCAGATCGTTCCCTTCTCCGTGTGGTCAGGGCACGCAGGATACCCCGGTGCCGGCCGTATCCCGCGATATCCCTCCGCAATCAATTCCTGCGGCGACAAATTCTCCGCGCGCCCATATCCCCACACGTTGCGCACATGCTTGTGCAAACACTCCGCAAACGCCTCGGCCAGTCTATCTGCCAGTGCTTCCGTCATAATCGCGTTGTAATCGTCATTGTTCTTGCGGAATCGGTCACACATCTCGTGCACGCCAATCCCCGCCGTCACGGCAAACGCGCCAATTGAATCGTGCAGCCGCGTCTCGCGTGGCGCAATAAAATCTGCCAGCGACCGGCACGGCTCTTTGCCTTCACGCCCCGCCTGCTGCCGCAGAAAGTGGAACCGCTCCACCACTTCGCCATGCGTCTCGTCTGTATACAACTCCACATCATCGCCAACTGCATTCGCGCGAAATAACCCATGCACTCCGCGCGCCGTAATCAATTTCTCTTTCACGATCCGGTCCAGCAGCTTCTGACCATCGGCAAAAATCCTGCGTGCCTCCGCGCCTTGTTTCTCATCATCGAGAATCCGCGGATAAATCCCCTTCAGCCCCCACGTATGAAAGAACGGGCTCCAGTCGATAAACTCACGTAGCGTCTTCAGCGGAAAATCTTCCATCACCTTGATGCCGAATTCTTCCGGCACCGCCAAATCTTCCTTCTTCCACACAATCGGGGTCCGCCGGGCACGCGCTTCCTCAATCGGCACCGTCGTCTGCTTCGGCGTCACATACGCCAGCCTAACCGACTCATACTCCGCTCGATGCTGCTCCACAAACTCCTCGCGTCCATCCTCGCTGATCAAGCTCGTTGTCACCGGCACAGCTCGGCTTGCATCCACAATATGCACTACCGGCTGGCTGTAGTGCGGTGCAATCTTAATCGCCGTATGCGCGCGGCTCGTCGTCGCTCCACCCACCAGCAACGGAATCTTCATCCCCTGCCGCTCCATCTCCTTCGCCACATGCACCATCTCGTCCAGCGAAGGCGTGATCAATCCGCTCAGCCCGATAATGTCCGCGCGCACTTCCTTCGCGCGCTCCAGAATCTTCTCCGCCGGCACCATCACACCAAGATCAATCACCTCGTAGTTGTTGCAAGCCAGCACCACGCCCACAATATTTTTCCCAATATCGTGCACATCGCCCTTCACCGTCGCCAGCACAATCTTCCCTTGCGCTTTCACCTCGTGCCCCGCGGCAATCATCTCTGCCTTTTCCGCTTCCATAAACGGAGTCAGGTATGCGACCGCCTTTTTCATCACACGCGCACTCTTCACCACCTGCGGCAGAAACATCTTGCCTGCGCCAAACAAATCTCCCACCACGCTCATGCCCGCCATCAGCGGGCCTTCAATCACCAGCAGCGGACGTCCGAGCTCCGCGCGCGCCTCTTCCGCATCGATCTCGATATACGTATCGATACCCTTCACCAGCGAATGCGTAATTCGTTCCTGCACCGTCCCGCTGCGCCACTCTTCAGCCTTCTTCTCCGCTGCAACATTATCCGTACCCGCCGCCTTCAGCGCCTCACCATGATCGACCAGCCGTTCCGTCGCATCCGGCCGCCGGTTCAGCAGCACGTCCTCGACCATCTCCTTTAGCGCGGGCTCAATCTCTTCATAAACCTCCAGCATGCCGGCATTCACAATGCCCATGTCCATGCCTGCCGCAATCGCGTGATACAGAAACGCCGAATGCATCGCCTCGCGCACCACATTATTTCCGCGGAAGCTGAACGACACATTGCTCACGCCGCCACTCACCTTCGCATGCGCCAGGTTCTGCTTGATCCAGCGCGTCGCATTGATAAAGTCGACCGCGTAGTTGTTGTGCTCTTCCATCCCCGTCGCGACCGTCAAAATATTCGGATCGAAAATAATGTCTTCTGCCGGAAACCCAACCTCATCCACCAGAATTTTGTACGCACGTTCGCAGATGCGGATCTTGTCCTCGAACGTCGCCGCCTGTCCCTGCTCGTCGAACGCCATCACCACCACTGCAGCGCCATACTTAAGCACGGTCCGCGCATTTTGCCGGAATTTCTCCTCACCCTCCTTTAGCGAAATCGAATTGACGATGCCCTTTCCCTGCAGGCATTTCAATCCCGCCTCAATCACCTCCCACTTCGACGAATCCACCATGAACGGAGCCTTCGCCACCTCCGGCTCACTGCCCAGCAGTTGCAGATAGCGCGTCATCGCCGCCACGCCGTCGATCATCCCTTCGTCCATGCAGATATCGATGACGTTCGCGCCGTTCTCCACCTGCTGCCGCGCCACGCTCACGGCCTCTTCATACTTGCCTTCCTTAATCAACTTCGCGAACTTCGGCGACCCGGCCACATTCGTCCGTTCGCCAATCATCATGAACACACCCGGCTGCTGTGTGAACGGCTGCGATCCAGAAAGCCTCAGCGGCTTGAAATTTTCATTCACGCCGCCACCTCATCACGCGAGTAGCGTCTCGGCTCCACATGCTCCAGCGCCTTCGCAATCGCCGCAATATGCTCCGGTGTATTCCCGCAGCATCCGCCCGCAATATTAATCAATCCTCCGCGCCCGAAGTCACCAAGAAATTTCCCCATATCCGCGGGCTTCAAATCAAAACCCGTCTCCGACAGCGGATTCGGCAGCCCCGCATTCGGATACGCACTCACCGCCACATCCGACTTCTGCGCCAGCTCTTCCAGAAACGGATACATCAGGTCCGGGCCTAGCGAGCAGTTCAGCCCGATCGAAAGCGGCCGCACATGTTTCATCGCCGTCCAGAACGCCTCCACCGTCTGCGCCGAAATCATCGTCTCGCCGCCACGCCCCACTGCCGCCGAAATCTGCACCGGCAAATCTTTCCCGTCTTCCTCGAACACCTCGCCGATCGCCACCAGCGCCGCCTTCGCATTCAACGAGTCGAAGATTGTCTCCACCAGCAGCGTATCCACACCGCCGGCAATCAACCCACGCACCTGTTGCTTGTAGGCCGTCTTCACCTGGTCGAACGTCACCACGCGAAACCCAGGATCATCCGCATCCGGAGAATTCGACAGCGAAACCGTCAGCGGCCCAACCGCTCCCGCCACAAATCGCGGCACGCCGGTTGCATTCGCCACGCGATCCGCCCATTCGCGGCACTGTCTCGCCGACTGCTCATTGATCTCCCAGGCCAGCTCGCCGAGAAATTTATCTTCAATCACGCTTTGATAAAACGCAGGATCTTTTCTCCCCCCGCGCTCTCTCGGGTCTTCCACAAAGAATTCGCTCTGCGCAATCGTCGTCGCGCCAAACGTATTCGTCTCGATAATGTCCGCACCCGCCTCCAGAAACCGCCGATGTATATCGCCGATCATCTTTTCCTGCGTCAGGCTGAAAATATCGCCATTATTCAGCAGGTCTTTCGGCGCATCCTTGAACCGCGACCCACGAATGTCTGCTTCCTTCATCCCGTACGTGCGGATCGTCGTTCCCATCGCCCCATCGATGATCGCAATCTTCTTCTTCAGCACTTCTTCCAGCGGATGAATCTTCTTGTCTGTCATCTCAATCTCCTGCGCGGCACTTCACGCGCTCTGTTCGCAACAACGGCGAGCCACTACCGGCTCGCCGCATCGGATTAGTCTTCTAATCCCTAATCCCTGTTCCCTAATCCCTGCTCTAAGCCAGCGCCTCTTCTTCTTGCCGTCCCGAATGGGCTCCCGGACTCTCCAGTGCCGTTGCCATCGACACCAGCAGGTCCTCCTTGCGCATCACCATCGTGGTCGCGTTCAGGCTCGCCAGCTCAAACCCATGTCCATGCGTAATCGCGTCCGTCGGACACGCCTCCACGCAGTACCCGCAAAAAATGCAGCGGTTGTAATCGATGTTGTAGACCTTCGCATACCGCTCAGCGCTTGAAATCCGAGTCTCCGCCGTATTCTCCGCGGCCTCGATATAAATGCAGTTCGCCGGGCACGCCGCTGCGCACAGAAAGCACGCTACGCATTTTTCCAGGCCATTCTCATCGCGCTGCAATTGGTGTTTGCCGCGAAACCGCTCCTGCAAAACCGCGCCCCGCAGCGGCCCTTTGCCGTCAGGATAGTTCTCCACCTCGCTCGGCTTAAACGCCTCACCCAGCGTGGTTTTCATCCCCGTCGCAATCGCCGCAATGTTTCGCACAATCGACATACATCCAGTATAAGGCCTCTCGCTCTTTGTTCCGATGACTCACGGTCAAGCCACCACTCGGGTACCCCGAGGCT
>Ga0206854_1255_pt1 | contig 11067 bp, 15 predicted proteins | sample Alteio_BWOrgCont_50_FD_152870 | JGI IMG/M metagenome (GOLD analysis project Ga0206854, IMG submission 152870) | Enriched cells from forest soil in Barre Woods Harvard Forest LTER site, Petersham, Massachusetts, United States -... | ecosystem: Environmental > Terrestrial > Soil > Temperate forest >...
TAGTAAAAACAAATCAAATTTATGTAGGGATTTTGGCATACAGCAGTCCAAAATGACTTACGATAGATATTGGAACGATATAATTGAAAGGATATTTGATTGTGAGTGGTATATAAATCCTAAACCAAAAGGAGTACTGGAGAATCAAATTAATGAATCAAGAGCCGCCTTTCTGGATGCCATATATTATGAAAGATAGAGTATTGGTACTATTCTTGTCAGCACATCTGATTCGCGATTAATGCAATATTACATTATCAATTATCAAAACCAAATTTGATAATAACAAAATATTTTATGAACTTTGCAATAGAATATTCAGGTCTTCTCTTTGCTCATAAAAGATAATACACCTTCCAGGCTTGCATTTTACGCAGCACACTTGGGAGGTTTTTTCATTGTAAAATATAGCTAAAGTGAAACACTATAATAAGCCACCCCTTACTTACCAGCAGCAAATTGCTTTATGGATAAGCAGAGGGCTCACTGTGGGCAACATAGCTGAGGCCGCAGATGTCCTACAGCAAATAAACTATTACAGGCTCAGCGCATATGTATTGCCATTTCAGAAAGTAAAAGATATTTTTAACACAGGTGCAAGCTTTGATGCCATTCTTAATTTATACCTTTTTGACCGTGAATTAAGATTACTGGTATTTGATGCGATAGAACGTATAGAAATAGCTATAAAGGCACAAATGATTTATCAGTTGGCACACAAGTACGGAGCCAATTGGCAAGATACTGCCTTCATCTTTAACCCTTCATTTAAACATCCCAAAACAAACAATATCATTGATGTTTATAGCGATACCCAAAATATTATTTCACGCCATTGCAATGCAAAACACCCGGAGGTTTTTATTAAGCATTATAAAAACACCTACAATAAACCAGTAAATCCACCCTCATGGATGAGTATTGAGCTACTTACTATCGGAGAATTGTCTCGTTTATACACTGCATTACAAAAACAGACCGACCGCAAGGAAATTGCCTTATTTTTTGGGTTGCACCATACTGTTTTTACTTCTTGGTTGCATACGCTTGTATATATAAGGAATGTATGCGCACACCATTCTCGGCTTTGGAACAGAGAATTTGCCATTAAGCCTGATGTATTGTTACGTCCTTCAAGGCCTTGGATACATTCTGTTTTTAATACCAATAACCATCGTGCTTTTTATTTTTTAAGCATATTGAAATATTTATTGTTTGCCGCCAATCCGTCCAATAACTTAAAAGAATCTTTAGTAACGCTCATTAATAAGTATCCTGAAACTCCAATACAATTCATGGGTATTCCTACTGATGGTAGTGGTAAAATGGTTAATTGGCAAAATCAAGATTTATGGAGGTAACCCCGACCAACCAAAACTATTTTAATTATGAATATAAGCATAGCACAAATTGAAGATAAACTTTGCCAATTGCTCTGTGCAGATATAAAGGTAACGGCTAAGAACGGCAAACTGGCGCGGGTGGAAACTCCATTCTTTTTTGCCGATGGCGACCCCTACCAGATATACATTAAAGAAATGCCCGGTGGGGTACTCCGGCTTACCGATATGGGGCATACTATGATGCACCTTAGCTATGAGAATGACATTGATAAATTCAGGGAAGGAACGAGGGGTAATATCCTCAGCCAGGTAAAAGCGGAAACTACCGCAGAAGAAAATAACGGCGAATTTTATATTGATACGCCGTTGGAAAATTTAGGGTACAACATATTCAGGCTGGGGCAGGCACTGACAAAAATAAATGACCTTACTTTTCTGAACAGGGCGCGGGCGGAATCAACTTTTTATGAGGATTTAAAAGAGCAACTGAAAAAAATTATCCCGGAGGAAAAAATAATAACTGATTATTATTATGAGGAAATGGAAAATGCCAAAGATTACCCTATTGATTACAGGATTGAAGGCAAACAATTACCATTGTTTGTTTTCGGGATACCGAACAGGGACAAGGCGCGGCTTACAACCATTATCCTTGAGCGCTTGTTGCGTTCACAGGCAAATTATGACAGCCTGCTCATATTTTCAGACCAAAGCACCATCCCCCGCAGCGATTTGGCAAGACTTTCAAATGTTGGTGGCGAAATGATAGCGTCTTTGGATGCGGAATCTGATTTTTCAAGAAAATTACTACGCAAAGCCGCCCGGAATTAATGAATAAAAAGACAAGAAAAGCTATCCCGAAATGAATTTTTTAAACTAACTTTACAATAGAAAATAAACGTTATGACACTTGATATAGTAAAAGAAAAGCTACATGGCTACATTGAAAATGCTGACCAAAATAAAATAGTGGCAATGTACACTTTAATAGAAAGCGACATTAATGAGGGCAGGGTAATGTATAACGAAGAAACATTAAGGAAGCTTGAGGAAAGGAGCGAAAACGCTTTTTCCGGCAAATCAAAAACATATACGGTGGAAGAATCAATGGAAAATATCAGAAAACACCGAAAGAATAATGGCATTTAATATAATCGTCAGCGATGAAGCCGAGGCAGAAGCCCAGATTGCGGTTGATTATTATGACCAGATTAATCCAGACTTAGGCTCTCGGTTTTTGGCAGAATTATCAGTTACTTATCAGAAATTGGAATTGCATCCGCAATACTATTCTTTCGTTTTTAGCAACAGGAAAAGCAATATAAGGGATGTAAAACTTGAATCATTCCCGTATTTGGTCATATTTGAAATTCGTGGTCAGGACGTTATGATTATTTCAGTTGCAAATACAAACAAAAAGCCACAGTTTTCTTAATGCAAAACGGGAGGTTCAAGGAGGAAGTTTGTGGATGCCAACAAAAATATCATTAATCTTCACAAGCCGCATCCCGGAAATATTTTAAAGGGCTACATTATTAAAGAGATTTTAGAACATTTAATTGAAAAAGGAAAACTAAAAGATGAATGACATAATAAAACATAAAGAATACTACGCATCCCTGCATTTTAGTGCGGATGATGAGGTATTTTACGGGAAAATATTAGGTATAAATGACTTGGTAACTTTTGAAGGCGAGTCTGTAAAGGAGCTAAAAAAATCTTTTATCACAGCCATTGAGGATTATATAGAAACCTGTGAAGAATTAGACAAAACACCTGAAAAAACGTACAAAGGAAGTTTTAACGTGCGTGTTTCCCCGGGGCTCCACAGGGAAGCCGCATTTGCTGCGCTGCAAAAAAAACATAACGTTAAACGATTTTGTGAAGAATGCCATAAACTATGCTATAAAGCATACGGATATATAGTGTCAATACCCCAGCAACTTCTGCACCACACCGTCCAGCCTGCTCACAGCCATAAAGTTATGTTCCAGTTCCAAGGAGAAGGGTATGGGGGTATCCATGCCCGCGCAACGCATAATGGGCGCGTCGAGCGAATCAAAGCAATGTTCGGCTATCCAGGCGGCAAGTTCACCGCCTATACCGCCCGTTAAAGTATCTTCATGCAGCAACAAAACTTTTCCCGTCCGCATTACTGACGCCCTGATAGCATCATAGTCCAGTGGCAATAGTGTGCGCAGGTCAAGAATGTCAAAGGATATATCCTTGTGCCGGCCGGCATAAGCGGTAGCCCAATGCACCCCCATGCCATAAGTAATAATGCTGATGTCGCTTCCCTGCTGCACCTGCCGCGCTTTGCCTATTTCTGTATTATAATAGCCATCCGGCACGGGGCCACTTATGCTGCGGTAGAGCGCTTTATGCTCAAAAAACATTACCGGGTTCGGGTCTTCGATAGCGGCTATCATAAGCCCTTTGGCATCTTCGGGCGTGGAGGGGTAAACAACTTTTAGCCCCGGGGTATGCACAAACCATGCTTCGTTGCTCTGCGAATGGAATGGTCCCGCGCCTACGCCGCCGCCCGTAGGCATACGTATCACCACATCGGCATTCTGCCCCCAGCGGTAGTGTATCTTTGCCAGGTTATTGATGACTTGGTTAAAACCAACGGTTACAAAATCGGCAAACTGCATTTCCATCATCGCCTTGAAGCCTTTGATAGACAGCCCCAATGCCGCCCCGACTATCGCGCTTTCACACAGCGGCGTGTTCCGCACCCGCTCCTTCCCAAAAAGCTGCACAAACCCTTCCGTAACTTTAAAGGCCCCGCCGTATTCCGCAATGTCCTGGCCCATCAATACCAGGTTGGGGTAGCGCTCCATGCATACCCTGAGCCCGTCGCTGATGGCTTGTATGAATTTCTTTTCCGTGCCCGCGGCCTGCGGCCCAGACACTGGCACTGTATTCACTGCATATACGTCAGAGGTCTCCTCTTTGCTATCAGGTACGATGGGCTGGGCTTCAAACCCCTTGGCAACTCCGTCCTCTATTTCCTTCCGGATGGTTTCCCGAGCCCCGGCTATTTTAGTATCGTCGAGTATGCCGGTGTACCTCAAATATTGTTCAAAATTAACCAGCGGGTCTTTTTTGCCCCATTCTTCAAAAAGTTCCTTTGGCACATATTTTACGCCACTCGCTTCTTCATGCCCCCTCATCCTGAAGGTCATACATTCCACCAAAATAGGTTTCTGTTCGGCGATGCAATACATCCGCGCGTTAGTGATTTCGTTATATACGTCCAGCACGTTATTCCCGTCTATTGTAATGCCCTTCATCCCATACCCGATTGCCTTATCCGCAAGTTGTTTGCAGGCAAATTGTTCGCTTACGGGTGTACTCAAGCCGTAGCCATTATTTTCGATTATGAAAATGACGGGCAGCCCCCACACGGCAGCCACATTAAGGGCCTCATGGAAATCACCTTCGCTGGTGCCGCCATCCCCGCTGAAGGCCAGCGCTACTTTGTGCTCGTCTCTAAGTTTGTGGGCCAGCGCCACGCCGTCTGCTATGGCAAGCTGTGGGCCCAGGTGCGAAATCATGCCGCAGATATGGTATTCATTAGTCCCGAAATGGAACGACCGTTCCCGCCCTTTGCTGAACCCATCCTTACTGCCCTGCCACTGCTTGAATAATTTGGCAAAAGGCATTTTCCGTGCCGTAAACACGCCCAGGTTACGGTGCAGGGGCATGATGTATTCATCGCTTTCCAGCGCCAGCGTTGCGCCCACCGCAATAGCTTCTTGCCCGATACCGCTAAACCATTTGCTCACCTTCCCCTGGCGAAGCAGCAGCAGCATCTTTTCCTCTATCATCCGCGAGCGCAGCAGTTCCGTATATAAATGGATAAGCTGTTCGTCAGCAATGCCCTTACGGTCAAATATCATAACGGGGGATTTGTGTGTAAAAGTAAGGCGCAAATGGGGTAATGTGCAAAAAAACATTATTGGTGTGAATATTCCAAAACACGGAAATGTAGGGGCTGGGCTTGTCCCTGCCCCCACGCGCGCAGGGGTCGTTTTATGATCCATCATGTTGCCCGGCACATGTGGTGTAAATATAAAAATACGGAATGTAGGGGCCGGGCTTGCCCCAGCCCCCACGCGCAGAGCCCGTTTTATGATCCGTCGCGAGCTATTGATCACGTGTTACCGGCGCGAGTGTTCTGCGCGAGTGGGGCAGGGGCAAGCCCGGCCCCTACACATTGTATATCCCACAAAATGAATTATCGGGGAGCTGGGTATTTTTTCAATCGCAAAAATTATTATTTTTGATGAATGGCATATAATCCAGACATACACCACCGAAGGTCTATCCGTTTAAAAGGATATGATTATTCACGGGAAGGGGCATATTTTATAACCATTTGTTGCCATAATAAAATATGCAGGTTTGGTGAAATAACGGATCAGGTAATTGGTGAGGATAATAATATCGGGTCGCAAATGACATTAAATGAATATGGCTGGGTAGCGTACAATGAATGGGCAAAAATCCCTGATCGGTTTTCGGATGTGGAATTGGATGTATTTCAAATAATGCCCAACCACATGCATGGCATCATTATATTGAAAAACCCTGTAAAAGCTAAGAGTGCTCAAAATGTTGAAAAAACAGAAGCCAAAAATCCGGCATTAGGTGATATTGTTGGTGCATATAAATCATTGGTAGCAAATGAGTGTCTTGCAGTGTTTAAAAATAAGATCAATGACGGTGCAATTTCACAAAATGAGACAATGGGTAAGTTATGGCTCCGCAATTATTACGAGAATATTATCCGGGATGAAAAAAGCTATGAAATAATCTGCAATTATATCATAAATAACCCTGCAAAATGGCTACAGGATATTTATTATCATCGCTAATAGTACAAAATACGGAAACGTAGGGGCGGGGCTTGCCCCCGCCCCTACGCGCAATGTCCGTTTTATGATCCATCGAGTGTTGCCCATAGCGCATTACCCGTTGTGTGTTCAGCGCGTGTGTCCGGTGTGAGTTGGGCAGGGGCAAGCCGAGCCCCTACATACGCCCGTTTTATTTATGCGGGCTGCATTTCTTTTTGTTTTACAAATTCTGTATTGGCGTTTATAGCAACCTCTTCGCCCAGCATCAGGCCACCGGTTTCTGAAACCATGCCGAAACTCACGCCAAAATCCTTGCGGTTGATTTTGCCAGACACTTCGAAACCCGCCCTGTCGTTGCCCCAGGGGTCTTTCATGATACCGCCAAACTCAACTTTTAAAGTGATTGGTTTAGTTACGCCCCGCATAGTGAGGTTGCCGTGGACTTTGTAGTTTTGGTCATCCACTTTTTCCATCTTGTCACCATCAAATATGATCTGCGGATGGTTTTCAGCATCGAAAAAATCGCCGGTTTTCAGGTGGCTGTCGCGCTGCTCGTTGTTGGTGGAAACTGAATTCACGTCTGCCGTAAAATGTACTTTTGCACTGGAAAGGTCATCACCTTCCGTTTCAACGGTAGCATTAAAGTTTTTGAAACTCCCTGATACGTTTGAAACCATCATGTGCCTTACTTTGAAATTTACTTCTGAATGTGTGGGGTCTAATGCCCATTTTGTTGTAGCCATGTTGCTGGTTTTTTTATTGGTTAAAAATTGGATTGGTGAATGGTATTTTGTATGGTGCAGGAACAACTAAGCTATAAAAATCAAGCCGCTGTATCTTTTACCCCACACTTTTTGGTTTTAACTTTTGACTTTTGACTTAGCATATTATCCTTGTATAAACTCCCCGTTTGCGGAAAGCGTTACTTCGTCGCTGACCATGGCGTCAGGGAACTTATCCCCTATTTTGAAATCAGAGCGTTTTATTTTTCCGGATATTTTAAAACCAACATCCTGTTTTTTAGACATAGGGTTGGTAATAGGGCCCTTGTAAGAAACGTCAAGCACCACTTTTTTTGTAATGCCGTGCATGGTAAGGTCGCCGGTAAGCTTATATTGCTTGTCGCCTTCCTTTTTTAACGATGTACTCTGGAATGTAACGGTCGGGTTGTTTTGCACGTCAAAGAAATCAGGGGATTTCAGGTGCTCGTCCCTTTTGTCGTTGTCGGTGAAAATGGAGTTTGCCTGGGCGGTAAGCGAAAATTGCGCGTCGCTGAAATCAGGTTTTGACGAGGTAACCGTGGCATCGAAGGTTTTGAACAGGCCGTCCACGTCATTTACCATTAAGTGGGTAACGGTGAACCCTAATTTTGAGTGGGCCTTGTCCACGTTCCAGGTTTGCGCGTAAGAAGCGGCCGACAGCACCAAAGCCGTCATTAAAATGGATACTTTTTTCATTTTGTTTTGTTTTTTAGTTTGGAAAATTGTTTGTTTGTTTTGGATTTTTTCTTTTTTATTTTTTCTTTTTAATTTTTACTTGGATTGGATGGGCGCTTTTTTATACCTGCCCCAGGCAACAAAAACGGCCATTGCCAGGAAAATAGCCACGGGAAGCACATGGGATATTTCCCCCCTCGAAATATGGAATAACATAGCCAGCACCAAGATAATAGCCAAGCCCAAAGCGGCCAGTGGCGTAAGCAGGGGTTTTATACGAAGTATGGAAGGGAGCAGCAAGCCCAACGCCCCCGAAACTTCGGATAAGCCTATAAAATAAACCAGCCATATGGGAAGGTCTTTTGCCATTCCGGGATTTGCGAGCTTCATGCCCCCTGACATTAAAAATAGGGCGGCGAGCAGGGACTGCACGATCCATAAAGCGATATTTAACCCTTTTGATCTTTCCCGTGGGAAAACTGTTGGAGATGTGTTCATATTGTTTTGTAATTGTTTTATTTTTTATAATGATGATATTTTATCTAACATTGTTAAATTTTTACCCAAAAAAATTGTTTTATTCTAATCCTTTAATAAACCCTTTTATAAAATCGTTTAAAATCATTTTATTCATTTGCTCCGGCGTAAGCCCTAAATGGGCAACAGGCGTCGTCATCAGGTTAATGGATACCAACCCATGCAGCATGGACCAGAAAGAATGGACTTTCATCCAAGTATTTGGCTGCTCGGCTTTACCTTCTTTAATCAACTGCTCGATAGTGGAATGTATCACGTCTATAAAGGCAGTCAGTTCCGGTACATTGGCGAGGCTTTCGCAACTGGGCATCCCCAGGCCATACATAAGCTGGTAGTATTCTTTTTGCTCAAAAGCGAAGTCCCAGTAAGCGAATGCGATGGCCTCCAGTTGCAACGCGGCTTTCCGGTGGTGTTCTTTTGCTTCTTTTAGCTTATCGCCTAGTAGTTTAAAGCCCCGTATATTAAATTCATTAAGAATAGCTTCCTTATTTTCAAAATGGTCGTAGATTACCGGGACGCTGTATTCAATAGCGTCCGCTATTTTGCGGATGGAAAGGGACTGCCAGCTTTCTTCGTTCACCACCTTCCACGCGGCGTCGAGAATGCTGTCGCGCACTTCCTTTCTCTGCCTTTCTTTTCGTTCTACGATTCCCATTTTATTACCGGGCTATTTTTACTAACAGCGTTAGCAAAGGTAATGAGTGTTTTTGGTTTTTAGACAAAACAGGCAATAAGATTTGTATATCGGGGTATTTTTTAGCTCTATTAACCCTACCTCATCAATTCCAAATGCCCGCCATTTTCGGTAATGATTAGTTTATGTTTTGCGCCGAGGGTGAGGGTATAATTTATATCCTGGTGGCCGCACGGGAAGTTGAAGCATACCGGGTAATCATATTCTTTTACCTTATCCCATAATATTTCTTCGATGCTTTGCCCAAAGGGTCTTTCGGTATCTTGCATATCCGTAAATCCGCCGAATAGTATCCCTTTGAGGTTATCCAGCTTGCCTGCGCGTTTCAGGTTCATCATCATGCGGTCGGCATTGTACAGGTATTCACCTACGTCTTCTATAAAAAGTATCTTCCCCGCCGTATCCACTTCTGATACGGAACCGGTAAGGTGCGCCAGTATGGCGAGGTTGCCGCCTGTTACTATTCCATCGGTAGCCCCAATGCGGTTATAGGGCGAATGAGGGGTGTGGTAATGGATAGTTTCACCCGTTAGGGCCGCGTAAAAGGTTTTGAGAAATTCCTGCTGCTCCGTTTCCGGTTTGAAGTGGCCGCACATGGGGCTATGTAACGTAGCGATACCATAATTAGCATGGATATGGTTGTGCAGTACGGCAATATCGCTGAACCCGCATATCCATTTGGGCTTGCGGAGGAAGGCGGTAAAATCAAGCCCGTCAATAATACGGCTCATGCCATAGCCGCCCCGGCCCATGAGTATGGCGTCTATGGTATCATCGTCCATCATGTCTTGCAGGTCTGCGAGGCGCTCCTCGTCTGTGCCGGAAAAGTAAAAATGTTCCGTGCCTATTGTGTTGCCTTCCCTTACCTCAAAGCCCCAGTGGTTTAATACCTTAATACAATAATCCACCCGTTCCTGCGGTACAAAACTGGAAGGGCAGGTAATGCCGATAACGGAGCCATGTTTCAGGAATGGCGGATGGTGCTCCGGGTTTGTGGCATAAGGCCTGTTTATATTATTCATGATGGCTAAAGTACGGAATCCTTTTGGGATTGTTTTCTTAACTTGATAACATTCCATTCAACCTGCCATTGCCTGCAACAGCGCATGTTTTATTTGCGCTGCGCATGTGGATATAGAATGATGGTCGAGGCGCTCAAAATAGGGTATCCGTGCGATTATCGTGGCGTGGCCGTATTGTTCTGTAAATGTTTCGGACGGTATGTTTTCTTCGCCGTTTATGATAATGCCCAGCAAATGGATGCCCCTGTTTTTTAAGACTTCGAGGGTTAGTAAGGTATGGTTGATGCTGCCGAGGTAGTGTTGGGCTACCAATATAGCAGGCAATTGGTAATATGCCATAAAATCGGCCATGGTGGCATTTTCAGAAATAGGGGACAATAACCCCCCGGCAGTTTCCACCAGCAGTATTTTATCCGTTTTGGGCCAGATAAAATTTTTATAGTCTATTTTTATACGGTCTATTTCAGCCGCAGCGTGTGGTGAGAGGGGTTGGGTTAGCAATACTGCTTCATCATGCACCCGCGCGCGGCCATTTGTAAGCAGCCGCTCCACTACATTTACATCCCTTTCCTCTATGCCCGCCTGCACCGGTTTCCAATAATCAGCGCCCAGCGCTTCGGCAATTACGGCTGCCGCTATTGTTTTTCCGATTCCGGTGTGGATGCCGGCTATGGCGATTCTTGCAAATTCAAAATTCAAAATTCAAAAGTAAAAAAGCGTGAAAATAAATTGTTATCCCTTTGCAGGTCAGGCTATTTTAACCTTACCTAATTCTTTTGCAAGGATGTGGATGGCATTTTCAATATTCTGCACCTGTGATTTTGAGGGATGTTTTATGCCTGCTTTATAATGCCTCATAACAGTTGGGTTAATTTTTGCCCTTTTACCGATTTCAGAGATGTTTAATACATTGTAATGCTCAAAAAATGCCTCAAGGTCATATTTTACTTCAAATTGAGCAGCGAGAAATTGTTTTTCATAAAACGCCTCAAATTGCTCTTGGAAATTCTTAATGATCCCATCAATTGTTTTTGCATTAGTTGTCAGCAGGTCTTCACCATATTGCATCCGCCCCCATAATTGGTCATCCTCGGCTTTCTCAAGTATTATTTCAAGTTTGTTTTTCATAACTTTATTTGTGCTTGCTTTAATATTGATTTCAATGTTTTCAGT
>Ga0206854_1258_pt1 | contig 10998 bp, 7 predicted proteins | sample Alteio_BWOrgCont_50_FD_152870 | JGI IMG/M metagenome (GOLD analysis project Ga0206854, IMG submission 152870) | Enriched cells from forest soil in Barre Woods Harvard Forest LTER site, Petersham, Massachusetts, United States -... | ecosystem: Environmental > Terrestrial > Soil > Temperate forest > O...
CTCGGAATTCTACGACAAGACGAAAAAGAAATACGTCTTCAAGAAGGGCGACGGCTCGGAACTCAGCGCCGAGGAAATGGTGGAATTCTACGCTGCGTTGCAGAAGAAATTCCCGATCATCTCGATCGAGGACGGCTGCGCGGAAAACGACTGGGCGGGCTGGAAAAAGCTCACCGACAAGCTCGGGGCGACCACGCAGATCGTGGGCGACGACCTGTTCGTGACCAACGTGGAGTTCCTCAAGAAGGGCATCGAGACCGGCACCGCCAATTCGATCCTCGTGAAGGTGAACCAGATCGGTTCGCTGACCGAGACGCTCGACGCCATCGAACTCGCCAAGGAGAACAAATACACGGCCGTCATTTCCCACCGTTCCGGCGAGAGCGAGGACAACACCATCGCCGACATCGCGGTGGCAACCAACGCGGGCCAGATCAAGACCGGTTCGCTGAGCCGTACGGACCGGGTGGCGAAATACAATCAACTTTTGCGAATCGAAGAAGAATTGGGTGACAACGCCGTTTATGGCGGTAAGATGCGTTAGTGAGTGCGGCCCACGGCCACTTCCAAAACTCCTCCCCGTCTGAGGGAATCTGGTATTTCCTCAATCGGCTTCTGTTCGTCTTGATTGTTCTGACGGTTGGATCGGTGGCGGCGTACCATTACCTGCCCGAAGTCTCCAAGCGCCGCGTCCAGGAGGCGCGGGTCGAGCAATTGAAAATGGAAGTGGAAAGGGAGCGCCAGCTTCTTGTGCGCCATCTGCGCGAGGAGGAATCTCTCAAGCACGACCCGGAGTATGTCGGTCTCATCGCGCGCGACCGTCTTGACTTGATGAAGGAAGGCGAGACGATCTACCGCATTGATCCGCCCAAGCTCGACAAAGCGAACATGCGGCGCGTTCATTGACGCTCGGTCATCCCTATGGCCCGGCGTTTCCCGTTCGGGAGCGCATTTTCCGTCTTTGACCACCTTCTTCCATTTTTCACACCCCATGTCCTTCGATCTCAACGCCATCAACTCCGACGAATTCAAGACCCGCGTAGGCGAACTGCGGAGGTATCTTTGACTTCCCCAAACTGCAGGCACGCCTGGCGGAACTAGAGGGCCAGATGGCCGAGCCCGATTTCTGGGGCAACAAGGAACGGGCGCAAAAAAACGTCGAGGAGGTCTCCACACTGCGGGGCAAAGTCGTGCCGCTGCAGGCGCTCGAGCGGCAGATCGAGGACCTGCCCGTGCTCATCGAACTCGCCCGCGAGGCGAATGACGCGGCCAGCCTCGCCGAGGTGCAGAAGGAATATACCGCGATCCAGCAGGGCCTCGCCGACTTCGAACTCAAGATGCTGCTCAGCGGGCCGAACGACCGTTTCAACGCCTTTCTCACGATCAACTCCGGGGCCGGTGGCACGGAGTCGTGCGATTGGGCGGACATGCTCCTGCGCATGTACCAGCGCTGGATGGAGCGGCACGGCTTCAAGAGCCAGGTCATGGACATCCAGCTTGGTGAAGAAGCGGGCATCAAGTCCTGCACGCTCCAGGTCACGGGCGAGTTTGCCTTCGGCAATCTCGCGACCGAACGCGGCGTTCACCGCCTTGTCCGCATCTCGCCGTTCGATTCCAACAAGCGGCGGCACACGTCCTTCGCCGGCGTGGATGTGGTGCCCGAATTGCCCGAAAGCGCGCCCATCGAAATCAACGAAGCCGACATTGAGGTGGACACCTTTCGCAGCGGCGGGAAGGGCGGGCAGAACGTGAACAAGGTCGAGACGGCGGTGCGTATCCGGCACATTCCATCGGGCCTGGTCGCCGCCTGCCAAAACGAGCGCAGCCAGCAAAAGAACAAGGTCACGGCCATGCGCATGCTCCAGGCCAAGCTGCAGCAAATCGAGGTCGACAAGCTGGCCGCGGCAACGGCGGCCGCGTACGGCGAAAAAGACGATGTGAGCTTCGGCAGCCAGATTCGCAGCTACGTCTTCCAGCCGTATCAAAAAGTCCTCGACCTGCGCACCGGCGTCGAGACGAGCAACATCGCCGCCGTCATGGATGGGGAGATCGACGCGTTTATCCAGGGCAAATTGCGCGGTCTGAAGCGCGAAAAGGGCGCGACGGACGACGAATAAAGCTCGCTACCGAGACTTTCCGAATAAACCTCCCCGGAGCGGAAGCAGACCGGCGGTCGGCTCAAATAAACGTCCGTCATCCTGAGAGACCGAACGCGCTTCGCGGGATGGTATGCGGAGCAAGAACCGGCGACATTTTTGCGGGCGCGGACGCCGTGGAGACTGCACTACGTGCTCACCAATATCGAATCGAGCATCTCCAGCACCGATTTCGATTTGATGCAGGCCGAGGCAAGGTGTCCCATTTTCAAAAAGGCGTCCGTCATCCTGAGCGGAGTGTAACGCAGTCGAAGAGCCGAGTCCGCGAGACGCCTATGGGACTGTGGGGCAATCTCGCGCAGTCACGGAAGATCAGCGGTCCTTCGACTTTGTCGCCGCGGCGACCTTCACCTCCCGATAGCTCACCGCGTCGTTGCTTTCCGCCATCCTGTCACAAGCTGTGATACCTTGCGCTTTTTCGAGAGATCCTTCGACTGCGTTACGCTCCGCTCAGGATGACGGGCGCCTTGTTCGAGGCACCTGCCGCTCCGCTCCGGGCAACGGGCAGGTTCATTGAGAGCGCCAGTGTAACGCAGCCGAAGGATCTCGCGCGGTCACTGAAGATCAGCGGTTTCACGAATAGTTTCACCTTCTGCGCCACTCGACGTGCGACGGCTCACCGCACAGTTGCTTTCTACAGTTCCGGCCCAGGCCGTGCGCCTTTTGACCTTCGCGAGATTGCCCCACAGTCCCATAGGCGTCTCGCGGACTCGGCTCTTCGACTGCATTACACTCCGCTCAGGACGACGGGCGCTTTTTTGAAATCGGGATAGTCTCCACGTCTCCAGGGAGTCCGCGCTCGTTCAAACTATCAACGGACTCCGCGCTTTCCGCAGCCGGGCGTGTTTCCGGAGTTTCCGGCGTCTCCGCCACGAGTTCGGCCAGCACCTTCTTGAGCTTGGCCACGCCCGTTTTTTCGTCCAACGCGATGGGGATGACCTTGAGCTTGCGGTAGCGCCCCTTGAAGTGCTTCAGCTTCTCCTCCGCTTCCGGCAGGTCCATTTTGTTGGCCACCACGATCCACGGGCGCTCGCCGAGTTTCGGGTCGTATAGGTCGAGTTCCTTGCGCAGCTTTTGCAAATCCTCAATCGGCTCGCGGCCCTCGCTGCCGGCCATGTCCAGCACGAAGACCAGCAGCTTGCAGCGCACGATGTGCCGCAGGAAATCGTGACCTAGGCCCACATTCTCGTGCGCTCCTTCGATCAGTCCCGGGATGTCCGCCACCGTTACGCGCCGGAAACCCGGCAACTCGACCACGCCAATGTGCGGCGTGAGCGTCGTGAAGGGGTAGGGGGCCACTTTCGGGTGCGCGTGCGAGATGCGGCTGAGTAGTGTGGATTTGCCGGCATTTGGATATCCGACCAATCCCGCGTCCGCGATCTTTCTCAACTCGAGGTAGAAGTATCCCTGTTCTCCCGGCGCCCCTTCCGTGTAACGGGTCGGCGCCTGGTTGCGCGAGCTCTTGAAATGCACGTTGCCGATGCCGCCTTTGCCGCCCTGGCAGAGCACGAATTCCTGCCCCGGCTTCGTCAGGTCCGCGATCATTTCCAGTTCGTCGGGATCGACCGGCGTCTTGCGATTGCGCTTTGGCTTGCCATCACCTTCCGGCGTCTTGGAAAAATCGACGAACATCGCGCCATCGCCGTGCGACACCATCGGGTCGACGCCTTCGGGTTCCTCGTCGGGCAGGCGATACACGATCGTCCCGATGGGCACCGGCACGATCTTGTCCGGCGCGCTCTTCCCGAAGCACTGTTTGCCCTGCCCGCGCTCCCCGTGCTTCGCCTTGACGATCGGCTCGTAGAAAAACGGCGTCAGGTTGTCCGTGTGCGTATCCGCGCGCAGGACGATCGAACCCCCGCGCCCCTTGAGCACGCTCTTGAGCGAGTGAAAGATTTCCGTGCCTGCACGCAGGGCCTCGGAGAAGGTCGCAAAATTCTTCGGCACGATCATGAACTCCTGGAAGTCCACGGGTGCATCGGAGTGCGCGCCGCCATTCACGATGTTCATCATCGGCACCGGGAGCACCTTGGCGTTGGGTCCGCCGAGGTATTTGAAGAGGGACTGGCCGAGTTGATTCGCCGCGGCTTTGGCCGTGGCGAGCGAGACGGCGAGGATGGCGTTGGCGCCGAGCTTGGCTTTGTTCTTCGTGCCATCGAGGGCGAACATCGTCTTGTCCACGCCGACCTGGTCGAGCGCGTCGAGTCCCTCGACCTCCTTGGCGATCGTCTTGTTCACGTTGGCCACGGCCTTGGTCACGCCCTTGCCGCCCCAGCGGTCCTTCACCCCGTCGCGCAATTCCCAGGCCTCGTGTTCGCCCGTACTTGCGCCGCTCGGCACGATGGCACTGCCCGTCGCCCCGCCCGCGAGCACGACATCGGCCTCGACCGTGGGATTGCCGCGCGAATCAATGACCTGGCGGGCGTGAACATCAACGATGGTGGTGAGAGACATGAGAATTAGGAAGTAGGATTGAGGATTTAGAAAGTGTGCCGCGCGCACCGTGGGCGGGCCGGTGCCGGCAAAGTCAGCCGGTTTGGATAAAAGGCGGAGCACAGATTGGCAAGGGGATTCACGGAATTCAAGAACCAGGACGTTGCACTTGGGCAGTGTGCAATGGCGGGTCGCCGGCCAATTTACATTCAACTCGGTGGCAGAATCGCACCTCGTTCAACCGCGACCCCCTTCAGCAGAGTCAAATCCAAACATGGGGTCGAAGTCCAATGACTGGCCGGTTTGCTACATTGACGGACGCGGAGTCCCCGCGCAAACATGAACAATGGCAAAAGTGAAAGGCTGCTCTGTCCCAGAAAGGTGTTTGTCGTCGAACCTTTTGCTCCCTCCACAACCCCGTATGAAAAAACCCGGCAAACTTCCTTCCGGCGGAATGTTCCGACGTGTCCACTGGTCGCCCACGAGAGTTCCCTGGCTGACGGGACTTGGAAGGGCCATCGTGGTATTGGTCGTGGGAGGAACGTTGGCCCGGGCGGTTTCCAATGTGGATTTCGAAAAGGCGGCCAAAGAAATCCAGCGGACGGAAGAGGAAAAGCAACTCTGGCTGAAGCCGGATGATACCGTGGTGCTGACGGGCGACTTTATCACCCAACTCAAAAGAAAGGCGGAATTTAACGATACCAAAGCAAAGGCTACATTGGGCCTTTGCTATCATGTAGGATTTGGAGTAACCCGTGATTTCAAGCAGGCGGCAGAGTGGTATCAGCAGGCTGCCAAGGAAGCCCATCCCGGAGCACAGAACAACCTGGCACACCTGTATGATGCTGGCGAGGGAGTCCGAACCGACCATGTTAAAGCCCACGAACTCTATGTGGCGGCTGCCCGCCAGAATCTGGCGGACGCTCAATTCAACGTCGGATTGGACTACGCAATCGGCAGTGGCGTGACCCAGGATTGGGCGGAAGCCCGAAAGTGGTACGAGAAGGCTGCCAAACAAGGTAATCTTTTCGCATCGGCCAACCTCGGGAACATCTTCCTCCTCGGGCGCGGAGTGCCCATCGATCTCGTCCAGGCGCGGGAGTTCCTCGAGAAACCGGCGAAAGCCGGAATTGCCACGGCGCAATACAGCATGGCCGCGACCTACGTCCCGGAGTCGAATAATCTGGAGGCGGCGAAGTGGATGCGGCTTTCGGCGGAAGGCGGTTACCCGCCGGCGCAACTGGAGTTGTCCATCATGATCATGGGCGACAAGACAGGTTCGAAAGTCGACTTCTTCGACGCGTTGAAATGGGCCCGCAAGGCGGCGGCGGTGCCCCCGGAGCTTTTGCGGGGTTCGGCACCAAAGGCGCACGCCATGGTCGCGAATATCCTCGTGGATCATCCGGAAACGGCGAACGGCACCGGCGGCCCCGAGGCGTTCCGGGAAGCCAACGCAGCCGCGGAGTCCGGGCTCGCGTGGGGACAGCGTCTCGTCGCAACCTGCTATCACCGCGGTACCGGAACGGAACGCGATCTGGTTCAGGCGATGAAGTGGTACCGTCTGGCAGCCGGGCAAAAAGACATGATGTCGGCAGAAACGCTGGCCGTCCTTCTTGATCAATCCAAAGACAGTACGCGGGACCCTGTCGAAGCTGCCAAGTGGTATCAACTCGCGGCGACCCTGGGCTCCGGGCTTTCCGCCTATCAATTGGGTCTCCTGTATCGCGATGGCAAGGGTGTCGAAGCAAATCCGGCGATTTCCATCCAGTGGTTGAGGCTCGCCAAGCGGGCCTTTCCCAATGATGCCGCCCTGGATTCGGCGATCGCGGAAGTCGATGGGCGGCCGATCCACGACGGCAATGAAAACTTCGCGCGCGGAGTGGCCTTCGCCGAACAGGCGCATCGCGGATTTGGTTCGATGAATGAAGCAGTCGCCGCCCTCGGCAAAGCAGCGGATATCGGCCACCCGAAGGCGGCCGCCTATCTGGCGCGTATCTATCGGCGGGGCGATGGTGTCCCCAGGGACGAAGCCCGCGCCGAAGCGCTGATCGCCAAAGTGGAGAAAAACCCCGATCCTATCACACAATATCTCGCGGCCTTCAGCTATCTTCCCGACAGCGATGAGCCTTTGGTGAGCAACGTGGATCGCGTTCTCAGCTTCCTGCGGAGATCCTCAGCGCAAGGGTGTGCCCAAGCACAAAATGCCCTCGGCTATTATTTTATGTCCGCCCCAGCGGGCCAGCGCGACTTGGTCGAAGCCTTCCAATGGCTGAGCCTGGCCGTGGCGGCTCGCAACGAGACGGCGCCCATCAATCTCAAACGGCTTCGGTCTCAGATGACACCCGCGCAAATCGCTGAGGGCGAGCGACGCGCGAGGGAATTTAAACCGCACCGCGAGAATAGCACGGGGGCTTTGGCTCCCCACTCCGGCGGCGTTGAAAGCTCGCCGGCAAAGGTTCCCGCGGCATCGAGCGGAAACTAAATCACTTCGCTTTTCCCAACTGCGTGAGGTAGGCGATGAGGTCGCGGAGGTCCTCGGGGGAGAGGTTGTCGGTGAGGCCGGCGGGCATGAGCGAGCCGATGAATTCGCGCTTGGCGATGTCGGCCTGGGCCACGACGTGCTCCATGCCGGCGGGGTCGCGCAGGGTGATTTCCGCGTCGTTGCCGGCGACGATGATGCCGATCAGTTCGTCGCCTTTTTTGGTCGTGATGCGCATCGTCTCGAAGCTCTCCTTCACTTCCTTTTGCGGTTCCAGCACGGCGCCGATGATGAAGTCCGGCGGCTGGGCGCTGCCGATGGCGTCGAGGGCCGGACCGATGTTGCCACCTTCATTGCCGACGTGATGGCAGGTGAGGCACGCAAGTTCCGGCCGATGAAAGACCTCCTTGCCGTGATTGGCGTCGCCTCGCTTGAGAACATCGGCGGCCATGGTGCCGACGATATAGGGTGAAGCCCGCACCCGGCCATAGATCGGCACAATGGGTGTGCCCATTTGCTGCGCCACTTTTTTCGCGGGCGCGGGTTTGGGCTTCGGCTTGTCGAGTGTCTTGATGACTTCGCGCCACTCGGGTTTCCAATCGAGCGCGCCCTTGGCGAGCACGGGCTCCCATTGCGGCTTGAGCACGCTGGTCGCGGCGAATAGCGCGGTGTCGATGAATTTGTCGCGCGGTTGTGTCGCTGCGCTCAGCACCACGACCATCGATTCCGGGCGCGGGATATTGCCCGCGGCGACGATGGCCCCGAGGCGCACACGCGGGTCGGGGTCGTGCGCCAGGTCGGCGAGTTTCTCCACTACTCCGAAATCCGGCGGCAGGCGATCCGCCCAACGGGCAAGCGTGCCGGCCGCGTAGGCGCGGGCCTCGGCATTCTGCGCCCCGAGCACCTTTTTGAGCAGTGCGGGCTCGGGGGTTTCGTGCCATTCGCAGACGCCGAGCGCTTCGTAGAGCGCGTGTTCGGCGCCGGCGTCATTGGGATCGAGGCGCGGCCACCAGGCCTTGAGCGCGGCCATTACTTTGTCCGTCGGGCGTCCGGCGAGTTCGCGCTTGCTCTGCTCGCGCACCCAGCGCTCGGGCGATTTCAAGTTCTCGAGCAGCGCCTCGATGGGCGCGCCGGCGATCGGCGGCGGCTCGACGAGCGGGCGGCCCGTGTAGCTCACCCGCCAAATGCGCCCGTGGACTTTGTCGCGGTCGGGATGGCGGAAGCTCGCCTGGTAATGGCCGATGATCGGGTTGTACCAATCGCAAATGTAGAGCGCGCCGTCGGGCCCGAGCTTCACGTCCACCGGGCGGAAACTGCCGTGCGCACTTTGCACGAGCGGCGCCAGCTTGGGATCGTCGCTGATTTTGAAACCGGCGCCGTCCTGCTCCACGTGCAGCGTCCAGACCGCGTTGTTGATGTAGCCGCCGGTGACGAGCGCACCCTGCCACTCGTCGGGGAAGTGCGAGCTCTCGATGATCTCCGGATTGCTCGTCTTGCGTCCGCGGCCTTCCGCCCAGATCGATTCGCGTCGCCCGCCCTGAAAGCCGCGGATCATCTCCGGCGACGCGTAATACATATTGCCGCTGTTGCCCGCGGAAATGAGCGGTTGCCCCCATTTCAAGAACGTCCAGCCCCACGGATTCTGCGGATCAGCCGAGCCGCCGAAAAAGGCGTCGAGCCGCTGCTCGCGCGGACGAAAGCGCCACAACCCCGCTTCGTCGAGCGCGGTAATGCCATAAGGCGTTTCGACGCGGGCATGCGCGTGCAGGCCCTGCGAAAACATCAACTCGCCGCCGGGCGACCAGCGGAAGGAATTGATATTCTGATGATTGTCCCCGGTGCCAAAGCCGCGCAGCACCACCTCGCGCTTGTCGGCCACGCCGCTGCCGGTGGTGTCGGTGAGGAGCCAGAGCTTGGGGCCTTCGCCGACGTAACATGCGGAGGGGTTGGCGGAGTGCTCAGTGCTTAGTGCTGAGTGCTTAGTAGCAGAAGTCGACGCGCCGTCCTTACTAAGCACTAAGGACTGAGCACTAAGCACTTCATCCGACACGGGCGCGATCTCCAGCCCGGTCGGGATCATCAGGCCATCGGCGAAGGTTGTGACCTGGTCGGCGTAGCCGCCGTGCTTGGTGTCTTCAAGGATGAGCACTTTGTCGTTGGGCTGCTCGCCGGGTTTGAGTTGCGGATAGGTGACGCTTTGGATGACCCACAGCCGCCCGCGCGCGTCCCAGCGCATCTGGATGGGCTTGGCCACGCCATCGCGCTCGGAGGCCCAGAGGTGGATTTCGAAACCGGGCGGGAGCTTGAAGGAGGCCAACTCGGCTTCGGGGGAGTCGCGGTCGGGCTCGGCGGCGAAGAGAGAAAGGCAGAAAAGCGAAAGGCAGAACATCCAACACCCAACACCCAACACCCAACATCCAATGGCGCAAGCGTGTGCGCGGGTCTTCCATTGGATGTTGGGTGGTGGATGTTGGATGTTGGATGTTTCTCTCTGGGTGTTGGGTGTTCTGCCTTTGTACATTGGGTCCCCTTTCGTGGCCGCTGAATTCATTTTCCAGCCAGCTTCGCGGCCAGCGCGTCGATTTCCTTTTCCTTCGCCTCGATAAGCGGGAGGAATTCCTCGTGCTCCGCGGGAAACCAGCGCTTGGAAGGATCGCGCCAATCGCGACTGCTCGGCTGGTTCGTGCGGTCGCCCGCGAGAAAGGCCCAGTTCTGCACGCGCCAGTAGTTGAACCAGAGTTTGTTTTTGGCGACGATTGCGCTGTGCAATTGCTGGTGGCTCGGTGAGTCGGTGATCGCGCCCGATGAGTTGATCTGCACAATCCCTCCCATGTCTGAATCACCGCCCAACGGCCGACGGGAGGCAAGTGCAACTGGTTTGAAGGCCGCCAGTTTGACGGATGTCTGAAAAGCCTCCCTAAACTGATCGGCAGCCGTCAGATGGCCGCCATCGTGTATCGAGGCGAGACCAAGGGCGGGAATCCACGTGATTTTTGCGCCAATGGCCAAATCCTCGATGGCCTTTCCATATCCGGCGGGATCCGGTTCTGCATTAAGGCCAGTCGTTGAATTCCATTTCGCCAGACGGGACGGCGCGAGCAAAACGACGCGCCGCTTTCCCCCACCCTGCAGTCGCTCGACGAGTTTCTCGTACGCGGCAATGAACTCCGGAAGTTTTTCCTTGCCCGCAAGACCCTCCATCTTTCCGAACTGGCAGATCACGACCGTAGCCCCAATCTTGTCGAACTGCTCCTCCCATGTCGGAAAATTCAAGTCGCGCGGTTGCTCGAAAACGGTATCCCCTTCCCGTGCGAGGTCGCGAAAGCGCAGCTGGTAATCCGGCAGCGCTCCGACCAAAAACATTTCGAGATAGCCGTACTCGCTGGCCACCACCATGTCCTCCCCGCCGACCAGCGCGATGACGTCTCCTTTCTTGAAAAACGGCTCCGTCGTCGCGCCATCGCCTTTCGCCTTTCGCCCTTCGCCTTGTCCCTGCGGCTCGGCCCCACGCACCGACGCGAGCAGACAAACGACGACGAAGCAGAAGACGGGGAGACGCATGGAGGGAGAGTTAATGCCGGGGACCATCCGCGTGGCGAGAAAAACGTAGGCGGCTCTTCACAGAGCCGCAGGAGAAAGGCGGACTCGCGCAAAGGGCGCAAAGGACGCCATGCGAAGAGGTGAGAAAGGCAGCACCCCTTGGCGAGCTTGGCGGCCTTCGCGCGAGTCTCGGTTCCCGTCACCACCTTTCATCACGCTTGGCCAGCATCCGCTCGTTATCCGCTCGCCTTGGACGGCGGGGTTCCTTTACAACCGCACACCCCTTTCCCATGCCTTCAACCAACCCGTCCCCATCCCCTGCCCCGCGCCAAAAGAAACTCCTCGTTGCCAATCGTTCCGAAATCGCCATCCGTGTCTTTCGCGCGGCGA
>Ga0206854_1259_pt1 | contig 10988 bp, 8 predicted proteins | sample Alteio_BWOrgCont_50_FD_152870 | JGI IMG/M metagenome (GOLD analysis project Ga0206854, IMG submission 152870) | Enriched cells from forest soil in Barre Woods Harvard Forest LTER site, Petersham, Massachusetts, United States -... | ecosystem: Environmental > Terrestrial > Soil > Temperate forest > O...
ATAACCTTCTATCAGCATCACATCGCCCGACAGAATAGCCACATTCTGGTTCCAACGCTCATGTACAGTTGTACGGCCACGGCGCAAAGGCGCATTATCCATAATATCATCATGCATCAACGTGAAATTATGGAACACTTCAATAGCCAAAGCAGGAGCAAGGGCTTCATCCACATCGCCGCCAAACAAGTCACAGGCCATTAATAGTAAAGCCGGGCGCATGCGTTTGCCGCCAATGGATAAAATATATTTTATGGGTTCGTATAATTCGGCAGGGTGTAGCGGAAAGGTAAGTTTGGTAACTGCTCCGCTTATAATATCCTGTAATTCTTGTAGTTTCTTCATCTATTGCACCAGCGAAAAATCAATCTGCTTCTTGGTAAGGTCTACATTTTTAACCTTAATTCTTACTTCATCGCCCAGTTGATAAACCTTCTTTTTGCGTTGGCCGATGATGGCATAATTTTTCTCGTCTAAAGTATAAAAATCATCGCTAATATCACGCAGCCGTATCATTCCTTCACATTTATTTTCAATTATCTCAACATACATTCCCCATTCGGTAACGCCCGAAATCACACCACTGTAAATTTGACCCACCTGGTCTTTTAAATATTCGGCCTGTTTGTATTTGATGGATGAACGTTCTGCATCAGCGGCTTTCTTCTCCATTTGCGAGCTATGCTGGCAAAGCTTTTCATAATGTTCGGCACTAACAGACTGACCACCATTTAGATAATGAAACAAAAGGCGATGCACCATGACATCCGGATAGCGACGGATAGGAGAAGTAAAGTGCGTATAATGATCAAAAGCTAAACCATAATGGCTACTGCTTTTGGTAGTATAAATAGCTTTAGCCATTGAACGAATAGCCAGGTGAGTTAACACATTTTGCTCTTTTTTGCCTTCCACATCTTCCATTAAAAAGTTGAGGGATTTTGCAGTTTCCTTGTCAGATTTGGTGCTGATCTTATAACCAAACCTGGCTGCAAACTGCGCAAAATTAGCCAACGATTCAGGCTTTGGCGAATCGTGCACACGATAAACAAAGGTGTATTTATGTTTGCCCTTGCCTTTTTTGCTTACAAATTCGGCGACCTTGCGGTTAGCCAGTAGCATAAAGTCTTCAATTAATTTATGGGCGTCTTTACGTTCTTTTACATAAACCCCGGTTGGTTTGCCGTTTTCATCCAGCTTAAATTTAACCTCGGTAGTTTCAAAGCTGATGGCGCCATTTTTAAACTTGCGCTCGCGTAATTTATAGGCTAACGCGTTTAACTGCAATATTTCTTTATCAAAATCTCCTTTTTGCGTTTCTATTACTTCCTGAACCTCTTCATAAGTAAAGCGCCTGTCTGAATGTATAACTGTTTTGCCATACCATTCGTTAATAATATGCGCTTCTTCATCTAATTCAAATACAGCCGCGAAGCAAAGTTTGTCTTCCTTAGGACGTAAAGAGCATAAACCGTTTGATAACCGCTCTGGTAGCATTGGTATTACCCTGTCGACCAGGTAAACTGATGTGCCGCGGTCAAATGCTTCCTTATCTAAATTTGAGTCGGGAATGATATAATGTGAAACATCCGCAATATGTACGCCAACTTCATAATTGCCATTTTCTAATCTCTTAAATGATAAAGCATCATCAAAATCTTTAGCATCAAACGGGTCAATAGTGAAGGTAGTTACGTCCCTGAAATCGCGGCGTTTGGCTATTTCCTGCGGCGTAATTACGTCCGGTATTTCTTCAGCGTCATGTTCAACCTCAGCAGGGAAGGATAACGGGAAGCCATACTCAGCCAATATAGCGTTCATTTCGGTATCATTCTCGCCCTGTACGCCTAAAACCTGTTTAATGCGACCAATTGGGTTTTTGGCGCCCTGCGGCCAATCTGTGATCTCGGCAATTGCCTTTATCCCGTTTTTAGCGCCGTTTAACGACGTCATCGGGATAAAAATATCATGCATCATTTTACGATCGTCGGGAATAAAAAATGCGAAACGATCAGATAGCTTTACAATACCTGTAAACTCCATTTTGGCGCGCTGCAATATTTCTATTACTTCGCCTTCTTTGTGTTTACCGCGGCTTTTAGCGTAAACATAAACTTTAACGCGGTCGCCATTTAAGGCATTACGTAGTTTTCGCGGGGCGACAAAAATATCGGTTTCTTCCTCATCATCCGTAATAATAAACGCCGAGCCGTCATTGGTCAGATCGACCTTACCTTCAATAAATGTTTTTAGCTCTAATAATTGGAATTTACCAGGAGAAACCTCCTTTAAAACCTGTTTAAAGGCTTCTTCTTTTAAAATATCGAGTATGGTATATTTTGCATCAGGATCGCGCACATTCAATTTGGCCGATACCTGTTTGTAGTTTAGTGGTGTATTACCGTTCTGCTCAAAAATATCAAGCACCATTTGAGTTAGCACCTGGTTTATAGTAGAACTGTTTTTCTTTTTAGACATATAGACGTATTTATGCGAAGATACGGAAAAGATAAATGCATAAGCCGAAATCTAGCACGCGGAAGTTTTTAACGTATGTGTAGCAGAAATTAATTGCTTCCCGTTACCCGCCGTCTTAAAACTTTACAGCTACTGCTTTATTATCATATTTAACCTGTTTGGTTACATTATCGGGCAATAACTGTATAGTAAACTGCTGATGCACCGGAAGGTTAGTGAATTTATCGCCGGGTTTGCCTGGCTGTAAAGTGAGTTTCTTTAACTTATCGTCCCATTTAAAGTTGATCCATGTAGCTTTGCCTTTTAAATAAGCCAGGCTTATGCCATCATCTTCATATAAAGTGAATGAACCATTATCGCCACGGTATACTTTTATAGTAGTAGGCTCTTTTACAGGCTCGGCAGTATATTGCCGTATGGGGTCGAAAGGTATGATTGCACCTGCTTTAACATAAATGGGCATTGTAGACAGATCCACATCACGCTTTACAGTTTGTTCGCCGGTTTCTGCTTTATTTGTCCACCAGTCGTACCATTTGCCTTTAGGCAGATATACTTCGCGTGTGGTTGCACCCTTTTCAAAAACTGGCGCTATCAACATATTTTTCCCCCATAAATATTCACTGCCCATTGCACTGGCTTTTGCGTCTTGCGGATAATAAAGCCATAACGCACGCATAAATGGTAAGCCTGTATTGCGCGCCTCCCATGCTAATGTATAATTGTATGGAAGTAATTGATAACGTAAGTCATCATATTTTTTAACAACCGGTTCAATTAAAGGATTATTCATTTCTGATTGCTGAACGCCATTACGTGAATTGCCCGAGTTTGTATTATTGCCCTCGTTTACGCCCATATCATTTAAACCCCAACCCCACGGCAAACTGGTATGCCAGGTACGCCCATGTGAACGGAAAGCCGGGCAGAATGCGCCAAACTGGAACCATCTTGCGTAAAGTTCCCCGGTTTTTTCGGCAGTAGCATAAAAGCCGCCGATGTCCGATCCCCAGTAAGGGCTTATGCTTAATGAATAATTTATACCCACAGCAACCTGTCCTTCCAATGTTTTCCACGATGATTCCGTATCGCCCGACCATACCCAGCCACCCCATTGTGCAATACCCAGGTAGCCGTTTCTATGCAAACTCCATGGGCGAACATTAGGCAGGGTAGAAATAGGCCCTTCATAATATAATTGATGGCGTTTTATACGCTCAAATAAATTGAACCAATCGCCTTCATCAGGCCAAAAAGCATCTACGCCTGTATTCATAAGCGCAACATGCTGCTGCCAATAATTTTGTATGTGCGATGCATCTACTTTTTCACCAGGTTTTGCAGGGATAGAGCCCTCAAGTCCGGGTAACTTATCCCTGTCCCACGGAACCATGTGCAGTACAACTTTTACATTTTTAGAATGAAAATCATCTAACACTACCTTCGGATCTCTTTTAAATACTTTAGGATTAAAATCAAATGACGGTTGTTTCGTATTCCAGCCCACTGGTGTAAACCCGGTACCCAAATAAATAACCGCATCAAGAGGTATTTTCTTTTGCCTGAAGGTATCTACAATACCCAGCATTTGTGTTTCGTCGCGTAGTGTACGGTGCGATTGCATATAGCCCAATGCCCATTTAGGTGGCATAACCGCGGGGCCCGTTATGGTGGCTATATCCTTCATTAGCGCTGTAGGTTTATGCGCATCCAATACAAAAAAATCATATAATCCTGGTACGATGGTACTAACCGGTGGCAATCCTTTTGACAGTGCTTGTCCCTGATTACGTTCATTTTGCGGAATAGAATCTTTTGCGGTTGGCTTCCATGGGATGAAAATGCCATTAGCTGCATCCCTCATATCTACCTGCACCCATGGCGATGCTACAAATATACCCCAGCCTTGCGTGCCTATAAGAAAAGGCACGGGGTTGCGCGAACCATAAGCATCGCTTTGCCAACGTGGCTGCATTTCCTGTAACCTACCAGTGCGGTCAAATTCAATAGTTTGCAGTTTCCAGTTTGTGCCTTGCGGTGTTAAGTGCCCCCCTTCGCCCATACCTAAAACGGGTTTGCCATTAAGCGCAAATGCTAATGTGTTATTATCATTAAAAGTAAATTTTTGAATATGTTCTCCATTAAGATTGGTAACAATAATAGTTAGGGGTGATGGCTTAACCTCGACAAATAAGTGACCGATCTGTTTCTTAATTGGCTGGCTCAATGAAGTAAGCAATATAGCTGGCGGCCCATATTTATGTTCAACTAATGCAGGCGTGTACGGATAATCCGGTTTATAGCTTAAAGGCTTTAACGTTATACGGATACTATTTTCACTAACCAGCCTTACAGCAAGTTGAGCTGGCTGGTTTGCTGTTTTAAGTTGCTGTGCATCAACAATATAATAACCTAAAATAAATGCAATTGTTATTATAATGCACCTGGAGAATAGTGGCCGATTCATAACGGTAGGTTTTATATGTCAATAATACAATTATTCAACAATAGTTACACAATCATCCTCAATTAATTCTTCCCCCCTGTATTTTCTTAACAACTGTGCGGTTGCTACCACATCCTTTTGGCAATACGTACAAATACGTTCCAGTTGCTGCTCTTTCCAGTATACATGGCCAACCATACTGCCATCTATGTCGTCTTTTGGTGTCGGGATATTGAAAATAGAAGTAAGTAAGTTTAACGAAGTGTAGCTTTTATAATCGCCAAATTTCCAAAGCTCCATGGTATCTAAATGGTTTATTTCCCAAGGCTTTTTGCCTGCTATTTGCAGTTGTGATGGGAATTTTAATCCATGTATCAGCATTCTGCGGCAAATGTATGGGAAGTCAAATTCCTTGCCATTATGAGCGCATAAAATTAGGTTTGCAGGCTGACCTGATAGCATTGTAGAGAATCTTTCCAATAACTCTTTTTCATCATGCCCGGCATATGATTTTATACGTAAACCAGGTCGTTTTCCGCCGGTAAATATCCCTACGGATATGCAAATTATCTTACCAAATTCGGCCCAAATACCGGCGCGATCATAAAACTCCTCGGCAGTTGCTTCTTTGCGTTGACTTACTGTTTTCAGGTCCCATAATTTCTTAAAATTATCGGGCATTTCTTCATATTTGCTGTATTGTGGTACGGTCTCAATATCCAGTACCAGTAAATTTTGCAGGTCGTATTGTTCAAGCATTTGGGTGCGTATTTCTATCAGCTAATATAATTATTGCCTGTATAAGTTTGGCGTAAACAAAGTTTTATTGTATTATAGTCAGTAATTTGTTTAAAAGGCTATTTTTGCGACCGAAGCTTAATATATGGAAATAGAAAAATTATCAATTGTTATCCCTGCCTATAATGAGGCGAATACTATCCACTTGATACTTAATAAGATAAAAGTTGTTCGGTTGGTTAATGATATTAAAAAAGAGGTAATAATTGTTAATGATTGCTCTACCGACCATACGGCCGAAGCAATCGCCGGGTATCAACTAGCCCATCCTGAACTAAATATACAATACTACGAACACGATGTCAATAAGGGTAAAGGCGCCGCATTACACACCGGTATTTCAAAAGCAACAGGCGATTACTTAATTATACAAGATGCTGATTTAGAGTACGATCCATCTGAATATAACGATTTGCTTAAACCCGTTTTAGGTGGTTTTGCCGATGTGGTTTACGGCTCGCGCTTTATGGGTAGTAATCCCCATCGCATATTATTCTTCTGGCATACCATTGGTAATCGTTGGTTAACATTTGCATCAAATATGTTTGCAAATTTGAATTTAACCGATATGGAAACATGTTATAAACTGTTCAATACCAAGTTGATACAATCTATAAAGCTTACCGAACAGCGCTTTGGCTTTGAGCCCGAGGTAACCCAAAAAATTGCCCGTGTCCCTAAAATACGCATCTATGAAGTAGGCATATCATACTATGGCCGTACATACGAAGAAGGCAAAAAAATAGGATGGAAGGACGGCGTTCGTGCCATTTACTGTATCCTTAAATACGGAATGTTTAAGGGTGATTAAACTTGGTTAAAACTGGTTTACTTGCTATTAAACTTGATTTATTTCGGTTTAAATGGCAATTATTACCCGTTAAGTTGTGTAACCCAGAATTTTCAACACCTGTTTGCTGTTTTGTTCCTCACCAAAAACTTCAAAATTGAAAGTCTCGTCGCGGTTGCGGCGGATGATGACATGCTTTGGCGATGGCAACAAACAATGATGGATACCGCCATATCCGCTCAACACTTCCTGGTAGGCGCCGGTATTAAAAAATCCTAAATATTGCACCTTACGCGTTTTTGGCATAAACACGCTGTTCATGTGCGCTTCCTGGTTGTAGTAATCCTGTCCGTCGCAAGTGATACCGCCTAAATTCACACGCTCGTATTCCGAATCCCAATTGTTTATCGGTAGTAAAATATATTTTTGGTTTAGCGCCCATACATCCGGTAAATTGGTGATGAACGATCCGTCGAGCATCAACCATTTCTCACGGTCATTTTGTTGCTTACGTCCCAAAACTTTGTATAAAATTCCTGAGGCCTCAGCAACGGTATATTTTCCAAACTCGGTAATAATATCAGGCTCTTCGGTATCGTTATCGGCACAAATTTCTTTTATCCGGCTCACTATCTCATTGATCATGTATTCATAATCAAAATCAAAAACCAGCGAATCTTTAAACGGCATACCGCCGCCAATATCAAGAGTATCTAAATGCGGATTTATCTTTTTGAATTTACAATACAGCGTAACGTATTTCTCAAGCTCGTTCCAGTAGTATGGCGTATCAGATATACCCGAATTAATAAAGAAATGCAGCAACTTAACCTGGAAATTAGGATTGCCTTCTATCTTATTATAATAAAAGTCAATAATATCCTCCATGCGCACACCTAAACGCGAAGTATAAAATTGCGAATCGGGCTGCTCTTCCGCAGCAATACGGATACCCAAATTACATGGGGTACTCATTTCTACCTCATCGTCATACAGGTTAAATTCTTCCTTATTATCTAATACAGGAATGATGTTTTTATATCCATCATGCAGCATATCAATAATATAGGTTTTGTATTGAAAAGTTTTAAAGCCGTTGCATATTACCGTAACGTCTTTGTTCAAAGCGCCTTTTTTCTCCAGCGTGTCAATCATCGGCATATCAAAAGCCGACGACGTTTCTATGTGGATATCGTTCTTAAGTGCTTCTTCAACAATATGTTTAAAGTGCGAGCTCTTAGTGCAATAGCAATATTTATAGCTGCCGCGATAATTGTTTTTTATTATCGCCTGTTGAAACAACAGCTTTGCCTGTTGTATTTTTTTAGTAATAATAGGCAGGTAAGTAAAACGTAGTGGCGTGCCGTACGTTTCTATCATTTCCATTAAATTCAGATCATGGAAATATAATTCATCATCAATGATCTCGAAGCCTTCCTGCGGAAAGCCAACACTCAGATCAAGAAATTCCTGGTAACTCTGCATTATTTAAAATTTTGGCAAAAATGTAATTTTTAAACGGATTTAAACGCTAAATGTTGACACAAATTTTATAGTAGAAATGTAATTTATTTAAACGGGGTGTTTTGTACGGGTAATTAATGCAATCCTTTGCGTTTCAATAGCCCGCCTGTGGTAGCATCAATATTTTGTTGAATGATGAAAGCCCTTGGATCAATACGCAATACTTCATTCTTTAGCGATGGTATTTCTAATCGTGTAGCAACTGTAAAAATAATATCTCGCGGGTCATTTACCTGCCCGTCTTTGCCATACCCGTTTTTGCCCTCGTACACCGTTACACCGCGGCCCAGGTTCTCGGTAATGGCTATCCTGATTTCTTCGCTTTTTAAGGATATAATAGTAATGCCCGTATATTGCTCAATGCCATTCAAAATAAAGTCGACCATTTTTGAGGCCGATAAATAAGTTAAAATAGAATAAAGAGCTGGCTCTATACCCAAAAAGAATGCCGCTGCCGAAAATATCAATACGTTTAGGATCAGGATAAAATCGCTCACCTTAACTATATGCGTTTTTTGTTTACCAATAATGCGGCAATTTCTGTCCCATCCAACACGGCACCGCCACGAATGGCCAACCCTATACCAACACCAATAAAAAATCCGCCGAACACAGCCGTCAGCAGTTTATCGTGTGTTACATCGGGATAATGAATAACTACCAGGCAAAGCGAAAGCGTAGCAATGGCCAACGTACTTTTGACGGCGAATTGCCACCCGAGCTTACGGTAGCCCAACCATAAAAAAGGAATATTCAACACAAATATTAATACAGAAATAGGCAAACTGGTGGTATCGGCTATCAACATAGAAATACCTGTAACGCCGCCGTCAATGAAATGACTGGATAATAAAAACCCTTTTAAACCCATGCCGGCAGATAGTACACCTAACAGAATGAGCAGGGCATCTCTAAATAACTTCATTCACAAATATAACTTAAACCCAACTTTAATTTAGCGGTATAATTATTGTACTACTGCCGGTAATAAATACTACAATTATGAAAACGAACCAGGGATCAAAAAACAACAATAACGGTCAGGGGCAACCAACGTCAAACCGCGCGTTTACCAATCAAAACGAAAGATTAAAGGAACATGGTATCAGCAATGGCGGCGGGCAGCCCAGCTTTACCACATCAACCAAATACAGCCAGCACAAGCCGGAAAAGAAAAAGGATTAATTCTATACCAATCTAACCGCACGTCATTGCGAGAAACGAAGCAATCTCTGCATGTGCTAATCAATATGCAGAATGTTTTTCGGTAAGTAAAGCCGGCTTTATTTTAAAAACGATATGTAGTGAACATGGACTGTCTATTGCAGTGATAGCTTCGTTCCTCGCAATGACGCTTTATGAAGTGTAATCTTTATATTTTCCTTATTTTCGCCCCATAATTATACTTGATGAAAAAACTGATCCCTTTTATATTAATCATCTCTGTTTTTTTTGGATGCAGCGATAAGCCGACATCGCCGTACGTTATCACCAAATCAATAAAGCTTAATGGCGTAGCCCGGTTAGACGTACAACTATACGGACGCCTGACAAAGCCGCAAATGGTAGCCATTGCGTCTAAAATTAAAAAGGATAGCGCGCAATATGAAAACCTGCAATTAGACTACCTGTTACCGGGCAACAGCTACAAAAACCTGGGCGGTGTAATTATTTATGCTACCGCGACGTATCACGAACCCAAAAAAGTAACCCCTGCAGATACCGTGATGGATTTGCACGATAACCGTTTAGATTTTCAATTCACGGGCTTTACACCGCAGGAGGCTCAAAAACTGATACAGCTTAACCCAAAAGAAATGGAGACTAAAGAGATTTTGGGTAAGTTTATTGACGATCAAACTAAAACCATCAGCATAGTTTATAAAGAAGGTAAAGAAGAAGAACAGATATACATTTTAGAACTTGACCCAACCGGGAAAATAGTATCAGCCACTCAACCGCTTGAGGTAAGCCACAACGGCGTCCAAAAACTGGTAATAAGCCCCAAAGGCGATTACTGCACTCTAATAGACGGCACCCTTACCATGTACAGCAGCGATAACCCAGATACGCCTTACAGAAGCTTAAAGGCTGGAATATAATTATTTTTATTAACTACGCGTCTGTTTTAACCACGCGTCATTGCGAGGAACGAAGCAATCTCTGCACTTGCAAATCAATAAACGTAGATATTAAAAAAGGGAACGAAGCCACCTGTTTTATTCGTCCAACAAGTTTTGGGTTCATTGACTTGTCCTATGCAGAGATTGCTTCGTTCCTCGCAAAGACGGTTTGGATAGTGAGAACCCCGTCAGCAGAGCAGCTTCGGCCGAAATGCGGCAAAACAATGCAGGCCATGTGCGGTTGCAGGGCGATTGGAAATATTTGCAGAAGGGCTGGCTAAGAGCAAGCGGGTAGGGCAAAAGCGCATAAGCCCATACCGCACACACTTCGAGTACCTCAGTGTGACAACGCTCTTATTACTTCACCACTAACTGCGCCGTATTCCTGCTGATCTGTTCAACCAATACCGTTTTACCAAGTGTTAAATTCTTCAAAGAATCTAACTGGTAATGCCTTAAAGTTACAAGTGTCAAGTCCTGGTTGTACTTCACTTTGTAGTTGTCACTAAAATCCTTCAACAAGCGTGTAAACCGATCTTGATCCAAATCAATACAAACCGTAAAACTTAAAGCCGATGTTTGCATCAGGTTTACCTTAACATGGTTTTTGGCAAATAGGCTAAAAATATCGCTCAATTGGGTTTCACTTATAAAAGAATAATCACGGGCAGAAATAGACAACAACACCTGGTGTTGTTTAATAATGATCACAGGCTTTTTAAACACCTCGTTAGCATTTTCTTTTATAATAGTGCCCGTTCCGTCTGCGCCATTAAACGGTTTTACCAGCAAAGGTATTTTGGCGTTTTGTAGCGGTTTAATAGTTTTT
>Ga0206854_1261_pt1 | contig 10907 bp, 3 predicted proteins | sample Alteio_BWOrgCont_50_FD_152870 | JGI IMG/M metagenome (GOLD analysis project Ga0206854, IMG submission 152870) | Enriched cells from forest soil in Barre Woods Harvard Forest LTER site, Petersham, Massachusetts, United States -... | ecosystem: Environmental > Terrestrial > Soil > Temperate forest > O...
GACCGAGGAAACAACGTGAGCCGGCGCGCGATTCGAAGGCGCGAGGTCAGACGAATCATCGTTGAATTGTTTGGGCGCCTGCCAGGTCACCAACGCTGCCAGCACCAGACCGGTGGCGTGCGTAGCCATGCAATAGGGGCAAAAGGCTCCAAGGATCCATTTCTGCACGATGGTGAACCACACGGCGCTTCCGGCTGCCGCCCCGACCAAAACCAGCATCGCACTCCAAGCCAATCGCCGAACGGATGCCGCTGTCTCTGGGCCAATGGAAAAGCTGGCGAACAGCATCGCCATATACGCACCCGCCGCCAATCCACTGACCGGCAATACTCCGGCCACTGCCGACCACCGGCTGCCCTTGATAAGTTGGTGTCGGCAAAGCATTCGCGGTTACGGTAAAACTCGCGGTCTGGCCCGCCGTTACCGTCTTATTGGTCGGCTGCGTCGTAAAGACAGGAACCAGGTTCACCGCCAAAGTTTGGCTTACATTCGTCGCGGCATTGTAATTGGAGTTTCCGGGTTGCGAAGCCGTGATTGTCACCGTCCCCTTGCCCACAATGTTCACCATGTTGCCGCTGATTGTAGCCACCGCAGCATTCGAACTCGTGTATGCCACCGTCAAGCCCGACGCCGCCGTGGCCCCAAGTGCAAACGGCGCGTTGCCGACTTTCTCCAACGGGAGTGCCTCAAACGTAATCGTCTGGCTGGCCTTGGTAATGGTCAAAGTCCCAGTCTTGTTTCCGGAACTAAAGGGATCGGTGATGCTGGCCACCACTGCATAGCTGCCGCCGTTCACTGGCGGGGTCGCGCTGCCATTGTAAGTTACGCTAACCGTTAAGTTCGCAGGGCTGGTCGTCACGATTACTGGCTTGGCGGAGCCAGTGTAGGTTTGCGAAAGATTGGACAGTGTCACCATGGCGGTGGATTTATTGACCACCAGTGTTCCACTTGCCGAGCCAGCGTGGTTTGGATCAGTAGTCGTCGCCACCACCGCGTAATTGCCCGGGATCGTCGGCGCGGTCGTGGAACCGTTATAAGTAACGTTATAGGCCAGTCCCGACGGATTGATCGTCACCGTCAAGATCCGCGGCGTGCCGGAGTAGGTCTGCGTTAGATTTGATAACGTCAAGGTGGCTCCAGCCTTGTTCACCGTCAAGGTCGCCGGGCTGGTCGTAGCATTACCCGCGCTATTAGTCGCCACACACAGAAATTGGTCGCCAGACATTCCGACCGTCGTGTTGTTGACGGACAAAGTTGCCGTCGTTACGCCAGAGTAACTCCCCCCGTTGGTCAGGTTGACAAAGACTGAAGTACCCGCCGCCTCGCGCTGCCATTGGTAATTCGGCGCAGGCTTGCCTCCGGCAGCCACCGCGAAGTTTGCCACCTGGCCCGCCGCGACCGTCTTACTGACTGGCTGCGTGGAAAAGCCTGGCATGTTGCCTTGCGATACAATTAAACTTCCCGTGGCATCGTTGAAACTAAAAGCATCCGAAGAGACCATTCCACTCCACACGCCCGCACTTTCAGAAAGCACGCCGGAGAATAAGCCGGTGACTGCAACGCTGAGAAAGTCTCCAGTTCTGCTGTGAGAGGAGAATAAGTTGTAAGTGCCAAAACTGAGCGAATTGCCCAGGTTCAAGGAAAGGTTTCCGCCATAGTTTAGCAGGTTCGCCACAGTGATTTGGCTGTGTTGCGTAAGGCTGTTGACCGTAAGATTGGTTGTGCCTCCCAGGTTGATGTTTCCTTGCAGCAAGGTGCCGGTGGCCCCGATTAACAGACTCGCGTTCGCGTTGATCGTCAGGTTGCCTGCACTAGACAAGGTGCCCGCGGCGATCGTGGTGCTGCCAGTGTAGTGGTTGTTACCTGACAGGATAAGCCTGCCAGCGCCGGTCTTGGTCAAGCTGCCGGCATCGCTGATTGAGCCGCTAATGAGGGTCGAGTTCGTGACATTAATCGTTAACGCCTCGTTACCCAAGTCAACGTTGCCGGAAACAACCAAATTGCCTGAAGCACTTGATTGCAGCCATTGTTGCGCTCCCTCAATGGCAATGTTGCTGGCGATGGTTTCCCGGTTGTTGGAGTCGTCCGCAATCGCGGAAAATGGCGTCGAAATGGAGCCAAACAGGTCGAGTCCGTTTCCAGTAATGGAAAACGCGGCGGAGTTGGAGTCGGTAAAGGCGATCTCGCCAAGACTGATCGTGCCATTGAGGCTGATTACGGAGCCTTGCCCGATGGTACTGGTAAAATTCGCCACGGTGGTGGGCGAGTTTGGCACCACTCCGCCGGACCAATTCGTGCCGGTACCCCAACCGCTGCTGGTGCTACCGGTCCAGGCAATTTGCGTCGGCAGCGGCGGCGTGTCAATGGACACACTCGAGTAAACCGAGGTGCCCGAATCTCCCACCGCACGTATTCGATAATAATAGGTAGTGGTTGGCGAGAGTCCACTGGCCGTTGCATTGAGGACATTGCCCACATCATAAACCCAAGTTACTCCATTGCTGAAATCTGCTGAGGTGGAAATTGCGAGATTATAGTCATTGGCCTGGTCAGCCGACGGCCATTCGGCGGTGAAACTTGTGGCATCAAACGCCGAAGTGGTAATGTTAGTCGGTGCGGGCTCGGTTGTTTGGGCGGGCGGGCTGCCCGCTTGCTGCAACGCCACACTGTGACTGTTGGAGGCCGCAATCGCAACTATCCCTGACAGTCCTGTCGGCACATCAATCTGCCCACTGCCATCGCTGCCCCAGGCTGCCACGGTGCCATCCGATTTAAGTGCCAGACTGTGAGTAGCGCCCGCGGCAATGGCCACCACCCCGGCCAGACCTGTCGGCACGTCCGATTGACCATCAGAGTCATTGCCCCACGCCACCACCGTCCCGTCTGCTCTTAATGCAAGGCTGTGATACCCTCCTGCGGCAACCGCTACTACTTCAGTCAATCCAGCCGGTATATCTATCTCCCCGTCGTCGTCATCCCCCCATCCGACAACTGTCCCATCCTCTTTAACTGCCAGGGCAAAATCATCTCCGGCAGCAATCGCGACGACATCGCTTAAACCCGCCGGGACATCCGTCTGCCCATTGCTATCATTACCCCACGCCACAACCGTTCCATCAGTCTTCAAAGCCAGACTGAATTGCTCACCTGCGGCAATCGCCACCACGCTGGTTAAGTTCGCCGGCACGTCTGTTTCCCCGCTTTCATCGCTGCCCCAACCCACTACAGTGCCATCCGTTTTAAGTGCCAGATTGAAATCAAACCCCGCCGCAATTGCCACCACGCCGCTTGTGGGGATTGACGCATCGGGTTGGTTGCCGCCGTCAGCCGTTCCCAAAGCCGCCGTGCCCGCCGAAGCTACTGACAGGGTGATTGAAGCCGGATTTGTTGAGGCACCCGACAAGCCCGAAGATGGCAACGCAATCAGAGACCCAAGTACGGTTGTTGTGCTCGAGATGCCAGATACACCACTGCCGCCGGAGCTTTCCCCACTCGAAACATTGGACGCGATGGATAGTCCGCTGCCATCGCTACCCCAAGCTACCAAAGTTCCGTCATCTTTGAGCGCCAGCGTGTGAACGGTTCCGGCGGCAACTGCCGCATACCCGCTTAGACCATTCGGCACCGATGATTCCTCGTCCCCATCATCGCCCCAGGCAACTATCGTAAGATTGCTGGGTTGAACATTCACCGTGACGGTTCGGCTATCCACGATGCCGGCATTACTGGTCACCTGCGCCCAATAGCTCGCGGTTTGCGTCAAGGGTAGGGTTGCGTAGCTGGCCGTAGTCGCCCCACTGATGGGATTACTCGTATCCCCACTCGCGCCTTGGTACCATTGGTAAGACAAGCCCGTTCCACTGGCCTGCACCGTCAAATTCGCCGTCTGCCCGGCCGTCACAAAATGCGTATTCGCCTCTGCCAGATCGTTCGTAACCACGGATTCGGTCGTTGAAAAACCCGATGTTCCAGGCAATCCAGTCGCTTGGATTTTATAAAAGTATTGCGTGCCCGGTGCTAATCCCGCGACGACCAGGTTCGTAAAATTGCCAGCCCCATAGGTCGAAACGGCGGCGCTAAAATCGGGCGTGGTCGAAACCGACAAAGTGTAACTGGTGGCATATTGCAGGGCGTCCCAGTTGGCCGTAAAACTATGGGGAGTGACAAAACTGGCCGCCTCCATCGTTGGTGGGCCAAAGGGGCCAAAGGGCGTCGTGGTGGCGCTTGCTGCGCTGGAAAAATCTGAAAAACTTGACGCGGTGAAATACCCAATGTCGTTGGCCCGAACGCGATAGTAGTAGGTGGTGTTGGCGGAGAGATTGGCCAGCGGATAACTTGTCACGTTGCCCGCATCGAAGGAATCAGTTACCCCGTCGTTAAAGTCCGGAGAGGTTGAAACGAGCAAGGTATAGTCATTCGCCCCACTGGAAGCCGTCCAATTCACGGTAAAACCAATCGGACCCACTGCCGATGCCGGTTCCAAAACAGGTACAGACGCACCTGTTTGAGTCGTTGAATTAGCTGCCTGCGTGAGGACGACATCGTGATTACTGTTGGCGGCTATCGCCACCACGCCGCTTAAACCACTGGGCACAACCACCTGTTCATTATTTTCGCTGCCCCACGCCACCAGTGTCCCATCTGATTCCAAAGCCAGACTATGTGCGCTGCCTGCGGCTATGGCTACGACGTTGTTCAATCCACTCGGCATTTCTACCTGTCCTACCCCGTCTGAGCCCCAGACGACGACTGTTCCATCCGATTTCAAAGCCAGACTATGGTAGTCGCCCGCCGCAACAGCCACTACGCTACTCAATCCACTTGGCACATTCATTATGCCATAATCATTATAACCCCACACTACCACTGTCCCATCCAACTTTACTGCCATACTGTACCTGCTCCCTGCTGCAATTGCGGTCACCCCGCTCAATCCACTCGGCACCACAGACTCACCGTCACCATTGTCGCCCCAGGCCACCACTGTCCCGTCGGACTTAAGCGCCAAACTGTGAGAGCCTCCACCGGCAATTGCCACTACTCCGGCTAATCCCTGCGGCACGTCAATCTGTCCGCTGCTGTCATCGCCCCAGGCCACCACGGTTCCATCGGATTTCAGTGCCAGGCAGTGAGACAAACCCGCCGCAATTGCCGTTACCCCGCTCAATCCACTCGGTACATTTGCCTCGCCATCACCATTGTCGCCCCAAACATCCACCGTTCCATCCGTCTTTAACCCATAGGTGGTGACATAACTGGCCGCGACTGCGACATACCCTTCTAATCCATTCGGCACTGATGACTCTCCGCTGTTGTCATCACCCCAGGCGGCAATTTTCAGGTTAGTCAAGTCGGCCAAATTGATTGTCTGCACCATTACGGTAACTGTCTGGCTGTTCAACACAGTGGCCGCATTGGTAACCTGCACCCAGAAGCTTGCGCTTTGCGTCAATGGTGCGGTCGTGTAGCTGGCCGCAGTTGCGCCGGCGATGGGCTGGCTCGTGTCCCCGCTATTGCCTTGATACCACTGGTAGGTTAGCCCTGTCCCGCTGGCAACTGCAGTCAATGTCGCCGGATGGCCGGAGCTGACCAAATACGGGTTGGCCGCCGATCCAGCGGTAGTGAACACGCTGACCGGCGCTGAATTTGCCGAAGTACCGGGCAGGCCAACGGCGTTGACCTCATAGTAGTATTCCGTGCCAGGGGCGAGCCCGGTAACGGCATAACTGGTCACATTACCCGTCGGGTAAGTTGTGACGTTGGAACTAAAATCGGAAGTAGGGGAGACCGATAAAGTGTAGTTGGAAGCATATTGCAATGCCGCCCAGTTGGCCGTGAAACCCGTCAACGAAACGTTGTTGGTCGCGTTCACCACGGGTGGGCCAAAAGGACCAAAAGCGGAAGTTGTAACACTAATTACGCCGGAATAATCTGAATTATCCGGTTGATTATTCACGTTCGGTCCAATGGCCTGGACCCGATAGTAGTAGATTGTGGCGGCCGAGAGTCCGGTGACGGTGTAATTGGTGACGTTGCCCAGCTGGTTGTAAGAAACATTTTTATTGAAGTCCGGCGTCGGGGCCACCAGAAGAACATAACTATTCGCCGAACCCACCGCAGCCCAGTTCGAGGTGAAGTTGAGGGGGGCAATTGCCGTAGTTTGCACATTGGTGGGCGTGGGCAACGCGGTTTGCACCGGCGGGCTGCCGACTGTCTGGAGCGCAGTATAGTGGTAGCCATTCGATGCCATCGAAACTACTCCGCTTAAGCTGGAAGGCATGGGGATCGGATTATGATCATCGGTGGCGCCCCAGGCGACGACCGTACCGTCAGCTTTTATCGCGAAACTCGAAGCGTCGCCCGCCGCGATGGCCACTACTCCGGTCAATCCTGCCGGCACATTCGTCTGCCCGTCATTATCATTACCCCAGGCCACGACCGTGCCATCTGACTTCAAGGCTAAACTGTGGCCGCCGCCCGCCGCAATGGCCACCACCCCGCTCAGCGGGCTCGTCAGATTGCTATCGCTGCCCCAGGCCACCACCGTTCCGTCTGACTCAAGGGCCAGATCATGATCGCCATTTGCGGCAATGGCCACCACCCCGGTCAAGCCAGTTGGTACCGTCAACTCCCCGTCCGAATTGTCACCCCAGGCCACCACCGTTCCATCTTCTTTGAGTGCCAGGTAGCTGTTTCCGGCAGCAATGGCAACGACTCCACTTAAACCCGTTGGCACCCGGGCATTTCCATTGGCGTTTTCGCCCCACGACACTACGGTCCCATCAGCCTTTAGCGCCAGCGCATTATAACCGGTGGCCGCGACGGCCACCACTCCGCTCAACCCACTTGGCATATTGAGTTCGTTGTTACTATTGTCTCCCCAGCCCACAACTGTTCCGTCTGGCTTGAGCGCGAGGGAGAAAAAATATCCAGCAGTAATGCTCACATAATTTGCCAAACCGCTGGGCAACGAAGAATCCCCAAATGAATCATCGCCCCAGGCCGCGATCATCAAATTGGTCGGTTGCACATTTACCCTGATGGTCGCGCTGTTGCTTGTAGCGCTGGACGCGTAAGTTACTTTTACCCAATAGGCGGTGGTTTGGGCTAATGGCGGTGTGGTATAACTTGACGAAGTCGCCCCGCTGATAGGATTGCTCGTGTCCCCGCTCTTGCCCTGGTACCACTGGTAACTTGTCCCCGCTATACCGGAGTTTGCCGTCAAGGTTGAGGTCTGCCCGGCAGGAATGAATAATGGATTCGCAATCGCTCCCACTGTCGTAAAAACGGATATCACGCTGGAAAAACCAGACGTGCCCGGCTGGCCCGTCGCCTGCACCTCATAATAATATTGGGTGCCTGGCGACAATCCCGTAATCGTATAATTTGTAACATTGCCCGTCTGGTAGGTTGAAACGTTGGAGCTGAAATCGGGCGCAGTCGAAATATTCAAGGTGTAATTGGTCGCATATTGCACTGGTTCCCAATTCGCGGTAAAGTTCGACGCCAGAGAAAAACTGGCTGCTTCGGCGACCGGCGGGTTGAAGGGGCCAAAGGCTGGGGTGGTCACACTTATTACATTGGAATAGGGGGTGCTTCCCGAAAAAACCGCCGCCAATACGCGGTAGTAATAGGTCGTGCTGGGTGAGAGACCCGTGACTTGGAAAGTGGTTAAATCGTTTGTATTACTGTAGAATGTTGTCGAGTTGCCTGTAAAGTCTGGTGTCGTAGAAACGAGCAGGGAGTAGTTGTACGTGTTGCTCGCGTCAGCGGCGGTCCAATTGGCGTTGAAATCGAGGGCGTCTACAGCGCTGGCTGCGATCGCGGTTGAAGTTGGGGACCCGGGCGCACTGCCGGAATAAAGCACAACGGCATGATCATCACTTGCACTAATCGCTACCACTCCAGTCAATCCGGTTGGCAGGCTCGTCTGGCCGCTGCTATTGGAACCCCAGGCTACCACAGTTCCATCTGTCTTCAGCGCCATGCTAAAAAAATCGCCCGCCGCAATCGCCACGACCCCCGTCAATCCATTGGGCACATTCGTCTGCCCGTCATTATTATTACCCCACGCCACCACCGTGCCGTCTGATTTTAAGGCCAGACTGTGGTAGGCACCGGCCGCAATCGCAACCACTCCCTTTAACCCACTTGGCACATCAATTTGCCCGTTGGTATCATTGCCCCATGCCACTACGGTCCCATTCGATTCCAGCGCCAAACTGTGAGAATTGCCCGTGACAATGGCCGTCACTCCGCTCAAACCACTGGGCACATCCGTAACTCCGCCTGTGTCCACCCCCCAAGCCGCCACAGTACCATCCGATTTCAACGCCAAACTGTGATTGGCATCCGCCGCAATCGCTACTACACTGCTTAATCCATTTGGGATGCCCGTTGCAGGGTAGCCAAAATAACCCCACGCCACCACCGTGCCGTCCGATTTTAGCGCAAGACTATGGGTGTCACCTGCGGCAATGGCCACCACCCCGCCTAAGCCGCTTGGAATAGTACACTCCCCATTTGCGTTTTCACCCCATGCCACCACCGTACCGTCGGGCTTTATCGCCAAGGTATGAGAACCTCCCGCTGCGACTGCCGTATACCCAGTCAATCCATTCGGTACCGATGACTTTCCACCGTAATCATCACCCCATGCCGCAATCGTGTAAGTACTGGGCTGCACCGCTACATCGACTGCGGCATAAGCCGCATTGAGTGCCAGAAAGCACAGCCAGACCGCCACGATGCGCTTCGTACTATAAAAATATGAGCGCATGGCAGGGTGTGTCGTTCTGATGGCAATTGTCCCTCGGGAAATTGTTCAATTTTACGTTCGAAGTACGCTAGCGTTACGAGCATATTCAGGCAAGTAGATATCACATTAATCTCCAGCGAATATCACTCAAGCAACTCTGTTGGCTCGCAGGCTTTTGTGATGCGCATCTGGTCTGCGAGTGTTCACCCGATTCTAGGCAACAAATAGAAGTTTAGCGACCGAGAACACTTTGGTTTCGAGGGACCGCCAAACTTGCTTGCCTTGCGCCGCCCACCTTGCGTAATATCTCCCGCTTAACCCCTGACGATTAGGCCAGTTTAGACCAAGCTGCTGATTGTTAAGGCGTTGATAGTCAGTTAAATGCCGGGCTAGCTCAATGGTAGAGCAGTTGACTCTTAATCAATTGGTTCCGGGTTCAAGTCCCGGGTCCGGCACCATTTTCAACTTGGGCGTCTTTCGTCCCGCCCGTTAGCAAATCCGCATCGTCAGCCCGCCGTCAATCGCCACGGTTTCGCCCGTGATGTAGTCGTTCTGCACCAGTTCGCGAATCAGCGTGGCCACCTGCTCGGGCGTGCCTTCGCGGTGCAAGGGAATCCGGTTGTCGAGATTATGCTGCTTGGCCTGTGCAGACATCGCCGCATGGAAGCGCGTGCGAATTACGCCGGGCGCGACGCAATTTACGCGGATGTTATCGTCCGAAAATTCAAACGCCAGTGCGCGCGTCAGCTGCGGCAGCGCGCCCTTCACCGTCTGGTATGCCACGTTGCTCTTAATGCCGCGCAAGCCTGCGGCGGAGGAGATCAGAATAATCACGCCATTCTTTTCCTTCTTCATGCCGGGGATGACGGCGCGGCTCAAATGAAACACCGCATGCACATGCACGGCAAACGCTGCCATCCACGACTCCGGCGTCAGCGCCAGCAATCCGCCATTCACCGCGCCACCCGCCGCATGCACCAACACCGTGATGGGCCCCAACGCTTTTTCCGCTTCGGCCACGCATCGTGTCGCCGCTTCGGGTACGCCCACGTCCGACGAAATCAATACGCAGCGCCGTCCGAGTTTTTCAATCTGCGCCTGCAATTGCCGCGCTTCGTCGTCGAGGTTGCGTGCGACGAGCGCGAGGTCCGCGCCGCTTTCGGCCAAGAGCAGCGCGGTGGTCGCGCCGATGCCCTTGGTGCCGCCGGTGATGAGGCAGTTTTTTTGGGTGAGGTTCATGGAGGTTGATTGCCCAGAATGGCTGATGGTATTTCAGTTCGCCGGACAAGTGAAGTCCCGCCGGGACGAAAGAAAATAGCCCACTCATTTATGGGTGGGTTGGCGAATAAAAAATCGGTCAAGTCCCGTCAGGGACGAAAGAATCTTGCCTGGCCCGCTCCCTGCTGGAAAAATCTCACTCATGCGCCTCCAGGTTTTCCAGCACGTCCCCTTTGAAGGCCCGGCGGAAATCGCCCGCTGGGCCCGCGAACGCGGCCACACACTCACCGTCACGCCCTGGTTTGCCGGCGCGCCGGCGCCGGAACTGGCGGAGGTGGACGGCCTCATCGTCATGGGCCGGCCGATGAATATCTACGAGCACCGCGCGTTTCCCTGGCTTGTTGAGGAAAAGAAATTCCTCGCCCGCGCGCTGGAGCACGGCCGGCCCGTCGTCGGCATCTGCCTCGGCGCGCAACTGCTGGCCGATGTCCTCGGCGGCAAGGTTTATCAGAATGCCGTGCGCGAGATTGGCTGGTGGCCCATCCGCTGGCGCGCCGCCGCCCGCGCCGCGCCGGGTTGGGATTTCCTGCCGCCGACTTCCACGCCCCTCCACTGGCACGGTGACACCTTCAGCCTCCCGCCCGCTGCGCAGTGGCTGGCGGAGAGCGACGACTGCGCCCACCAGGCCTTTGCCTGGGGCCGGCTGGCGCTGGGCCTGCAATTCCACCTCGAAACCAGCGAGCCGTCGCTCGGCGCATTAATTGAGAATTGCGGACATGAACTCTCCGGCGGCGGCCCGCGCGTGCAAGCAGCCATTCAATTGGAAGACCAGCAAGTGGCTCACCAACTCGCCAATCTGGCCCTGCTGTGGAAATTGCTCGATGGGTGGTTTAGGTGAGGGCAGGGACGCCGCTCCGAGGCGTCAACGGAC
>Ga0206854_1262_pt1 | contig 10812 bp, 13 predicted proteins | sample Alteio_BWOrgCont_50_FD_152870 | JGI IMG/M metagenome (GOLD analysis project Ga0206854, IMG submission 152870) | Enriched cells from forest soil in Barre Woods Harvard Forest LTER site, Petersham, Massachusetts, United States -... | ecosystem: Environmental > Terrestrial > Soil > Temperate forest >...
ATAGTATACGAAGCTATATTATGGTGGGTAATATTAACAAACTGCCTGCCGATAAGCGCGCCCAAATAAAAATGACCCCACAGGCTGGTGAAGGGCTATTTTATTTAAGTAAAACAACAGTTAATATAGTTGATACCGTAGTGCGTTTAGTGCCTGTTAAAGGTTCGCTGATATCTGTAAGGTCATTGGCCCCGGCAGTAGTGCCTTGCGAGGTATTATATGTTACCGGTGGCGATGATGCCGGATATGAAAAAACAATTACCTCGTTAGGTAACATGAATATCCTGAACTCAACATTTGGCGATTACCTGTTGGTTACCCAGGCCGAAAACACATTCTTTAAAACTATTGATGCCAACCGTTCAAACCTTACATTCAGGCAAATTGGCGGTACTACCAACTTTATGTCGGGTGTTGGTAATTTAAAAAGCAGCTTTAACTTTAAGAATAGCGATTTTAGCTTTACCCCTAAAGAGGTGGAGATACGGGTTATAGCCAATTACAGCAGCCTGGCAGCAGGCGACAGGGGCTATTTGAATATCTATTTGAATGGTATGCTTATCAATACCGAGAAGCTGGATAACTCGGGTAAGATCAATACATCAGTTACTATTAACCGTTACCAGCACCATAAATATAACTCACTGGTAACAGAGTTTAGATTTTACGCGAGCGGCGGTAATTGCCAGGCAAGCTTTAACGGCTTTTTTGCCGCGACAAGTAAGAAAAAGCCTTTACTTTAAGCCACATAGCCGGGTTATCCAGGTCTTTACACTTATCTTCTGTAATAACCAGGGCCGTTTTAACCTGTATTTTTAAAAACTTATCCGCCGAAACATCTTCGGGCGATAAATTAAGCGATACCGATTGAATAGAATCTTTTGTTAAATGCCCGCTATATGCCGATTTATCATTAATAATAATGTTGATGTAGGACAAGTTGGCTATAAGCGCCTGCGATGGTTGAAAATACAGCACCAGCTTGCTTCCCCTCATTTCATAGATCGGGTCCAACTTTAAATAATAAGCGCTGCTGCCGCTTTGCCCAACAATAGCATCATCTTCATGACCCAGGGATTTAAATGAAAGAATAGCTTGTCCAAATGATGCCGTGTTTAATAAAAACAAAAAGGCCACTAAGCTTAAAAATTTATTCATCTGTATTTTAATATTAGTTAATTACGTTAAACTCTACTCTAAAATAGTTCCCCTTGTCGTCGCTGCGGTAAGACAGATCGCCGCCCATTTCCTGGGTCATTAATTTAGCTATGGAAAGGCCAAGCCCAAGTCGGCTCTCCTGCGAGGCCGATGCCTCATTCAATGCTTTTAGTTTATCAAACATCATATCCAATTCTTCCTGTCCAATAGCTACCCCTTCATCAACTATTTCAAAAACAAATTTTTGGCGTTGTAAACTGGTTACTACCCTAATGTTATTATTGGTTTGCGAAAATTTGATACAGTTTGATAGTAGGTTTTGAAATACCTGCCCCGCAAATACTTTATCCAGTTTAACATGCAGCGGTAGTTTTAAAATATTATCTATCAAATGTATGTTTTTCATCTGGGCCGTTTCCATCAATCCCCTGAATATATGGCGTACCTCAACATTAACGTCGAAGATCTCCATTTTGAATTTCATCTCAGGCGATTCTATCTCTTTCACATCCATCAGCTTATTTAGCAGGTACTGCATCTTTTCTGCTGACTCTTCAATATAGTTAGCAAATTCCTTTTGATCGGTACTTAAGCGGTATTCCTCCTCCTTTATCATGTTATTACTCATCATGATAGACCCGATAAGGTTCTTGAGATCGTGCCCGGCAATATTAATGAAGCTGTTTTTTTGCTCATCCATTTTAAGCAGGCGCTCATACTGGCGGTCAATTATCTCATTCTTCTCAATAATATCCTTGTTTTGCGATTTTAATTGCTCGTTTGACTTCTCGATCAATATCTGGTTGCGTACATCGCGCTCTATTACTTTATACCGCGCGCTTGGGATAAGACACGATACGCCGGCCACAATAAAAAAGAACTGCCCGCCATTACTGATAAATACATCCAATTCGTATTGGCGTATAGCATTATAAAATATGGCAAGTAGTATTAATGCCGCTAAAGATTGAATAACTGAATGAATAGGCTCCCAAAAAACCTGGAGGTTTAAAAACAGGATAACTGCCGAATAGGCCAGGAAATAAACATTCAGATCGGTTATGTTAACTATATTACAAATAAGCGCCGATGTGGCCGAGAGTATTATAAACGTTATATGCAATAAATAACGGTAGTTATAATTCTTTCTTCTATAAAAAGTATATAAACCGTAAATAATTAAAACACTAATTATGCGTACAATTAAAAACTGCACCCATATGTCATTAGCATATATAAAGTCGATTATACTAAAAAGGGGATACAAAAAAAGTATGGTCCAAATTATATTATTGGTTTGGTACCACGCTTTTTTTGATATGTCCTTTAAAAATTCTTCCTTAGTGATCTGAACAAACATTGCTCTGTTTCTTAATTTTATAAGATGACTATGCTAATTAAAATTTAATTAAAAACGGGTGAAAAAATCTAAGTATAAACATTATTCTTTAAACTCCTTTTTTAAGAGGGTCCTTGTTTTATCAATTATAATAATCCCTACTACGTTAGCAAAAAGCAATCCAAGTATCCCCCCGGAACGCGCAATAGCCTTTAAACGAGTCAAAAGCCTTGACAATGGAGTGAGTATTTCGTGGCTAGAGCAAACCTGGAGTAAAGATATTTTAAATGAGAATGCTCCGCAAATTGCCGATTTTATTTTGTTAAAAAAACTGGGGTTTAAAAGCATAAGATTACCGGTAGCATTTAAATATTTTGAATCGCATAATATTCCCATCGAGAAAGTATTAAATATTATTGATGGAGTTATTAAGCAATGCCATGTGTACGGATTTAAACTAATAATAGATTACCATTACGGTGAAATAGACGACGATAATTACGGCACAGAAGCTATAAAGGTTGTTAATACATGGAGTTTATTAGCCAAGAGGTATATTAAAACCAATCCCGACGATCTGCTATTCGAGCTGTATAACGAGCCGCCCCATATGGATCCGCAAAAGTGGAAGGATGCGGCCTATAACATAGTAACCGCTATACGCAAAATTGATAAGCAACGCACATTAATTATAGGAGCTTCAAACTTTAATAGTATTTATGAGTTGAGCCGGTTTGTACGCCTTGCCGATGAGAACATAATTTATACTTTTCATTTTTACGAACCTTTTTTATTTACCCACCAGGGAGCGGAATGGGTGGGCGCGCAAGAATCAACAGTTGGGGTACCATTTCCTTATAATGCGGAAAAATTTCCTGCCCTTAACTCTCAGTCAAAAGGTACGACAGGCGAAATTAACTACTATCAGTATATACATGATGGTAATGAGCAATCTATAACAGACAAATTAACTATTGTGAAAAAGTGGGGCGATAGTTACCAGGTTCCCATATTATGCGGGGAATATGGGGTGTATAATAAATATGCCGATATTGATAGCCGATGCCGTTATATTAAAGCTGTCAGGAAATCATTAAAGCAGCTAAAAATTCCCGGTATGTTATGGGATTATAACAGCGCCTTTTCTATTTTTAATGGTAAGCCATCCATAGAAACGCTGCCCGATTGCATGAAAGACGCTATTGACTATACCGGTGCAAACTGATATGACATTTTAGTATTAATTACTTACCTTTGACTGATATACCCAAGTAGGGTTATATCCATAACAAACTGAAGCATAAATGATATTTTTTGAAGAAAAACGCCGGGAAGTGATGGTTCACATCGAAAAATTCATGCTGGAAAAAATGCATGAATATTTAAAGCCAATTGATACAATTTGGCAGCCATCAGATTTTTTGCCTGATTCTACAAAAGATACATTTTTTAGCGAAGTAAAAGAAATGCGCGAAACCGCACAGGGCTTATCCTACGATTTGATGGCTGTTTTAATTGGTGATACCATTACCGAAGAAGCATTACCTACTTATGAATCATGGTTAACCATGGTTGAAGGCATATCGAAAAACGAAGAAGGCGGCTGGATGAAATGGACCAGGCATTGGACTGCCGAGGAAAACCGCCACGGCGACTTGCTAAATAAATATCTATATCTTTCGGGTCGTGTAAATATGCGCGCTATGGAGGTTTCTACCCAGTATTTAATTGCCGATGGTTTTGATATAGGTACCGGGCATGATCCATATCGCAACTTTATTTACACCTCGTTCCAGGAGCTGGCTACCAATGTATCACACCGTCGTGTGGCTTCACAGGCTAAAAAAGATGGCGATGCCCTACTATCAAAAATGTGCGGTGTAATTGCTGCCGATGAAGCCCGCCACGCAAAGGCTTATAAATATTTTATAGAAAAGATCTTTGAGGTAGATGCCAACGAGGCTATGCTGGCGTTTGAAGATATGATGCGTAAAAAAATAGTAATGCCTGCGCATTTTTTACGCGAGGTAGGTTTAAAAATAGGTCAAACCTTTGGCCATTTTACAGATGCCGCACAACGCTTAGGTATATATACAGCTGTTGATTATGTAGATATATTAAAGGAGCTGATAGAAGAGTGGCATATTGAAAAAATAACCGACCTGAATGAACAAGGCGAAAAAGCACGCGATTATATTATACAGTTACCTGCGCGCTTACTACGCGTTGCCGAGCGCATGAAAAACCCGATGCTTGAATATAAATTTAGCTGGATAAACGGATAATAAAATCATGAACCCACAAACAGGATTAGCACTGTGGTCGATTATATCTATAATGATCGCGCTTTTTTTGACAGGACTTTGCGTGTACACGCTTTTTTTGGCAATAAAGGCCTTGAAGAAATATTTGTATTCCTAAGCTTATCCCTCCAATACTATCTTAAGCCCTTTTTTGCCGGCAATATCCTCAAAGAGGCTGTTTAATATAGATTCAATGGTGAGTGAGTTCACGTCATCTACATAATGTTCAGACCGGGTGATCAATAGCTCATTACCCTGTATCTCTATCCTGAATAAAAAACCCTCATATTTTTCCGGCGCTGATATTTCTACAGCTTCATCAATTTTTTCAATTTTAAAATCCAGGTCGCTTTCGCGTTGTTCGTGAAAAAGCCTGTTAAGGTTTTGCGTTAAGTGATATACCAGCTCACGGCCTGTAAGCGTAGTATTGATGTTGATGATCTTCATGGCTATAACCTTTATTATACTACAACCCCCAATACAGCTTATTGTTTAACTAATTATGCCGAATATTAAACACCTGAATTTAAATGGGATGGAGCAATACCAAAGGCCTTTTTAAATGCAAATGAAAAATGCGACAAGTCTTTAAAGCCAACATCCAGGTAAACGTCGCTTACATTTTGCTTTTTCTCTTTAATCAGGTAATAAGCATCGTTTAATCGTTTTTGCTGCAACCAACGATTAGGGGTATTATGGAATATCCGTTCAAAATCTCTTTTAAAAGTTGCCAGGCTCCTGCCGGTTAGGTAAGCAAAGCGATTAATGTCTACATTAAACTTATAGTTTTTGTTCATGTAGGCTTCTAAATCAATTTTACCGGGTTGGCTAAAATCAAACAGCACGTTTTTTAATTCAGGGTTAGTTTCCAGCAATATCATAACTGCTTCTTTAACCTTTAATACCGTTAGTTCTTTACTCACCTCATTTGTACCATGAAGATATGGCGTTAAAGAATCTATATAGTTTTTAATTAATGGTTCGGGTTTTAAAAGCAGCGTACCCTCTCCCTCATAAGGTTTATCCGTCTGCCGGTTGTATTCGGCACCTAAATTTCGTAAAGTGCCTTCATCAATGGATACGGAAACAGATATAAATTCCCCGCCGGGTGGTGGTTGTTTAACAAACCTGCAAAGTTGATTCTTCCTAAAAAACCTGATATCACCTTGTTTAAAATGGTAGGTTTTATTACCAATATAAACTGTCTGGCTGCCCGATACGATATATCCCAATATATGCTCGGGTATAAACTGTTCGCCATCCCTGCTGGTATAGGCATAGCAGGAGTATAATATACGCGGCCGGGATATATCGTTTTTCCTATCCATTTAGATGTAACAAATTATTAATCTTTTTTTGTTAAGTAAAATTTACCCGCTTCAGATTTCAGGAAATCTTCTGCTTCGTCATGGTCTGTTGATAAGCTTACCGGCATCCATTTTTCCATTTCTTCACGTCTTGCTTCGTCAGCATTTTTTAGCATACCAATGGCCTCGCTTCCCAATACTAAATGTACAGGCGGGCTTGGGCTATCAACTAATTCTACCATTACCTTAGCTGCCTTGTCCGGGTCGCCTACTGGCGTAAATTTGCCGCTGGTAAAAAGCGCCTTGCGTTGTTCTACAGTAGTTTCATAACCTTCCACAAACGGAGCATAAGTCATTGATGCCCCGGCCCAGTCGGTACGAAAACCGCCCGGTTCCACACAAGTTAAATAAATGCCTAAAGGTGCAATTTCTTTTGCCAAAGCTTCACTAAAGCCACTTAACCCAAACTTGGCTGCCTGGTAAATGGTTATACCGGCATTCCCTACCCTGCCGCCAATAGAGCTGATCTGCAATATACGGCCCGAACGCCGCTTACGCATATAAGGCAATACCGCGCGTGTAATTTCAATAGGTGCATATAGATTTGTTTCTAATTGGCTGCGTACCTGCTCATCAGTAAACGCCTCGGCTGCGCCAACAATGCCAAAACCCGCATTGTTTACCAGCACATCAATTTTTCCAAACCGGGTAATTGTATCTTCAACCGCTTTGTAAATTTCGGCCTTTACGGTAACATCTAACTTAACCGGTAATATTTGGTCAGGATATTTTAAAACCAAATCATCTAATGCTTCAATGTTGCGTGCTGTGGCGGCAACCTTATCGCCGGCTGCCAATACTGCTTCTGTAAGATTGCGTCCCAATCCGCGGGAGCTACCTGTTATAAACCAAATTTTTGTCATTTCTTTTATATTTAAGTAGGACAAAGATACAGGCAATAAGTGTGGGTAGCTTTGTTAAAAAGCTCAACCTACTTTGTTGAAAAGTTCAATTATTGAAATAAAAGAAAATAGGTTATCCTCTTGCCATTTCGGCTATCGCGTCAATCCACAATGGCGCGTCGTTCAGGCTTTCTACCAGTTGCACATGCTCGCCGCCTAAAGCTTTAAATTCCGCACCGTATTCTTCGGTAACTTCGTAAACGGTTTCCAGGCAATCGGCAACAAAGGCGGGGCAAAATACCAGCAGGCGTTTTTTGCCTTCTTTGGCCAGTTTGGCTACAATTTCGCTGGTATAGGGTTGCACCCAAGGGTCACTGCCTAATCGTGACTGAAAGCAAACGGTATATTTTTCTTGGGGAAGATCTAATTTCTCGGCTATCAGGCGCGCAGTATCATATGATTGTGCTGAATAGCAAAATTTATTGGTATCATTTAAAGTATTGCAGCAGCCATCAACTTTAAGGCAATAATTGCCGGTATGGTCGCACTTCATAATTTGGCGTTGCGGCAAGCCATGAAAACTGAATAAAATATGATCGTATGTTTCGGGTTGATATTTGCGCCCGTTATTGGCAAAGGTTTCTATCATCTTCTCATTATCATGAAAAGAGTTGATGAACGAAATGTTAGGAATAGTTTGCCACTCTTTAACCAGCTCCATCACCTTATCATGAACAGAACCCGTACTTGCCGAAGCATATTGTGGAAATAGTGGTATAACCTTTATATCGCTAACAAGGTTAGCTTTCAGTCTGTCTAATGCCGATTGAATAGATGGGCTTTGGTAACGCATTGCCAACTCAACCTGGTATTCATCGCCCAGGCGCTGTTGCAAAGCTTTATGTTGTAACTGGCTATAATACAATAATGGCGAACCGGTTTCGGCACTCCATATTTCCTGGTATAATTTAGCAGATTTGGGGGCACGGAAAGGAACAATTACACCTTTCACCAAAAAAGCACGCAGCACAGGGTTTACATCAATAACCCGGGCATCCATTAAAAACTCGTTAAGGTATTTGCGTACATCCGCTGTTTGCGGGCTATCTGGTGTACCTAAGTTAACCAGGAGAATGCCTTTTTTTGCCATAATTAAGAGCGCAAAAGTAACATAAAACTGCCTAACACGCTAAACGAGAAACATATATTACATAAATATTAAACTTTTACCACTTTCCACAATTGCCACCACGGCACATGCGGCGCATCATGGTGTTCATAATGATACCCGAAAAAATAACATGATAAAAATGCAGCCGCATGGTTTTTAGCCTGGCTGCGCGATTGATGCTTATTATCATGCTCACCTTTATGCGGTTGGTAGGTTCCGAAATAAAATAGCTGTAACGTACTTAGCAATGACGGCACAACCCAAAACAACAGCAAATTGACTTGTGGTATCCATAACTTTAAAATATTAAACAATACAGCCATCGCGATAATTTGCCAGATGGACAGATAGTTTTTGATGAAAGTAATATACCAGGACAAGAAACCGCCTTTATAAAAATCAGGATCATTCTCGGTATGTACATGACTATGATGCAAGTGATGTTTGGTATATAATTTAGGATACCAGAACAAAGCATAAAGCAAAGTGCAGGTATAGCCCATTAAATTATTAATTCGGTTATTTGATGAAACTGTACCATGCATAGCATCGTGTGCGGTTATAAACAGCCCAGTATACAGGTGCATTTGCAGCAGGACAAACAGGTAAGTAAGCGGATTTGAAAAGTCAACCGTCCACCGCATCAGTAAAATAATGGAGGTTGCCCAGCAGCCAATAACAAGCAAGGCAATAAACAAGCCGGTAACTGATGATTTTTTTGGCATTGATGTATTACAGCAAATAGCGTGCTGTTAATATTTTTCCAGTTCGGCTTTTACTTGTTCCATTAGCCACATAGGGGTTGATGTAGCGCCTGCTATGCCAACCTTATCGCCCGCGGCAAACATAGATTGCTGCAACTCGCCTGCCGATGAAATGAAGAAAGTATTGGGATTATGTTTACGGCAAACTTCAAACAAAACCTTGCCATTTGACGATTTAACACCCGATACAAATACCACTTTATCAAATTTGCGTACAAAATCGGGCAGGTCTTTATCGCGGTTCGATACCTGGCGACAAATGGTATCATTTGCTTTCAGATCATATCCACGGGCTATCAACTGTTCTTTTACGCTGTAAAACTTCTCCATGCTTTTAGTGGTTTGGCTGTAAAGCGTAATATTATGAGGTAGCTCTACATCCTCCAATTCAGCAATATCCTGGAAAACAATAGCTTCGTTATTTGTTTGCCCCTGCAAGCCAATAACTTCGGCGTGGCCATGTTTGCCAAATATCAATATCTTCTCGTTCGAGTCAAAAGAGTTTTTGATACGGTTTTGCAGCTTTAACACTACCGGGCATGACGCATCTATCAAGGTAATATTATTCTCCAATGCAATTTTGTAAGTCTCGGGGGCTTCACCATGTGCACGGATAAGCACTTTTTCATTACTCAGATCCTTTAACGCTGCATGTTCTATTATACGCAGGCCCTTTGCTTTCAGGCGTTCTACCTCTTCATCGTTATGCACTATATCGCCCAGGCAATACAGGTAGCCATCTTCGGCAAGTATTTCCTCGGCCATATCAATGGCATATACCACCCCAAAGCAAAAGCCCGAATCCTTATCGATAGTAACTTGTAAATTGTAGTTGCCCATTGCAGTGCAAATTTACGGTAAAAAAATGTCAGACAAGTAATAATGCAAAAAAAGCGAACTCTACCATTAAAAAAACCTCGCCAACTATACTTTGCCGCCTAAATCTTATCTGCTCAAAAACCAACAACAGAACCGCGCTTAAAACAAACCAGCATAAATAGTTAGTGATCGGCACTACATTATCTGCCCAATGCCAGTAGTTAAACCGGATAGCAGATGGCTCTATCAACACATCTAACAAAGACAACGCAAATGCTCCGAAAACTATCCGCATCCAGCGTTTTTTCAGGAATCTGCGTTGCATAAATACGCCGGCACTATAAATAAGTATAAACCAGTTTACGCCTATAATAATTGGAACACCATCAATTTTACGCCCAAGTGTATTACCATAAGCATAATTGCCAAATAGCAAACCGGTATGCACGCCTACCCATTCGGCCGCATAGCCAACGACAAATACCAGCACAATAAAAAAAAAGAGTTTCAGATTAATGCCCCGATGCGAAAACACGAGCACTCCCAGCATCAGCAATAAATGGTAAGGTACCAGCGGCAAAAAATAGTTTTTAAACGGCGAGAAATTAAGGCCGAATAATCCGACTGCATGAAAGGCAATGATTATGATTATAGCAGTGAGGCGGTTTAGATTCTTCGACCCTTCCATACGTTTGTTTTTGTGAGGTGCTTTTGTATTGCTAAAAAAGCTATAAGTGTTAGGTTGAACATTTGTAACGGGTGTAAAATTACATTATATAATGCATTTTGTTTAGCAGAAAGCGAAACCATTATACGTGTAAGTATAATAAGACCCGCCATAAAAAACATCAGGTTAAAATCAAGCGTGGTCATGATCATCATGGGGCCGCCAATAACCAATATTATATACAGTAAAAATCCGGGGACACTATAATTAAATGCCGCTAAAAAGTTTTTGCTAAACCCGTTTACCGCATCCGTATAATTTTGATACATGCGGCAACTTACCATATTGTTAGCTAATAAAACCTCGCCGTTTAAAAACTATT
>Ga0206854_1264_pt2 | contig 10740 bp, 8 predicted proteins | sample Alteio_BWOrgCont_50_FD_152870 | JGI IMG/M metagenome (GOLD analysis project Ga0206854, IMG submission 152870) | Enriched cells from forest soil in Barre Woods Harvard Forest LTER site, Petersham, Massachusetts, United States -... | ecosystem: Environmental > Terrestrial > Soil > Temperate forest > O...
CGGGAGCGACGGTTCGACCTGGACCTGCGATGGTGCGGGCTTCTTGCTTTTCAACTCCGCGACGGCCAGCGTGATGGCGTCGTTGATCGGCACGTGGACCAGCCCTTTGGCTTTGTCCACCCAGCCTTCCGAAGTCAGTTTTTCCTGGGCAATTTTTTCCAGTCCCGTGCGCACCTCGATCCGGGCGTTCGCACGTTTCTGCTCGAGGGACTCGCCACCGCCCCAGCCCATGAAGGCCAGAGCTCCGACGGCGGCGACTGTCACGGCCACCAGCGTCCCTGCGATCAGGACGAAAGAGATAAGGCCGTTGGCCGTGGTATTGGAAGATGCGGACGCCATATCAGTTGGACAATTTCAGCGAGCCGAGGAGGCGCGGATCGCGCGTCGGGAAGAGGTAGGATTTGCCGATGTACTGGAAGAAGAGCCAGCCGAGGATGCCACCGATCCCCACGAGCGACAGCACATCAAAAATGCTGGGCGAGAAACCCGTGCGGTGCAATGCCGGGAGGACGATGACGTACATGTCGAGGAGTTGCATCAGCAAAATCCACGCAGCGATGTAGTTGATCAGCCTGGTCTTTTTGGTGAATTGGAAGAGCAGCACCGGGAAAGGCAGAAAAAACCGACAGACGACCAGGGCCTGGCTGAAGTACCACCACGATTCCGTGTTGCGCAGACGGAAGTAGATCGTCTCCTCGGGTATGTTCGAATACCAAATCAACATGTACTGGTCGAAGCCGATGTAGGCCCAGAAAATCACGAAGGCCAGCATGTATTTGCCCATCGCGTGGTAGTGCTCGTCGTTCACGACCTTAAGGTATCCCTGCTGTTTCAACGCGGTCACGATGAGGACGAGCAAAGACATCGAACTGCCCGCGGCGCCCGCGAACAAATAAACGCCCCACATGGTCGAATACCAGTGGTGGTCGAGGCCCATCAGCCAGTCGACACCGGCGAAGGTGAGGCACAGGGCGAGCGCGGGAATGCCGCCGACGCCAAACTTGCGCATGATCAGCGTGTGCTTGGCGAGGCCATCCTTGTCCTGTGCGGTCGAGAGCTTGTAGAGCGAAAGGGAAACCCAGGCCAGCATCACGAAGTAGGCCACCGCACGGAAATAGAAGAAGTTGTGATTGAGATACCCCGATTTCTCATCGAGCAACACATCCGCGCCTGGCGCCTCGTCCCACCACTTCCAGAGGTAGTGTTTGCAGAAGAGGAGAATTGGCAGAAAGATCAGCGCGAACCAGGGCAGGAGCTTGGCGACATTTTCCAACTGCCGCCGGACGACCACCGACCACTCGGAGTCGGTGGCGTGATGCAGGCAGATCCAGAAGAGGGCGCCGATGCAAATGCTGAAGAAATAGAACGAGGCGAAGAGCCAGGAGAAAGCGAATTGCTCGCGCCAGCCCTCGACGGCCAGGCCAATGAGGCTGCCGGCGATGCCGACAACGCCGACGCCGAGGAGCACATTGGGCAGACCGCCGACGCGCTTGAGATCATAAGTCTCCGCGGCGGGCGGAGTCATTGCGGAAGAGTGGTCGCTCATGGCTTGGATTGAAGTTCCTTCTGTTTCGCCGCCGGCAAATCCGCGAGTTTCACGCTCTGGCTCTTCTGCAAGGCGCGGATGTAGGCGACGATGGCCCAGCGGTCTTCGACCGCGATATTCGGCCCGTAAGCGCCCATCGTGTTCTTGCCGTTGGTGATCGTGGAGAAGAGTTGCCCGTCGGGCATGACGCGAATGCGGTCATCCTGGAGATTGGCAATCGCGCCAATGCCAAACTTGCTGGTGATGCCATCCGCCATCCCCACTTTGCCGTGGCACACCGCGCAGTTGATGTTGAACCGCTCCTGGCCGCGCTTGACCAGCGCCTCGGTGACATCGAGCGGAAAGCCGTCTCCATACACGTCGCCGAATTTGCCGGTGTTGTAGTAGTTTGGCTCGTTGGTGAAGCCGCTGGGCTGGATGGTGCCATTCTTCGCGCCCGCCTGCAGAAACGAACCGGGCAGGGTGTAGCCCAGCGGGATGGTCCCCGCCACCGGCACGCGCGCCGCGCGCCCGTCCGCAAAGAACGTGCTCTCGTGCTGCGGCTGGTACTTCGGCTGGTGCTTCATGTCGGGAAAAATCTGGAGCGGCGGAAGGTCGCTTTTCGTGCCGCGGAAGCCCGCGAGGACGGCGACCGAGATGGTGCCGAGGATGAATGCGATGAAGAAGTAACGAAGCATATCAGTCGTGAATGAGCGTGACGTGCTGGCCGCCGATTTCCTCGAGGAGCGTGCGGGTTTTCGTCTCGGAAAATTTCGGATCTCGCGACTCGATGACGACGAAGAATCCGTCGTCCGAAACGCGGGCGAAGCGCTCCCAGTTGAAGACCGGGTGATACCACTTCGGGAGCTGGTTCATGATCAGGAGGGCGAACACGGTGGAGAAAGCCGAGAAAAGCACCGTGAGTTCGAAGAAAATCGGGAAAAACGCCGGCAACGTCCGCCAATCAATCGGTTTGCCGTGCACGATGACCGGATACAGGGCGAAGGAAGGGATGCACGTGAGCAGCACGGCCGTGAGCAGCCCCGTCGAGCCGCCGATAAAGACCGGTGCGCTCAACCATGATTTTCCGAGGCCCATCGCCTTGTCCATGCCGTGGACTGGAAACGGGGTGTGGACATCCCACTTGGTGAATCCCGCGTCGCGGATTTTTTCCGCCGCTTCCATGAGCGAAGCGGGGCTGTCGAACTCCGCGCCCAAGCCGTAAACTTTGCGATATTCAGCCATCTTAGTGATGCCCCTCCTTGGCGGTGTGAGGATGAAGGTGCGGATCGGCCGCCGGGGTCACGGCCTTCACTTCGAAGGCGCAGATCATCGGCAGGAATCGCATGAAGAGCAGAAAGAGGGAGAGGAAAATGCCGAAGGTGCCGATGAACGTCCAGATCTCCACCCACGAGGGGTGGTAGTGATGCCAGGAACTGGGCAGAAAATCCTGCGCCAGCGAAGTGACGATGATCACGAAACGCTCGAACCACATGCCGACATTCACGAACATGCAGACGATGAAAACCACGATGTAATTGCTACGTGCCCACTTGCTCCAAAAAATCTGCGGCGAAATGACGTTGCAGAACATCATGGTGTAGTAGGCCCAGTTGTACCATCCCTTGCCGTGCACGCCCACACGCGCCTCGAGGAAGGTAAACAACTCGAACTTGTTCGCCCCGTAGTAGGCGATGAACAGTTCCATGAGGTAGGCGTAACCGACGATCGAACCCGTGAGCAAAATGATCTTCGCCATCTTGTCCACGTGCTGCCGCGTGACCATGTCGTCGAGCTGCGGATACAGCAAACGGGCCGGGAACAAAATGGTGAGCACCATGGCGAAGCCACCGAAGATCGCGCCCGCGACGAAATAGGGCGGGAAGATGGTGGTGTGCCAGCCGGGCAGGATGGAGGTGGCGAAATCGAAGGACACGACCGAGTGCACGGAGAGGACGAGCGGTGTGGAGAGACCGGCGAGCAGCAGGTACGCCATTTCATAGTGGCGCCACTGGCGGTTCGACCCACGCCAGCCGAGGGCGAAGATGCCGTAGATGAACTTTTTGACGCGAGATTTGGCGCGGTCGCGCAGCGAAGCGAGATCCGGGATCAGGCCGGTATACCAGAAGAGAACCGACACCGTGAAGTAGGTCGAAACCGCGAACACGTCCCAGAGCAGTGGCGAACGAAAGTTGGGCCAGATCCCATAGGAATTCGGGAGCGGCGCCAGATACCACGCCATCCACACGCGACCGACGTGAATGCCGGGGAAGATGCCGGCGCAGATCACGGCGAAAAGCGTCATCGCTTCCGCGGCACGGTTGATCGAGGTGCGCCATTTCTGACGGGTCAGGAAAAGAATGGCCGAGATCAGGGTGCCGGCGTGGCCGATACCGATCCAGAACACGAAGTTGGTGATGTCCCACGCCCAGCCCACGGTCTTGTTTTCGCCCCAGACACCGACGCCGTTGGAGATTTGATAACCGATGCAGGCGAGCCCGAACAGCGCGATGAGGGAGCAGGGCAGGAAGGCCAGCCACCACCAGAGCGGGGTGGGCGCCTCCACGATCACCGAGACCTTGTCGGTGATCCAGCTAAGGGAACGTTCGTTGGTGACCAGCGGGACGCGCTGGATTTCCTTGGGCGTTTCGAGGGTAACGACGGCTTCCGACATTACGCGTGGTTTTCTTGGGGTTCAGCGGCTTCGTGCTTTTCGCCACCGTGGTGAGACTTCATGGCCGCGCCGATCTTCTCCGCGCCGGGCATCTTGGGATTGGGATTGCGAATGCGCGCGAGATAGGAGACGCGCGTCGAAACACTCAAGTATTCGAGCAGGCGATAACCGCGTTCACTCGTCTTGAGTTTGGCGACGCTGCTCTCCGGATTGTTGATATCGCCAAAGGTAATGGCATCCGCCGGGCAGGCCTGGGCGCAGGCCGAGGTAAACGAGTCCGCCGGGATGCGGTAGTCGCCGGAACCGCGCACCGCGACTTTCGCGGCGATCTTCGCTTCCTGGATGCGCTGCACGCAGAAGGTGCACTTTTCCATGACGCCGCGCATGCGCACGGTCACGTTGGGGTTCTTCTGCATCTTGGTCGCATCCTCGGTGCCCTTGGGCGAGACGAGGTTCCACTTGTGCAGACCGGTGAACCAGCCGCCATTCTTGCTCCCCATGACATCGCGCTGGTTGTAATCGAAGAAATTGAACCGGCGCACTTTGAAGGGGCAGTTGTTCGCACAGTAGCGCGTGCCGATGCAGCGATTGTAGGCCATGACGTTCAGGCCATCCTCGCTGTGCACCGTGGCATTCACCGGGCACACGGTCTCGCACGGCGCGTTTTCGCAGTGCTGGCACATCATGGGCTGCGAAACCATCTCCGGATCGGGATCGTTCTCGTCGACGCTGGCGAAATAGCGGTCCGTGCGAATCCAGTGCATCTCGCGGCCATTGATGACCTGCTCCTTGCCGACGATGGGGATATTGTTTTCCGCCTGGCAGGCCACCATGCAGGCCGAGCAGCCGATGCACGAATTCAGGTCGACGACCATGCCCCAGCCGTGCGGATCCCAGCCGTGGTTCGGGCTATTTTCCGGATCCTTGGGATTGTTGAGCGGCGGATGCGAGTAGAGCGATCCATTCGGCGGGATGTGGCCATCCATGCCCATGGTCTTGGCAAAATCCGGTTTCGCCTTGTATTCGGAAACGGTGGCCTCGCGCGTGAAATCGCCGCCCCGCCCTTCGAGCGCGAAATGCTCCTGTGTCAGCCCCAGCTTGTAGTACCGGCCGGTCTTCTGCAGCTTCGCGCCCATGGCGAAATACGGCTCGGCCGTGGTCCGCAGCGGGTAGACATTGAAGCCCGTGGTCGCACCGACGCTGCCGACGACGCTGCGCCCGTAGCCGAGTTGAATGGAAATCGACCCGTCGGCATGGCCGGGGGCGACGATCACCGGAATCTCCAGCGAGCGTTTTTCGAGCGTGATTTCAACGATATCGCCGTCTCCCAAGTCCAGTCGCTTGGCGGTCGCGGGGCTGATCTGCGCCGCGTTGTCCCAGGTGACCTTGGTGATCGGATCGGGAATCTCCTGCAGCCAGCCGTTGTTGTTATAGCGGCCGTCGTCCATCTTGGCGCAGGCGGTGAAAACCACTTCGTAGGCGTCTTCGCCCGCCGCCGGCGTGCTGAATTTCTCCGTGATGAACTTGGCCGCGGCGCTGGCATTGAGGCTCAGAGCTTCCGACTTGGCGGCGCTGTTCGCGAGAAAGCCGTCGTGCAGGAACTTCGCCCACGCGGTCGTGAAATCGGCCGGTTTGGCGATTTCCTTGAAGGTGTCCTGGATCAATTCCGGACCCACCGGCTTGGGCAGGCCCGCGATTTTGGCCAGCAGGTCGAGATTGCTCCACGCGCCGTAGAGCGGGAGGATCATCGGCTGCACCGAGACGAAGCTGCCATCGGCCGCGCGTCCATCGCCCCAATACTCCAGGTAGTGGGCCTGCGGCACATTCCACTTCGCCCCCTGCGAAGTCTCATCGATCGAAAAACCGAGACGGACGACGGTCGGCACCGACTGCTGCAACTTCGTCCAATTCAAGTCGGCGGGCGCATTGTAAACCGGATTGCCACCGACGATGAAGAGCGTCTTGATCTTTGTGTCGGTGATCAACGGCGCCAGTTCCGCGATCGAAACGGTGGGCTTGTCGAGGGTCTTGCGTCCGACGATCGTCTTGCCGAGGCTGCCCAGCGCCGCATTGATCGCCGCCGCCAGCACTTGCACGGCGGCCGGTTGGCGCGAACCCGCGAGCACCAGCGCCCGGCCCTTGGAGGCCACGAGATCTTCCGCGCAATACTTGATCCAGTCGGCGTTGAACTTGATCGTCGGCGCGGGAATGGTCTTGACCACTTCCCCGAGCGTCGCATCCTTGGTCGCATTGGCGATTTGCGCCGCCAGCGCGAGCGCAAACGCCCCGACCTGACTGGCCGGGAGGCGCAGGCGGTGGTCCGCAATGCCGCCGGTGATCGTATAGCGGTTCTCGACCACGTACAGGCGGTTCATCTTCGAATCCGGCCCGGTCACCTTGCGGCGTGCCGAAAACGCGCGAATCGTGCTCACATCTCCGTCCGCGCCCAGGAAATCGCAGTCCAGCGACAGCACCACATCCGCTTTCTCCAGGAGCGGCACGGCAGCAACGCCCTTGCCATAGGCATCTTCCGCCGCTTCCGCGCCGAGCGGCTCATACTTGGCCCACGTTACCTTGGGATACTTTTTGTCGATCAGGCCGCGCAGACGCTGGGCCGTCGGTGAGTTGTCTTCTTCCAGCAGGAACGCCAGCCCGGAGCCGTCGCCCGCGTCCTGCAAAATCTCGTCGAGCGCCTTTTCAAACGCCGCCCCGTCGGTCGTCTTCCCGCCGAGCGTGAATTTCGTCGCCCGTTCGGGATCGTAAAGGTCGAGCACCGAGGCTTGGGAAAACATGTCCGTCGTGCCCTTGCTCACCGGGTGCAGCGGGTTGCCGTCGACTTTCGTCGGCCGCCCATCGTGCGTGGTGGCGACCAAAGGCGCATAGCCGCGCCGCGTCGGGCGGGCCGTGGTGAAAAACAGCGGCTTGCCGGGAATCGACCACTCGACGCCGTGCGTGAACGGCACAAGGTGCTTGATCGGCCGGCGGCAGGCGGTGAGCCCGAGACCTGCGAGCGCCGTCGAGGCGCCCATGAGCTTCAAAAAGGCCCGGCGCGAGACGTCGCCACCCTGCAACTCCGAGGCACCGAGCGGGAACTCGCGTTCCAGCCAGCCGCGGAATTCCGGCGTATCCGCCAGTTGGCCGAGGGAACGCCAGTATTTCTTGCCGGTCAACGGCTCCGAGGGATGCTCAAAAATTCGTTTCATCGATGACAGCCGGCGCAGTTTTTATCCGGTGGGTTGATATGCCACTTGTTCAGCAGCGTTGATCCAATCTCCGCCTGGGTGAGATGCGCCTTGGAGAAATCCTTGTCTTCCTCGCCCGGCGGTTTTCCGAATTTCGCGACGAAGGCGAGGGCATCTTCGTCTTCCGCCTCCCAGTTGAGGTTGGTAATCTGGTTCAGGGGGCGCAGGGCCGACGCGGGGTCGCGGTGGCAATTCAGGCACCAGTCCATCGAATGCGATTTGGCGTGATAGACCACTGCCATCTTGTTCACCGGGCCGTGGCAACTCACGCAACTCACCCCGCGGTTGACGTGGGCCGAGTGATTGAAGAAGACGAAGTCCGAGGTTTTGTGGATTTGCACCCACTCGACCGGCTTGCCCGTCGCCCAGGAGTCCCGCACCGGGGCGAGCTTCGGGTTGTCGCGCTGGACCTGCGAATGGCAGTTCATGCACATCTGCGTGGTGGGGATGTTCGAGTGCGCGGCCACCTCGACGAAGCTGTGGCAGTAGCGGCAGTCCATGCCGAGTTGCGCGACGTGCACATCGTGCGGGAAGGGCACCGGTTGCGCCGGCTGATAACCCACGCGGGTGTATTTGGGCGTAAAATAGTACCACATCCCCAAGGGAATCGCGTTGCCGAGGACCAGCGCGCAAACGACGATTTTGAGAGGCAGGAGATTGCTCCAGCGCGGAAAAATATTGGCCATGCCTAGTGTTTTTCGATGCTTCGGGAGTGGTTTTGGGCGGCGCGGTGCATGCGGCGGAAAAACGTGTGTGGGAGACTTTGTAATTTCAGCCGGGGCAATGCAAGCGTAGTTTGTGAAAAATTTCACAAGCCACGAAAACCGCTCCGGCCTCACTTCGATTTTGGACGAAAAAGGGTCGGAATTCTTGGCTTTCCAGCGGGCGAAGCAAGACCAAAAATTCGACCGCCGGATTTCGGTTTACCCGAAGCGGTGCGCTGTAGCCGGGTTCATTGAACCCGGAGGCGTAGTGACGCGGGGAGAATCAGTCGCAACGTCTCGCACCTCGGACCGGGTTCAATGAACCCGGCTCCAGCGGTTAGCCCTTCCCGGTGTCCGTCGTGGCGGGGGCCTTGAGGGCGGCGATTTCGCGCGCGGTCAGCAGGCGCCACTCACCGGGCGCCATTTCGCCGATGCGCAGGGGACCGAGGCGAACGCGGGCCAGGCGCTCCACTTCGTAGCCGAGATCGTAAAGCATGAGGCGGATCTGCCGCTTGATGCCCTGGGTGAGGGTCAAGCGCAGGTGCGTGGGGCCGAGAATCTCGAGCCGCTCGGCCTTGGCGCGCCCGCCCATAATGTGGAAGCCTTTGAGAATCTTTTCGCGATCTTTGGGCTCGAACGGCTTGTCGAGGATGACTTCATACTCCTTCTCGATCTTGTAACGGGGATGGGTCAAGGCGAGGGAGAGTTCGCCATCGTTGGTCACCAGCAGCAGGCCCTCGCTGTCCTTGTCGAGCCGGCCGACATGGAAGACGCGCGGCCAATTGGCGGGCAGCAACTCGAAGATGGTCTTGCGGTCGCGCTCGTCGCTCGCGGTGCAGACGTAGCCCGCAGGTTTGTTGAGGACGACGGTGATCTTTTGCTCGGCGCGCAGCAGGCGGCTGCCCACTTTGACGGCGTCATCGGGGCCGACCTGCGTGGCGAGATCGGTGATCACGCGCCCATTGATGCGGACCTGGCCGGTGGTGATGAGTTCCTCGACGCTGCGGCGGGAGCCGAGGCCGGCGGAGGCGAGAAAGCGGTTGAGGCGCATGGATTCGGAGATCGGAGATGGGAGTTCGAAGATCGGGGCGTGAAGCCGGGGGAGGGGAGGTACGCGAAGTGATTGGAAAAAACTACCCAATAGTCGGAGATTCCTTTAATTCGTCCCGCCCCTTTTTCCTCCGCCAGCATGCAGAAACTCGTGATCCCACGTAAAACCGTTTACCGGCTCTCCTTGTACTACAGGGCTCTCCAGCGGTTGCGCGGCAACAAGTTCGAGACCGTTTCCTCGGCGGCGCTGGCCAAGGCGGCGGGGGTCAAGCCGACGCAATTGCGCAAGGATCTCACCTACTTCGGGCAATTTGGCACGCGGGGCCTGGGCTACAATGTGGACGCCTTGAGCCGCCGGCTGACGGAAGCACTCGGGACGACGCAATTGCAGCCGGTGATCCTCGTCGGCGCGGGCAATCTCGGCTCGGCGCTGCTGCGTTATCCGGGCTTTGCCAAAGAGGGTTTCGAGGTGGTGGCGGCGTTTGACGTCAAGGCCTCGCATGCGCGCGAAAAGAAGTTGGGCGTCAAGATGCTGCCGATCAACAAGCTCACGCCGTTTGTCCTCGAGAACCGGATCAAGATGGCGATCCTGACCGTCCCGGGCACGGTGGCCCAGGAAATGGCCAACGAATTGATCGCCGCCGGCGTGCTCGCGATCCTGAACTTTGCGCCGATCATTTTGCAGGTGCCGGACAACGTGGTGGTCAACAACGTGGACCTGGCCATCGAACTCGAAAATCTCAGCTATTTCATCCAGTGAGCGTGGCCTGCGTGGCGGAGGACTTCGATCTCGCGCTGACGCTGGAGTGCGGGCAGGTCTTTCACTGGCAACGCGAGGGCGCGAGCTGGCTGGGCGTGATCGGCGAACGCGCGGTGCTCGTCGAGCAGCGCGGCCGCGAATTGCTCATCCCGAGGGACGCGGAGGAAGCCGTGCGCCGTTATTTTGCCCTCGATCATCCGCTGCGGGAAATCTGCGCTTCCTTTCCCGAGGATCCGGCCATGGAGGCGGCGCGGGATTTTTGCCGGGGCATGCGCATCGTGCGCCAGCCGGCCTGGGAGTGTGTGGCGACGTTCATCACCTCGTCGATGAAGCAGGTGGCGCACATCGCGCAGATTTCGCACACGCTGCGCCGGCGGTATGGATCAAAGGTCGAGTGCGCTGGGCGCGAGCTTTTCACCTATCCGGCGCCGGAGGCGCTGGCGCGGTTGCGCGAGGAGGATTTGCGGGCCTGCGCGCTCGGCTACCGGGCGAAAAACCTGCTCGGCGCCGCGCGGATGATCGCCGAGGGACAGGTCGATCTCGAAGTCGTGGCGGGCCTGGGCGACGAGGCCGCGCGCGAGGAGTTGTGCCGGCTACCGGGGGTCGGCATCAAAGTGGCGAACTGCGCGCTGCTCTTCGGCTTCGAGCGGCTGCGTTCCTTCCCGATCGATGTCTGGATCGAGCGGGTGCTGCGGGATATTTACTTTCCCCGGAAGCGCAGTGTGACGGCCGGCCGGTTGCGCGATTTTGCCGCCACCTATTTTGGCGCGTATGGCGGCTACGCG
>Ga0206854_1267_pt1 | contig 10726 bp, 12 predicted proteins | sample Alteio_BWOrgCont_50_FD_152870 | JGI IMG/M metagenome (GOLD analysis project Ga0206854, IMG submission 152870) | Enriched cells from forest soil in Barre Woods Harvard Forest LTER site, Petersham, Massachusetts, United States -... | ecosystem: Environmental > Terrestrial > Soil > Temperate forest >...
CTCTAACTCGATCAATTCGAACTTCCATCATATTTTCGTGATCGCGCAGTATTTAGCGAGCGAGCTGCAACAGCACATCAGCCAAACCTACCATTTTGATACGTTCAATCCTGTCTCTATCGATGTCTTGACTCCGCAGGAAAATGAAAACAAAGAAAGGCAATGGTTTGAAGGGACGGCAGATGCTGTCCGGAAAAATTTGGGAATCATTTTAAAATCGCCGGCAGAATATTTTCTGATCCTTTCAGGAGATCAGCTCTACAATATCCATTTTCAAAGCATGCTGGAGTTTGCAAAGAAACATAAAGCAGATCTCACCATTGCTGCGCTCCCTGTTTTAGAAAAAGAAGCTCTCCGTATGGGCCTACTCAAGATTTCTGAAGAACAAAGAATTGTCGAATTTATCGAAAAACCACAATCCCCTGAAGTGCTTGCGCAGTACCAACTGAAAGAGGATTTTTTTCGCTCTCGCAAAATGCAGGTGCCCAACGAACCCTTCTATTTGGCGTCTATGGGGATTTATATATTCACAAGAGAAGCTCTCGTACATCTCTTGGAAACCGATCTGCGAGCAGATTTTGGGATGCACATCATCGATACCGCAGTCCGAACTAAAAAAACCTCTGCGTTCATCTATCAAGGGTACTGGGAAGATATCGGCACCATCGCCTCTTATTACGATGCCAATCTTGTGTTGACCGGATCTGGGAAAGGATTGAATACATATGATGAACAAAATCCGATCTACGCAAGACCTACGTTTTTGCCGGGACCTAAGATCGAAGGAGCCAAAATTGTTCAGTCGATCATTTGCGAAGGGAGCGTGATTGAAGCTGCAGAAATTAGCCACAGCGTGATTGGGCTTCGCTCACATATTGGGACGGGGACGATCATCCGAAATACAGTCATGATGGGCAATCATTTTTACACTCTCGAAGGAAAGTCCATAGACCATGAATTTAAAGTCGGTAAATACTGTGTTATTGAAAGGGCGATCATTGATGAGTTTGTATACATTGGCGATCATGTCAAATTAATCAATAAGAACCAGTTACAAGAATACGATGGAGACGGGATCTTCATCAGGCAAGGGATTATCATTATCCCCGCAGGGACAAAGCTGCCAGATCATTACGAATTATAGTGTAAACATGTATACTCTCCGTTCGTGAAAAAACGGGCGTTTCTCCTTTTTGAGATTTTGGTGGCGTTGAGCTTGATGGGGATGCTCCTGACCTTCCTTTTTTCTTTTCTTGTGCAAAGTATGAAAGTGGAAAAGAAGATTGAAAAGGTCCGGCATCTCATGATGGGAAGACAGTACATGCATATTCGCTTGCAAGATCTTTTCATGTCTTTGGGGTCTATTGGGCCTCAGTGCCCTTTTTCGAGCGCGAAGAATAGCTTGGTTTTCTATTTTGATCATGGGGTGGATCCTGATCCTGTATTTGGCGGGATGGTGGAGGGGAGACTTTTTTTAGATGAAGATCTTCACTTAAAGTTAATCTATGGACCGATTCCTTTAGATTTAGAGGGGGTATGGCGCAAAGAGATTCTTTCTTCGCGTGTATCGGAAGTTTCCTTTCAATTTCTTGCGCTTGAAGATTTTTTAGATATTCCTAAACCTTTGCGTGCGCAACATCGGTGGGTGACGCAGTGGTCTCAAGAGGAGAAGGCAATCCCATCCATTGTCCGCATGACAATGACCCAAGATGGGGAAGTCTTGCAGTTTGCATTTCGTTTGCCGGAGAATAAACCCATCCCAACATGGAAGGGGCGTCCTCAATGAATTTTCTAGGGGTTATATTTTCTCTTCTTCTGATCTTTTCTTTTGGGACGCTCGTGATGTTGGAAACGCAATGGGGAGACAGGCGTTTGCGCTCGACCTATTTAGGACATATGGCCGCGAATCGAAAAATCTTTGCGCAGTACGATCAGCAGATCTATCATTCTATTCCGGGGATCCCGAAACCGTTTACTCCTAAAAAATCATCAAAGGAGCGCCAAACACCTAAGAGACCTTTCGTGGTGCGGATCAATCCAGAGTGCGCGCGTCTCAATTTATGGAATCTTGTGCAACAAGATGACGCCCATCTCTATGCTGTGACTTTGCAATTATTGACAAGCTGTTATGGATCTTCTCTTTTCCCAGAAGAGCCTGCGCGTATTTCTTTATTTTTAAAGGCGTTGATCAAACAATTGAAGATAAGCCAAGGTCCTATTTGTTTAGAAAAGATTGATATGGAGCCTGTTTTTCAAAAAACGTACTACTTGATGCTGAAAGGGAGTAAAAAATGGGATCCGCAGGTAGGCGTGGGGTATCCATCGCTCCTTGATCTCATCAAAGTAGAAGAAAACCCCACAAAACTCTGTGTGATGCATGCGCATCTGGGCGTGTGCATGGCTCTTTTTGGAGAGAAGGTGGGGCTCCAAGTCTATGAGAGAGTGCATGAAGATCCCTCGTTTGTACGCACAGAGGAGTGGGTAGAGCAACTGTATGCCGCATCACATCAGAGGGTGAAAGACCCGTCGATGTTTGCCTTTCTCGAGTTGAATAATACCGTACATAAAAAAAATCAGCGCATCACTCTAGTAGCAGATGATGCTGAGACTCATGTTTCTTTACGCAAAACGTTAAGACGTTGATCCTCACTAATATTTAAATGGCAGCGATATTAGGATAGGAAATGAGAGGAAATAAAACCGGGCCGTTAGCTTGCTAGTGCCTCTGGCAGGTGTGACGGACCTCTGACAACTCCCGAAGAATGGCTCGATAAGCCTCAAAAGGAGTGTCCATAGTATAGGGCAATCCTAGCCTCTCCGTTAAAGACCGTACAAAGGGAGCGATCGCCTTATATTTATTTCGAGCGCAATGCGGAAATAAATGGTGCTCCATTTGATAATTCAGACCCATGTACAGAATATCATTGAGAAAGCTTGGTTTTACGTTCCGAGTCGTAATGATTTGTTGTTCCAGCTCTGACATGACAGCATCCTTATCCAGCTGTGGCATGGCTTTATGATTCGGAGCAAATACATTGGAAGCGTATAAACCCATGACACTCATTGAAATCAGAATAAAAAATAGGGCCTTCCCAGGATCTGTCAAAAGAAACGGCGTTCCATACCAAAGCGATAAGCATACGCAACTCCATAGTATGTCCAAGAAACCGGTCTTTGTTGTGTAGTGTTGTATGGGTTCCAGTATATTGAATCTGAAGTGGAGATGATAGACCATGCCGGCGCATAGAGGGAAATAGGCCCAGTCTTGAAAAGATCTCATCCACCGCATCATCCGTGTGGGATTTTCATAATGTTGCTGCGTGAAGGAAAAAGGGACTTTTAAGTCTGGATCACAACCTTCTTTGTTGGGGTGTTTGTGATGCAGATCGTGCTTCGTATACCAGTGGAATGGATTTAAGCCTACACTAAGCCCAAAAAGATATGCGCAAAATATATTTTTACGATCACTTTTAAAAATTGCTTTATGACCCGCATCGTGCATCAAGCCAGCTAACTGAACAACGACCAAACCAAAAAAAATCGCTACAAAGAAGATCGAGATATAGCTCGACAGCATATGTAATAACAAATAACACGATAGATAGAGCACAAAGAACACGAACGCATATGAGAAATAATAGAGGTACTCTCTATCAAACATCCCCAATTGTTTCATGCTATTTTGAAGAAGAGCCATTTCCCTCTCCCCTTCTTCTAACGTCAATATAGGGCGCTGACCCGCCTTAAAAAGGCTCACCATAACTTCAAAGTAATGACAGGTATTGTATCTGTCAATAACTATACTCAATAAATTTCAATCGACGACAGGCTTTAGAAATCAAATCTTATGGTGCGGTGGTTGAAACAGCGCGAAAAGCTGCTACCTGATCGGATTGAATTGTTACGCTCACTTGGTACGTAGATCCAGAATGTGCGGCAATTGTCCATGATTGAAGAGCGTCACTCGCATGACTATTAAATGCAGAATCTGGGATCTTCGCTAAGTCGTTATAGTAGTATAAATGATAGCTTTGAGATGGATCGAGGATGGTGACAGTGACCTCTAACGATAATGTGAGTGGTGCGGGCTGTGTATTGAAACCATCCACGATTTCTGGAAATTCATAGTTTAAATAGCCTGTTGAAGGGCAGCTCGATGTCCCCACATTGGTCACGACGGTGACAGGGATTGTGTCGTGGTCCAGATCTTTCACTCCGAGGATGGCAATTGCATAGTTATTCACTTCATCACCCAATGAATACCATTGCCCTTGAGGGTTATTTGCCTGTTTACGATCGTTTTGAAAACCATCGAAGGTATAGGAGAACCAGTAAGGATTTGCCGGGTTTGGTCCGCAAGGGGAATTTGTCGGATTATTATAAGGTCCTTCCAAGCCATTATCGCTGAATGTGATCACATCATTCGAATCATATGTAGGATACGGTGGTGGGGGCAGTGTAGGCACGGTGAGATCGGTGGATTGGATAGTGACCACAGGGACGATGTGGTCATATTCTGGATCTCCACAGACAGAACTACTTCCTCCGCAATAGCATCCTGGTTGTTGATGAAATAGGCATTCATTGGTGTAAATTCCTATGATGACAGGATGGTCATTGAGAATGTATGCCTTAACCCACGTCAAAAATTGATTCGTATTTCCTGCGCTGCTGGTGAATTGCACATATTGAAGATGCAACGCATCTGCTGCCGTGTTGTCGTTGATTCCTAGAAGTACTTGATCATCGGCTTGTGATCCGATTGTTTGTCTGACTGTGTATTGAGAGACATATTGCCCATACTTAAGTCCTGCACAAATTAAACTCGTTTCTCCGCAGTATCCTTTGTTATTGAACCACTGAAATCGGTTCGGCATATTGGTTACAGTATATGAGGAAGAGGTTTGTTTGATTATTCTTCTATGACCGTGAAGAGAGCTAAGCAGAGCCTGCCCTTGGATCGCACACGCAAAGGCGATGATCCATACTGTCCACCAAATATACATAGAACCTCTTTTATAAGAGGAAAAGTGTACAGGTAAGATTATTTTTCAAAAAGGAAATTCGCATTGTAGCTGGAACGAATGAAAGGGCCGCAGTACATGTGCGCAATGCCTAAAGATTTTCCAAAGTCTGCGTACTTTGCAAATTGATCAGGGTGGACAAACTCTTTCACGCGGAGTTTGGATTTGCTTGCCTGGAGATATTGCCCGATGGTCACCACATTACATCCCGCTTGATGGAGATCACAAAGGGTTGTTTGCACTTCTTCTTCTGTCTCTCCAAGACCTACCATGATGCCTGACTTGATGTAAGATACCTGCTTTGACTCTCTTGCATGATGCAACACAGAGAGTGTCCTGTCATATTCGGCCTTATGCCGAATGCGAGGAGAAAGGGCGCGGACTGTTTCAATATTGTGGTTAAACACCTCAGGCTTTTCTTGTAAAACGAGATCCAAAGCGGAAAAATCCCCCGAAAAATCAGAAGTGAGCACTTCTACAGTGACCGTAGGATTCACTGCGCGGACAGCTTGGATGATTTTAGCGATGTGGGAGGCTCCTTTGTCTTCTAAATCATCGCGGGCAACCATTGTGATGACGACATGGCGTAAACCCAATTCCTTGGCAGATAAAGCAATGCGCTCGGGTTCATCTGCTTCGGGTCCTTTAGGTGTTTTAGAAAAATCGATGTCGCAAAATCCACAATTGCGCGTGCACTCTTTGCCGAGAGCGAGAAACGTTGCAGTTTTTTTAGAGTAACACTCAAGACGGTTAGGGCATTTGGCTTCTTCGCAGACGGTATTGAGTTTGTACTTTTCAACGATGGCGTTCGTCTGAAAAATATCTCCTCCGCGCGGTAGTTTCCGATGCAGCCATGAGGGAAATCTCCCTTGCGTGTCTTCTTCTGGGTTTTGTGGGAGAACATTCAATTTATTCATGGAGCTCTTTTTTTGGGAGGCAAGTGAATTGGAGATCCTAGACTGAGAGCCGCCACTTCATGCCACACTTCAGCCATTGTAGGATGAGCGTGAATAGTGTCAACAATGGATTCAAGAGTGAGTTCGTTTTGCATTGCAAGAGCCATTTCAGCAATGAGATTTGAGGCCTCATGTCCGATGATGGTTGCTCCCAAAATCTGTTTTGTCTTCGGATCAAAAACCACTTGCGCAAATCCTTCGGTGTCGTTCGATGCTTGCGCTTTTCCAATGGCTTGGAAGGGGAATGTGGCAGCTTGCGCGCGCAAACCCTTTTCTTGCGCTTGCTCTAAAGAAAAACCAACGGTGGCAATTTCTGGAGAGGTGAAGACAACGGCAGGGACCGCATCGTAATGGACATGGGCCTTCAATCCACACGCATTCATCGCAGCGACAAGCCCTTGGTGAGAAGCTACATGAGCGAGCATCGATTTGCCTGTCACATCGCCGATCGCAAAAATGCCTCGGATCTCTGTTTCCATGGCATCATTCACCGCAATAAATCCTCTTTCAGTCGTCGCAAGTCCTGCTTTTTCAAGACAAAGGCTTTGGGTATATGGTTTTCTTCCCACGGAAACAAGAACCTTATCTGCATGGAGAGTGGTCCCATCTGTGAGGGTGATTTGGGGCTTATTTGAGATCTTTGCAACTTTGACATTTGTTTGGATGGAGATCCCTTTAGCTTTAAACGTGCGGGTCATGAAATCAGAAACGGTGGGCCCTTGCGCTGCGAGAATGGAAGGAAGCGCTTCTAAAATGGTGACTTTGCTTCCGAGTTCTGCAAATAAAGACGCGAACTCGCAGCCAATGTAGCCTCCACCCACGATGATGAGACTGGGAGGCACCTGCGTCAGTTCTAAGATGGAAGTGGAATCGAGGATGGTTGTGTGGTTGCAAGGAAATGCCGGAACATCCACAGGGATAGAGCCCGTGGCGATGATGATCTGCTCAGCAAAAATTCTGCAATTGTCTACGCCCGTAAGTTTGAGTTCGTGAGGGGATTCAAATTGCGCAGAGGCTCTGTAGATGGTGATCTGGTTAGATTTGAGGAGCCCTTCTAAATTTTTGCGAATTTTTTCAATGACGGCATCTTTGCGCGCTTTCATCTTATGATACGCGATCGAAATAGGTCCTGTTTCGATCCCAAATTCTGCAGCTCTTCTCACTTGATGGAGCAAAGAGGAAGAGGAAAGGAGTGTTTTTGTAGGGATACATCCCACATTCAGGCACGTGCCGCCGAGCTCTTGCTTTTCGATGAGCGCGACAGATTTGCCCAACTGCGCGGCCTTGATCGCGGCGACATAGCCACCCGGACCTGCGCCAATCACTGCGATATCAAATTTTCTATTCATAGATGTATTTTATCCTGCCACACCCAAATCTCGCAAGAGCTTTGAGCGGAAAATAACACGGATGATCAGGATGGACGGATAGTCAGGACGGAAATTCGAGCTTTTCTATTTTGCATTTTCATCCCGACTATCCGTCCATCCTGATCATCCGTGTTATTTTTTCTTTTCTTCGATGGATAATATTTCTGTGCTTCAGTTATTCTGAAAATCGATGAAGCCGAAGAAAAGACAGAAATTATGCCATAACTGCGAAGGGGAAATCGATGTCGATGTGATCGTGTGTCCTTTTTGCGCAGCTGATTTGCGCGAGGAAAAACCAGAACAGCGATACGGATCTCTTTCTTCTCAGGTGCAACAGATGGGGCAGGGGACGCCTTCTTTTCAGCGCATTTCTCCCATGAAAGAAATAGAAGAAGAGGTCATCGCTCAAGAACCAAATATTGAAGTGGAAAAATCAACCCATGTTTTTCTCCCGACCGTGTTGTTTACTGTGGGAGTACAACTCTTTGTGTTTGGACTCCTCATGCTTCTTTTTTCTCACAAAGGTGTCGTTCTTTTAAAATGGGATGCGAGGTTTTGGTTTCTCTACCTCTTCGCTGCCACCCCATTTTTAGTCTTCGGCTATAAGTCTCTTTCCAAACTATGATCTTCTCAGACCTGTTGCGTAATGGGGAGGAATCTCCGCATCAAAAAACGTAAGACTAAAGTGCGCGGGTTCAAGCTTCGTTTCATCATGAGTATATTTCAGGTTCACCCTTACGATAAAATCACTATCGGTTTTCACGATGTACTGCTTGTCTGCTCCGTCCGGATAGAAAGCGATCAGATAGATTGAAGTTGCTTTTATCCCTAACCCATCTAAAATTTCTTGAAGACGAGGGTCTTTAAGAATCGCATTTTTTTCTCTTTCTTCTTGAGCTTCCGGAGGAAGCGCTTGTAATGATACTGAATAATTTGATATTGAACTTACCATAACAAACTCCATTGTTTAGTTATATTATCGCACATTGTTGTCTTTTTTAACCATAATACGAAAACTATAGTCCTGTTTCTGTTTATTGTGTTTTTTTTGAGAGAGTCGGGGGTTAAAGTATAGATCGATCCGTAATAATCGATAAATTTCTTTATCTTTGGTCTCTTTTTCGCTTTTTTTTGTGCAGCGTAAGGAAAACGACCTTTGGATCGTTTTGGGCGGAAGGCCAGGAAGCTGCAGCGTGATCGGTGGAAGAGAAATCTTGGGAGACGCTGTCCCCGGGGCGGGGATCTTTTCCCAAGGAATGTCGTTATTTAAAAGTTTTTCTTTGATTTCAGAAAAACTCCACTCGGCCCATCTTTCTCCTTCCATCTCTTCAAGGAGTTTGAGTTCATATCGATAGTTTTTAATTGGGCTGCGAATGAGAGGAATGAGACATAAAGAAACAAGAAAAATGGCAATCAATACTTCAAATAACAAAAAGGAACGTTTCACAAAACAGCAATAGGCTTGAAATGGAGATAGTCACTCGAAGTCAGAATATATCTAATCCCATTTCTTGTTCCGAAAAGAAGTTCGTTGGATCGGATGTTGTGCAAATGGCCAAAGACGGCGATTTGAATGTTATATTCTTCGAGAATTTGGGAGGCGCGCGAAGGTTGCAGATCCGCGCCAATAGGGGGATAATGGGTCATGGCAATGCGTATCTTAGCGTCTTTGTTCATGGCTTTGAGACTGAGCTTGAGTCTTTCAAGATCGCGATCGAAAATCTTTTGTGAAAGCTCTTCTTGCGCAATTTCTTCTACAGAGGGGGCTTGTTTTTGACGGGGATTTTCTTGGAATTCGACCCACTTGCCAAATGAGTACTCTGGAGTGTCCCATAACCTCGCTCCACCGATGGCCACGCCTTTCCAATGGAAAGCATTGTTTTGCACAATGTGGATGGAAGGAGGTAAGATGGTTGCCATCTGTTTCAAAGATCCCCACCAATAGTCGTGGTTCCCTTTGATGATGACTTTGGTTCCTGGCAATGCATCGATCCATTCAAGATCGGCCCTTGCTTCTTCTAATCTCATGGCCCAGGAAATATCTCCCGGAATCAAGACCAGATCGTCAGGGTGAACTACCGCTCTCCAATGTGTAGCGATGGCCTCGGCATGGTCTTTCCATTGAGGCCCAAACACATCCATGCTCTTGTTGGGAACCCCGAAACTTAAATGGAGATCGCCAATGGCCCAGATGTGCATTGAGAAACAATCCGATTCTTAAACTTTTCCGAGACGGGCTGTTAAGCGAGATTTTGTGCGCGCTGCTTTATTTGCTTTAAAGACGCCTCGTTTGACACCTTTATCCATCAAGCTATAAATCGCATTCAACTTCTCTTGCGTGACATTCGCTGCTTCTTTGTTAGATAAAGATGCAGAAAGGGTGCGGACTGCAGTGAGTACTTGTGCCTTGTGGGATCTGTTGATCAAACGTTTCTTTTGATTTTGCAAATCTCGTTTTAAAGCGGAAGGCCGTTTTGTCTTCACTTCTTTTTTGTCTTTCTTTGGAGCTGCTTCAGCCATATGTCCTCGTAATTGTAAAATTTAGGAACCCATTATAGGTCTCAAATGAGATTTCGTAAAGAGCGTTTTGGTTATTTCGTAAGTTGTTCAAAATCAGAGACTTGAATAACCAGGTCTGAGTTTAATTGAATTGAAATAATATTTCGTGGTATAATTGCTTAGATATTTAGGAATTTTATTATGCATATAATATATCAAGACTATCTCGGTTCTTTGTGTGAATTTTCTAGTGACACGTTTCATGCAGAATTGTCCCGCTTCGGGTCCCTGCGGGGAAGAGCCGATTGTTTGAAGATTTTGATGAAAAAACTGATCTGTCTTCCGTTTGGTCTACTCTTTAAGATGATTGTGACGTTCTGTCGAGGATTGGGAGTGGTCGTAGGCTTTTTCGGTTTGATTTTGGGTTTCCGTAGATCGTCCCAGTCGCACGAATATTTTACGCGCAGGTTTGTGATGTTCGCCCGCGACGTAGCAGATTGGGTAGCCCTTCCTTTCGTCCTATTCTTTGGACTCACAAGGCTCCTTTTAGGATGTCTTATCCATCCAGCTCTTTATTTTCGCTAACAGTCGTTTCCAAAAGCTGAGGCTCTGAATTTCTTTTTGTTCTAGCGATTCCCAGGCCAAAAATTTTGTTTTACAATGGGGAGATCTTATCTGATCGATGAGATCTCCTGAAAAATAATGTCTGGTTTTTGCGTGCCTTTCTTTGATTTGGTGAAGGATAGACCGTTCGGGGAGCGTCAAAGGCATAGAATGGATTTGCGCCAGGAAAACTGTTTCTCTCTTTCCTTTTTTGAGCCGTCTTTGATGCATAAAAAGTTCGAGTTGGTCATAGAAAACCCCTCTCTCATAGTGG
>Ga0206854_1268_pt1 | contig 10672 bp, 8 predicted proteins | sample Alteio_BWOrgCont_50_FD_152870 | JGI IMG/M metagenome (GOLD analysis project Ga0206854, IMG submission 152870) | Enriched cells from forest soil in Barre Woods Harvard Forest LTER site, Petersham, Massachusetts, United States -... | ecosystem: Environmental > Terrestrial > Soil > Temperate forest > O...
GCTATGAAAACGCCGAAAAGTTCTCTGAAGTGCTGCGCGCCAACATCGCGAATGAAAAACAATTGCAGGTGGCACAGAAACGCCGCGCGGCAATACTCGACGAGCTTGTGAAAGATTCAAAAATACGCTATCCGGCAATCCTGCTCGATTACGAACTCGACGAAATGGAATCGCGACTCACGGGTGACCTTTCACAGATGGGCCAAACGATCGACTCATTCCTTGCACAGCAAAAAAAGACTCGCGAACAACTGCGCGAAGACTGGAAAGAAGCCGCCGACAAGCGTGCAAAGATCCGGCTTTTGCTCTCCGAGATCGCCCGGAAAGAAAGGATCGAACCGAAAGCGGAAGATCTCGACCACGAAATCGAACACGCCAAGCAGCATTACCCGCAAGCGGACGCCGAAACGCTCCGCTCGCACATCTCGCACGCGATGCGCAATGAAATGACCCTGCGATTCTTGACCGGCGAACCTTCGCCCGAGCCGCACGACCACGACCATCCGTAAAACGGCGAATTTGCATCCGCAGTCGAGTTTCTGTACACTCCTTTGATATGAACACCCCACGATCGCAAATGCTGGTGCCGATGGTCATCGAAAAAACCTCAATGGGCGAACGCGCGTACGATATTTATTCGCGACTCCTCAAAGAACGCATCATTTTCCTCGGCGGCCCGATTGATAGCGACGTCGCCAACCTCGTTATCGCCCAACTCCTCTTCCTGGCCTCCGAGGACGCTAAAAAAGACATCTCGTTCTACATCAACTCTCCGGGCGGCATGGTTTCAGCCGGCCTTGCGATCCTCGACACGATGAATCACATCCAGCCGGAAGTCTCGACCGTCTGCGTTGGCATGGCAGCCTCTATGGGCGCAGTCCTGCTTTCAGCCGGACAAAAAGGCAAGCGCTTCGCGCTCCCAAATGGGGAGATCATGATCCACCAGCCCTCCGGCGGCGCTGAAGGGATGGCCGCAGACATCGAAATCACCGCGAAACAGATCCTCAAGCTTCGCGGACGCCTCAACGAAATTCTAGCCAAAAATACGGGACAGAAGGTCTCAAAGATCGAACAGGACGTCGACCGCGACTTCTTCATGGACGCAGAGGAGTCCGTCAAGTACGGCATCATCGATAAGGTCTTGAAATAAAGCCATAAAATAGGCGTCGGGCGCCGGCTCGACTTCCGCAAGCTAGCGCCGCGGAGTTCGCGTGGTATACTTTCGATTCACCATTACTTATGAATTCAAATTTTCTTCCGCGCACCTTTGTTTGCCCAACGAGAGGGGTTCATTTTGATTGCAAAGCGATAACTCTGCGATAAAGCACATAAGGTGCGTGGCTGAATGCCACGCATATGTCATTACTTGAAGTCTTAATACTCCTCGCGCTCGGCGGTGTCGTCGGGGGCGCGTTCGGCTATTTCGCGCGGTTCTTCATTTCCCTCGGGCAAAAGGGCTCGATGGAATTGCAGGTGCGCAAAATGATGCTTGATGCTGAAGAAAAGGCAAAAAAAGTTGTCGAGGACGCTGAGGGCCGTGGTCGCGAGAAAGTAGAACAGTTGACGGCCGAATACAAAGAACGGGAACGAGACCTCAAGGGCACAGAGGATCGCCTGGTGCGGAAAGAGGAAATGCTCGACTCACGGCAGATCAAGATCGACACCGATGAGGCGACACTCGCCAAAAAAAGCGAGGAAGTTGCGGTAACGAAGACGAAAGCCGACGAGCTGGTGCGTGCCCAGCAGGAAAAACTGGAAAAAGTCGCGAATCTCTCGGCCGACGAGGCAAAGGCGCAGCTTATACAAACGATAGAAAAACAGAACGAGAGCGATATCGAGAGCCGGATGCGCAAACTTGAAATGTCGGGAAATGAAAAACTCGAACGGCGCGCCAATGAGATTCTCACGACCGCCGTGCATCGCCTGGGCAACTCAGTCGTCTCCGACATTCTTGCCACGACCATCACCCTCCCCAACGACGAGATCAAAGGCAAGATCATCGGCAAAGAAGGCCGTAATATAAGGCAATTCGAGCGCTCGACCGGCGTCGACGTCATCGTTGACGATACGCCAGGCACTATCACCCTTTCTTCCTACGACCCCATTCGCCGCCAGATCGCGCGCATCGCGCTCGAAAATCTCATTCTTGACGGCCGCATCCAACCCGCGAAGATCGAGGAAGCCGTACAAAAAGCTGAACAGGAAATCAACACCATCATCAAGAAAAAGGGGGTCGAGGCCGCCTACAACGCCAAAGTACAGAACGTCGATCCGAAACTGCTCCAAATTCTCGGCCGCTTATATTTCCGCACAAGTTATGGGCAGAACGTTCTCGATCACTCCGTCGAGGTCGCGCATCTTGCGGGCATGCTCGCTGAAGAGCTCGGTGCTGATCCGGCCGTCGCGCGCGCAGGAGCCCTGTTCCACGACATCGGCAAGGCCGTCGACCACGAAGTTCCGGGTACGCATGTCGAGATCGGGCGCAGAATTCTGCAAAAATTCGGCGTCGATGAGCGCGTCGTCAAGGCCATGCAGGCGCACCACGAGGAATACCCGTACGAAACGCCTGAGTCAATGATCGTACAAGTCGCGGATGCCATCTCGGGCGGCCGGCCGGGTGCGCGCCGCGATTCCGTTGAGAATTACATCAAACGCCTTGAAGACCTGGAAGCGATCGCGAACCAGGAGAAAGGCGTCGAGAAGAGCTACGCCATCGCTGCAGGCCGCGAACTTCGCGTGATCGTGAAGCCCGAGAACATCTCCGATCTCGAATCTCGCGAACTCGCGCGCCGCATTGCCGACAAGATTGAAAAAGAGCTCCAATATCCCGGCGAGATCAAGATTTCCGTCATCCGAGAAACCCGCGTGATCGAGTACGCAAGATAGGCTTCTGTTGAGCCGTATTTCAGAGTACCTGTTCTAGGGCTTAAAGCCTGTGGATAGCAGGCCGCAAGCATTTGACAGCCCCAAAATACGGCTCAAAATGGTTGAATCGGTCGAAAAGCCTTATATTTACTTACTCATTTAGAAAATCGTATGGCAAATAAAATGGATTTGGTAGAGAGAGTCGCTCAAACGATCGGTTCCACAAAGGCCGACGCAGAACGCGCAGTTGAAGCGATCATCATGATGATCACAGATAAGCTCAAGAGCGGCGAGGAGGTTTCGGTCGCAGGTCTCGGTATCTTTGAGGCGAAGACCCGCGCGGGCCGCATGGGAAGGAACCCCAGAACCGGTGCGACGATCCAGATCAAGGCGATGAAAGTGCCGAAATTCCGCGCTTCAAAAACTTTGAAGGACGCGATCAAATAAGTACCCAGATGTGTTTTCACGAAAGGACCGCCTTACCGGCAGTCTTTTCGTTTAGTATCCGCTGCAGCCGCCGAAGAGCGATTTGAAAAGCGAGCACGAGGGCGCCTGCGCTGCCGTTGAGGGCGCGTTGGGCGTAAAGAGCGATACAATATCACTCCACCAATTTTCTACGGTTTGCGTGATGGCGGCGATCGGATCTACTGAAGCTGAATTTTGCGGCTGAATCGTGTTCGTAACAGCAAGCCCCGCCGTTGCGCTGGGATTAAGCGGCGCGGGTGAAGATTCGAACGAGTTTTGCGGGATGCACTGATCGTATTGGTCGCACCACTCGTCATTTTGCTCTGTGTAGAAGGGGGCACCCTCCGCAGGCACGGGAGTTTGAAGCACGGAAGTTTCGCTCTCTGTAATGTTTGATTGCTGCGCTTCTGGCGCTTGCCCCGTAACGACCTGAGCTGCGTTTGCAGAAACAGAAGTTGGGGGTGCGGCCTCAAGCGGGGTCGGGCCAGCGCTTACTATCGCCTGCAGTTGCTGTACCTGTTGGAATTCCGCCGGCGATTCGCTCTGCAGGAGCGCGAGCGCGTTTTGGCAGGCATTGTCGCAAACGCCAGCGTCTTGTGCATTCTGCCATGCCGCTATCTGCGCTTGCAGCCATTGATAATTGCTTTGAGCCTGGGCGAGCGAAGCCTCATCCACGTAGAATTGTTCAGGGACCGTCTGTGAGTTCTCTAGGCCGTTCGTCGTGTTCAAGGCGAGAGAGGTAATTTCCGGTGTCTGTAAGTTTATCGAAGAGTTAAGTGACGCTGCTTCAGGGACTTGATCCTGCGTTTGCGCACTATTCGAAGTATCAACCGTTACAAGCGGCTCAACGGGATTATTCCCCTGCTGCAATGCGCTCGCAATATTACTCGGCGTCGCTGCGGGAACGCTACCCGTCAAAAGGTCGAGCAATGACTGGTAGTTCTGCTCTTGCGTTTGAGGAGAAGTTTGCGAAAGCGTCGGATTTACCGGGTTGTCGAACGAGAGTGCTGTGGAAGCTTGCACGGGAGCCTGAAGGACCGGGCTCGCCTGAACTATGACCTGAGTTTGCTGCGGTGCCGGAACCGGAGTGGGAGCGGGAGGCGAAGTTGAAGGCGGTGCGGAGAGAAGCCCGGTGAAAAAGTCGAAAACCGAACCGAGCCCAGTCGGACTCGCGGCGAAGTTTCCGATCGATGATACGAAATTGGTGAGCGGTGAGGAACCGTTGGAAGCCGTAGAAACCGGCTGCTGTGACGGGAAGTTCGACCCGAACGTCGGTTTCGTCGGCGTGTATGCGTTAGTGCCGGTGTATCCGCTCGGATAATTTGAAACCGGAGTAAAAGGGTTTTGCGAACCTGTCGCAGGTTTTGTAGCGACTGAGTTAAGTGCCGGTGTACCGTTGTAAGTTGGGGCAGTCGGACTTGGAATGTTTGATACCTGCGAACTTGGCGGTGCAGAAGGGGTCGTATTCGGAGCAGTTGGGCTCGGGGTGTTTGAAACTGACGAACTCGGTGGCACAGAGGTATCCGTATTTGGAGCAGTGGGGCTTGGAGCATTTGAAACTGAAGAACTTGGCGGTGCAGAAGGGGTCGTATTCGGAGCCGTTGGGCTTGGGATGTTTGAAACTTGCGAACTTGGCGGTGGAGTCGTCCCGCTATTATCAGGCGAAACTGCCGCAGGCGTTGCGCTTCCGTTACTGGCCGTCCCTCCCGCTACGCTGCCACAAGTAGCCACTCCGCTGCTGCCGATATTGCATGTCTGACCATTTTGATTCGTGTATGACACACCCTTGCAAACATTTTGAGCAGCGCAGATTCCGGTTACGCTTATGTCTCCGCTCTTATACGAACAGGTCTTCCCGCAAAGGTTCGCTCGCATTGGGGTCTTGCACGATGTGGCCAGCACTACCGCTGCCGACTCTGAACCGGACGAAAGTCCTGCGACGGGGTTTGCCCCTTGATTGGTTGTCGGTGTTGGGTTGCATGACGTTGAAACCGCAGGGGTCGCGTCCGCACAGTATGTTGAAGGTTCTCCCGTTCGATAATCCGCCGAAGCGCTCGCCGCTCCGCAAGTTGTGTCGGTCCCTTCAGCGGCATTGGTGTCTGCAGCTGCAGCAAGTTCGACGTTCGAATTCGCTGGTGGAGTAATTTGAGAAGGCTGCCAAAGCGCAAGCCCGAAAAAGACCGCCAACCCCGCGATCACAGTGCTCACCCCTTTCGCGATCATCCCGTCATGATAGCAGTCAGACCGCGCTTTTTAGGGGTTTTGTACACATATTCCACTTACTTTCACTTGCAATTCACGTGGGAATATGGTATACTCTTGACTAGCGTTTCCGTGAATTGCGGGAACGAAAATGGGAGACATGTCATGAATCTGCTGATTCGGGCCATCCTTGCTATTGCGACGCTCACCGGAGCCTTTCTTGCTTCGGCGCAAGCGGCAGACCCCTGGTATGACTTTGCCGCGCAGCTCAGGACGACGATCAAGGGAAGCAACGCAAGCATCGTTACGATGGCAACCAAAATCCGCGACGTTCGTTGCCCGCAACAGGCTACGCTGCCTGCGCGGACTGCATGCGTAGCAGCCTACAATGTGACCATCGCTCGAATGGAAGCTGCCCGCGCTGAGTTGGAATTGAAGTTGGCGGCAGTTGCACTGCCTCCTGATCAGCGCGACTCGGTGCTGAAAAGTCTCGACGGTTACGACGCCCTCAACAAGGAAACCAACGGGATGGTAGATCAGTTCGACTCGTTCTTCCCGATTCCCCGGCAATCTTCTGAAAAATAAAAGCGATTGCCGCATTGGTATCTCCCTGTAAAACCGGCGCTCACGCAACTTCGCGTGGCGCCGACTTTTTATACCTGCACAAGCGGAAATTCCGCAAAAAAAGTCGATCCGGCGTCTTGCCCTGGCGAACGCGCCCAGATGCGGCCTTGGTGCTTTTCGACGATCTGCTTCGCGACAAAGAGTCCGTAGCCTGTCGATTCAGGATTTACATCGCGTGAATTTTCGCCGTGGCCGCCTTGCGTAAAAAGTCTTTGCATGTCGAACTCGCTTATGCCGACGCCGGTGTCAGATACGGAAATCCGCGCCCTGCCGTTCACTTTTTCAAGTACAACATCTACTTGCCCGGCTCGCGTGTAGCGGATTGCGTTGTCGATAAAATTCCGTAGAACATGCCGTTCGATTTTCTGTTCATCGCCGTTCACAACGCACGGCTCTGCGATCGAAGAAACGAGCGAAAGTCTTTTTTTCGCCGCCATTGGTCGGAATTCTTCAACGGCGCGGCGCACGCACGCGGCAAGGTCGAAAGGCTTCGAGATAATCGACACTTCCCCGCTCTCGATGCTCGAATTATCAAGGATCGACATCACCGTCTCGACGCCTTTTTGGGAATCCGCGAGCGCGGTATGCGCCATCGAATCGAGCGGCGGCGCAATCGGTCCGAAATCTCCCTCGATAATAGCCGCGAATGCCGCTTTACTCTTCGTAAGGTGACCCTTGACCTCGTGGCTCAAGAACTTCAAAAGCTCCTGCTGTTTACGAGCCGTTTCCTTAAGTTTTCCGAATCGTTCATCTTGCTTTAGGATCACCGCGCAAACGTATTCAGGGTTGGGAACTCCTTCGATGCGGGCATCCCCCTCTTCCTCTTCGGTCGAAACTATGATTGTGCCGAAGTTGAAGAAAGATTCCAGGAAATTATCCTGTCGCGCATTAACCGTCCGCACTTCCTGTACATTCCACCCCAACACCTCGCGTCTTGTCAGACTTATTTGCGAAATGAAAAAAAGACGGCGGTCCGTCACGACCAGCATATCTAAATAGTAGTTAGACCAAAGCACCGCGGCCATGATAAGGACGGCCAACATAGACAGCGGGAAAAGTATCGCCGCGATTACGTGGATGCCTGCATCGACTCCGGTTTGTGGGAAACTCGATATTAAAACAAGGAGCGCGAACGCCACAAACGCTGGGAGGAGAATATAAAACATGTCATGCAAGAACGAAGCCCAGTGTTTGTGTACAACGAGCAGCACTTGCTCTTCGCCGCTTTGGGTATCTTCGGTCATAAGGGCACGAAAAATGTGAGCATGAGACAGAGCACGCAACAAAATGCGTAGACCGTGATCGCTGTAAACGCGACTCCCCTGCCCATTGGAGAACGCGACCACAAGCGCCAGAACATAACTCCGAAAGAAGTTGCTACGACGAGCTCGATGCCGAGCATAAGCCATGCAACAAAGAGGATCATTTCTCAAGTATACCGTGCCTGTTGTGCGGGATGGGAGAATCGAACTCCCGACCTCAGTTTGGAAAACTGATGTTTTACCATTAAACTAATCCCGCTTTTCGAGAACTCACGAAGCCTAACAAATTTTCCGCTGCTTTTCATCTTTCTGCGAATCGTATATGCTCGCTCCATGACGCGAGCGTTTCTTTTCAATCTGGTTGCAGTTGGGGTTTTCATCCTCGGCATAGTTATTTTTTTGCTCTACATACAGCCAGCCAACACGCTCTCGTCGACATATTCCGCGACAAATCAACTCTCGGCCGCGAGCGTTTCTCAAGCGACTTCAACCGTTACGTCTGTCGCCGCAACCACTTCCGTAGTCACAACTACTCAGATCGCGCCATCGCAAATAGCCAAAAAAGCCCCCAACAAAGACATAATTCCTGCATCTACTTCTACAAGCGACGAGATAGCAAGGATCCAAAACCCTTATTCGACCGCTCCAGAATCTTTTAGCGATATAAACACCGATGCGCGCGCGGCGCTCGTCAATATACTTTGCGAACCGCAAGGAGAATCATCGCTTGACCCGATTTCCGGATCAGGCGTAATAATCGACCCTCGAGGCATCATCCTTACGAACGCGCACGTCGCCCAATATGTGTTCCTTTCGGAGATCCCGCAAATAAACTTACAGTGCATCATCCGCACCGGTTCCCCCGCACAAGCAGAATGGGGCGCTGCCGTCCTCTATATACCGCCTGTTTGGGTTAACGAGCATGTCAACGAGATCCTCGAGTCCCATCCGACGGGTACCGGAGAGCACGATTACGCATTACTCTACATAACTAATTCCGTAACCAGCGCCCAACTGCCGCCTCAATTCCCCTACCTTCCTATCGATACTCGTCCTGGAATAGGTTTCCCGGGAGACCAGGTGCTCGTTGCAAGCTACCCAGCTGAGTTCGTGGGCGGAATTGCCGCGGAATATGACCTTTATGCCGATTCTTCAATAACTACAATAAAGCAACTTCTTACCTTTGGGACAAGCAGCCCGGATGCCATTTCTCTAGGCGGAATTATTGAGGCCCAGAGCGGCTCATCAGGAGGTGCCGTAGTTAATGCCTGGGGTCGGTTGGTGGGTATCGTAACGACTACCAGCAGTGGAACTACGACTGCCGACAGGGACCTTCGAGCTATTGCATTAAGTTACATAAACGCCGACTTAAGGACGCAATCAGGGAGTAGTATTTCCGATCTTCTTGCAGGCGATCCTGTATCGGAAGTGGCGCAGTTCAATGAAACCACCGCACCAGGTCTCGCTCAGCTCTATTTGTCGCAACTGGCATCTTCAGACGCAGGACAATAAATCTTATCGGGCCGCTGGGAATTGAACCCAGTCTGCGTGCTCCCAAAGCACGTGTACTACCGGTATACGACGGCCCGAACACGCGCATACTAGCACGTTTCCTAAAGGACATTTGCCTTGTCCTTTAAATTAACCTCAAAGAACCTGCTCAAACAACCTACATCTAGCTCTTCGAGTTCTTTTATCGAGAAAGACCCCGACAACATCGATCTGATATTCACGAGAGTCTTTTTGGGAATTCATATACAACTCAGCCGTTCTTGCGATCTTTTTGAGCTTCCAAGGATGCACCTGCTCCTCAGGACGGTAATCATCGTTTTCACGGGAAACGTCCGGCAGGAAGTCCCGACTCAGTGTTTTTACCTCAACAAATCTTATAGTTCCTTCCCTTTCTGCAATTATATCTATTTCGCCCCAAGGCTTTCGATAGTTCCTCTCCAACACGATAAAGCCTTTTCTAGCAAGAAAGTCTGCGGCGATTTGTTCACCAATTCTGCCTGCCTCTTTACGATCGGTATCATTTGACCCCATGTTTTAAGAATTATACAGGATGTTTTCACGGGAAACATATTGTATATGTTACTTAAGAAACATCTTTAATGCGCAAAAAAGAGCGTAATGGACATAAAATACATTGTCCTTTATCCACATATCCCCATAGTTTTCCACAGTATAAGGGATTATTTTGCCCAATTTTATGGATAGAAACTGCCTCTCGGACAATGAATATATGGCTTGTCCTATAGGTAATTTGTCGTTTTAAAAAACATTGGAACACGATTTTGCCCTTGACGGTAATGTCCCTTTCATACTACGTTTCGCTTATGAGCAATAAATCAGCGGTGCGCGGGTCAGTCGCTCCAGCGGCGCTCGCCTGTCTCTCGGTCTTCATCTTTATTACCGCAGTCATCCCATCCTCGGCTGCTGCCCTAACGACATCAGTAGCGTCTAAGACCCAGGAACTTTTGCCTCCTGGTCAAAGCAGCTGTCCGGTTATCGTGGTTACCAATGTAACGCCACACGTATACGGAGGAGTATTGGAATCCTTTGACGTAACGATCTCGGATACATCAAATGGGTACGTTGGCGTACTTAGCACGATAGGAGGTACTGCGGTCCCGCTCAACTACATTACGCGATGGGCCGGAAGCCCTACTGGCCTCAGGATCGACGTAGATGCTCCAGACGTCTCCGTTGGCAGTGGTTCCTTGCCGGTGACCCTGACGCTTTTGTCGTCTTTACCAGAACAGCCTACCTGCATAACGAGCCTTTCTTTCAACGTCAGCAATGCCGGGGGCGTAGCGCCATACGTTGCTCCTACAGCAACTCAGGCCACCAACACCACTTCTTCTACGCCTACGCCGCAAGCCACAGGAACTTCGGTTAACTCAGTGGTAAAAACCGGAAAGGGTGCCGTGAGCGCAACGAACGCCGCAAGCATGGGACCTGCCTCCACGAGCGCGCAAAGCGGTCTCGGTACGGCGATGGTTGGGGCAACCGTCGCCTCGGCTGAGAATATGAAGCTTGTTAATTCGATCTGTGCTGGTGGCAACGCATATCGTTTCTGGTTCATTCTGCTGGCCATATACATCATAATCGTCGCGATCGTCGTTTTCGCTGAACTTTGGTTCCTCGAGGAATCGGTGCTTGCATCAACGGCCTCAATTCTTGTGCCGCTCATCCTACTCCTTATCTTCTGGTACTTCTCGGCCCAATGCCGCGCCGCCTCATGGATACCAGTC
>Ga0206854_1269_pt1 | contig 10667 bp, 14 predicted proteins | sample Alteio_BWOrgCont_50_FD_152870 | JGI IMG/M metagenome (GOLD analysis project Ga0206854, IMG submission 152870) | Enriched cells from forest soil in Barre Woods Harvard Forest LTER site, Petersham, Massachusetts, United States -... | ecosystem: Environmental > Terrestrial > Soil > Temperate forest >...
AAAGGTACCGAAAACGGCAAAGCTAAAAATGGCTTTATTGTAAGCGAAATTACCAGCGTAAGCATTATAGGCACTACTGCTGAATTTGCCGACGCAATGGCCTCGCCGATAATGGCAATTGGTATTAACAATGGTCTTTACTTAATAAACCAGCTAAATCAAATGGGCTGTGTTATTATTGACGATCATAACCGCGTTTATACTTCAAAAGATATTCATATAACAGATTAATTTCAATTCGTTATTTTTATAGTGAATTTTTGAAATTTATAGATGCCGCTACGCGGGATTTTACCAGTGCGCTTTTATGGTGCGCCGGAATATACAGGCCCATTAATATAAACCAATTATAGCAATCACCTCCCCCTGCGGTTAGCTATTTAATAATTAAACGTTTGAAAATACTTTTAGTAATTTCTTCTTCTAAATGATTAAGCGGTTTACGTATATTGCCCTCCTGTTGTTATTTGCACAATACTTATCTTTTGCAGATACCATAAAACACAACAACCGCGTTATAACTTTTTCGCATAGTAATACGTTTACCGTACCGACAAGTATTGATACGGCTAAAAAAACTAAGCAACAGCAGGAAGCCGAAAAAAAGAAAGAGGACGATAAGAATAATAAAATAAAAGAAATAGCAAAAGCAAAGCGCCAGGCAAAGCCCGAAAAGGTTGACGATAAAGCAGCACCAAAAGCTAAGCCAACAACAAGAGACCGCAGACCTGAGGGCATGGAAAGGCCACCCGAAATACCGAGACGTAATGGCAACTGATCTTAACCCTAAATTATTATTAGATAGATGAAGAACCTTGGCATACTGCTTTTCATTTTAATGTGTAATGCTGCTAACGCGGTGGAAATGAAGCGGAATATTGTGCCCTATACTACCGCAAACCGGTTTGTTGCCGATACTGATACAGTTATAAGAAAGCGCTCGCTTTCTGTTGGAATGAGTTATGGCAGCGACGCGCTGTTTTTTGGTCGTACCGGGCCAATAACCTACCCTTTCGTATCTACCGATGTTATTTACAATACAAAGAATGGGGTTTTTATATATGGCTCGGCGTTGAAACTGTTAGGATATCCAACCCTGGCTGATGAGGTTGATCTGGGTGGCGGCTATTATTATCGGTTTTCAAGTAAGTTAAAGGGGTCTGTAAGTTATAGCCGTTTTATTTTTAAAGATGATGAGCGGGTAATACAATCGGCTACTTCAAATGACATTAACTGGAAAAACACGTATGATTGGAAATTCTTAAAATCGAGCGTGATGTTTGATTATTTGTTTGGTAAATCGTCTGACTTTTTTACCACCATTAATCTATATAAACGTTTTGAAACTACCGGTAATATTTTTGACGGTAAAGATTACTTAACCTTTGAACCCGGGGTAAGCATGATCATGGGTACACAAAACTTTGTACAGCGTTATTCTATTGACCACGATAGCAGGACCGCGTCAGATAACATTGTTATTTTTGGCGACGACCATGTGCCGTACAATAATGGCCGGTTCGAGGTGCTTAACTATAGTTTTAAAATACCGATAGCTTATAATCGGCCGCATTATACTTTTGAGGCATCGTACAAATATTCTATTCCCGTAAATGTTGAAGGCGCGTTGAAGAATAAGCGCGAGAGTTTCTTTAATTTAACATTTTATTACGTTTTTTATTAGCGCTGCCAATGAATGTTTTAATTGTTGAAGACGAGAAAGCATTAGCACAGGAAGTTGAGATATTTTTGACAAATTATAGTTATAAATGCGAGGTGTGCTATAACGGCAAAAGCGCGTCGGAGAAAATAGCTGTAAACCTGTACGATTTTATTTTAATAGACCTTGGCTTGCCTGATTATGAAGGGCTGGACTTATTACGTGAAGCTAAAAAAACCAATATTGAAGCTGCCTGCATTATTTTAACCGCACGTGCCGAAGTTAATGACCGCATTACCGGCTTAGACCTGGGCGCCGATGATTATTTAGCCAAACCGTTTTCATTATTAGAATTGCATAGCCGTATGCAGGCCATTACGCGCCGCAAGTTTGGTTTAAAACATCACTTGGTTGAACTGAATGATTTTAGTATCAATCTTACCGACAGGACCATCTCCTATCAAAACAACATCATAAATACCATCACCAAAAAAGAATTTGACCTGATAGCTTATTTGATATTGCATAAGAACCGCACACTTACGCGTATGCAATTAAGCGAACATATTTGGGGCAGCATAGTTAATAATGATTATGATTCAAACTATATAGACGCGCATATTAAGAACATCCGCAAAAAATTAAATGTATACGGCCAGCCCGATTGGCTGGAAACCGTGCGCGGCCTGGGTTATAAAATAAAAATTAACGCTTAAAGCCGTTGAAGCTCGAAACCAAACTTACGCTGTTTAACACCTTATCTAAACTGGTAATTGTTATCCTGTTTGTGTTGTTGCTGCCATCGGTAATTAAAATAATTAATAAACAGTTTATTGATACCAAGTTACGTAAGCAAAAGGATAAGCTGCTTAACATCATCAAAAACACCAATAAAGATTACGTTTATACATCCTATACCCCGCTTCGTGAAGAGTATTATACGCTTGATGCTGACAGCACCACCGAAATGCTTGATACTATACGCAACGAAAAGCGCAAAATTGAGGGCGATACTATACAATACCGCATATTGAGTTACAATTTTATGAAAGGGCAGCAAAAATACCTGCTTGAAATTGGCAAAAGTGTTGACACCATTGGCGAAACCACGCCCCTACTGCAAAATATTGCTTTTTATATATTGATAGGTATGGTGCTGCTAACCATACTGGCCGACCAGGTATATACCAATTATGTATTGCGGCCGCTAAACCTCATCATAAAAACCAAATTGATAGGGCGCAAATTCCCGAATTTTGGATCGTACAGGGAGGTTAAAACCAGTACGTCCGACTTTCAATACCTGGATATTAGTATTCATAAAATGGTGGAAACCATTGAGCAGACTTTTCAAAAAGAGCGTGAATTTATTTCAAATGCGTCGCACGAGATCATGACGCCCATTTCTATCCTTCAATCGAAAATTGAAAACATGTTTGAGCAGGAGGATATTGCCGATGAACTAAAGGTAAGGCTGCTTGAAATGCAAAAAATATTGAATCGTTTAAAAAGTATCACCAAAACGTTATTGCTGATATCGCAAATTGAGAACGAGCAGTTTATAAAAGAGGATAAAATACCGGTAACCACTATGCTGAATGAAGTGTATGAGGAGATATCCATACGGTTACAGGATAAAAACATTAACTGTGAAATTGAAGTACCCGATAGTTGGGTATTTGTGCACGTTAACAAGTTTTTACTGTTCAATTTATTCTTTAACCTGGTTAACAATGCTATAAAATATAACCGTGAAAGCGGCGATATAAAAATTGCCGGCACACCTGAAAATAATACGTTCATTATCAGCGTTATTGATACCGGAATTGGGATAGATGCAGTGGATATGCCTTATTTGTTTGACCGGTTTAAAAAGTTCAGGCAATCGTTACAACAGGATAGTTTTGGGCTGGGTTTACCTATTGTAAAGTCGATAGCTGCGTTTCATCAAATTGAAATGGAAGTGACATCTGAAAAAGGAACAGGCACCACTTTTAAGCTCATTTTCCCTCAGCGTTTAATAGAAATTACGTAGCAGATTAGAATAGCATTAGAACCGCATTAGAATTGCATTTTAGCTACTAAAACATTAAACGTTACTAAACCTTTTACGTCTAATATTTACAATTTTACAAAAGTTATTTTATCAGTATAAACATCATTTAGTATTATTAAATGTCATGAAAAAAATGTTCAAATACACTTCGGGATTATTTTTAGCAGGTGTGCTTTCTTTATTGTTGGTGGTTAATGCCGATGCACAACGCGGCGCTATGCATATTGGCGGCGGCGGTGCTGTGCGTATTGGCGGTGGTTTTAGAGGCGGCATTGGGTTTGGCGGCGGATTTAGAGGTGGTTTATCATTTGGTTACCCGCGCCTTGGATTCTATTTAGGTGTATTACCTTATGGCTATTACCCATTTTATTGGGGCGACTACCAATATTATTATGCCAATGGTATTTTTTATGCGCCTTATAATGGCGGTTACCAGGTAGTTACTCCGCCGGTTGGTGCTGCGGTACCGGCATTGCCTCGCGGAGCAAAATCTATTATGATTGATAACCAGCAATACTATACATTCAATGGTGTGTATTATAAAATTGTAATTAACGATAAAGGCGAAAAGGTTTATGTGGTTGCAGGTAAAGACGGTGTTTTAAATACCGATGGCGCACAAGCTCAACAAGAACCTGCCGGGCCAAAGGTTGGCGATATTAGCGGTCAGTTGCCGCCAAATTGCCGTAAGGTTACTTTAAACGGTAAAAAATACTTTGTATCGCCTGATGATATTTATTACGAACAGATAAAAGATAATAACGGAAATACAGCTTATCGCATAGCAAGTATACCTGACGAAGGTCAACAACAAAATTAAATTTAACTAAGTATCTATGAAAAGGTTCGGAAGCATATTCCGGGCCTTTTTTTGTTTTATGGGCCAGGGGAAATAAACCATCATTGAAAGATACAGTATTGGCCTGTGCGATCCCGGCAGGCAATATTAGCTAAGCCGGCGGCGACTACTCACCCCGACTACGCTGCGCTGGTCGACCCTCTCTTCGCCTACGGCGGAAAGAGGGTTAGAACAAGAATGGTATAACTTTATCTATACCGACAACCCCAAACCCTCTTTTCCGCTTGCGGAGAGAGGGTGGTCGACCGAAGCAACGACCGGATGAGTTATCGCAAACTATATAAACCGTCAAAATTATTCCTCTTTTTATTTTGAAAGTTTAATTATCTATCGTAATATTGCGATATATTTATGGGACTTACTAAAACAGAAATTTTTACCGAATCGCAAAACAGGTTGGCTGTGCAGTTAAAAGCTATAGCCCACCCGGCGCGTATAGCTATTTTACAGGAATTGATAAAAGCTAATGCCTGTATTTGCGGCGACCTGGTAGAAGAATTAGGATTGGCACAAGCTACCATATCGCAGCACTTAAAAGAATTGAAAAATGCGGGTTTAATACAGGGCACTATTGAAGGCGTAAGCATTTGTTATTGTATTGAACCAAAGGCCTGGAAGAACCTGCAAAATGAACTAAACGGTTTGTTCTCATCGTACCAGGAAAAGAATAATTGCTGTTAAAAATTTTTGACTACATCCATCGCAATATTACAATTAATAAAGTCAATACATGAGCAAAGTAGAAACAATGAACTGGAAAACTTTTAAAAACAAATTGTTACAATATCCTGAACTGGAGTTGCAATTTCAATATGCCGAAGGCAAATTAGTGGATGCCGCTTACCATATTACCGAGATCAAACAAGCGCCCATCACGTCGGTAGATTGTGGTGGTGTATTGAATAACTGGACCGAGATTATTGTACAATTATGGGTACCAGATAACGGGGAACAGGAACGCTCAATGAAAGTGAGCAAGGCACTATCCATTGTGAACATTGTAGAGAAAATGATGCCGTTAGACCCGAATGGCACGGTAAAGATAGAGTTCGGTAATTCGGAATTTGATACGCGGCAAATGTTCCCCAGTGAAATAACTATTAATGAGAGCAACCTGACTGTCGATTTGCGGCCTGATACCGTACGATGCAAGGCGCAGGAACGTGGCGGCAGTTGCGGTACCAATGATAAAGGTGAAGAATGTTGTACCCCTGTTGCTGAAAAGCCAAAAATTAAATTAGTGAACCTGGCTACAACTGTTGAAACCTGTTGTACACCGGGCGGAGGTTGTTGCTAAAACAAATAAAAATGATAATTGACAAGGCACAACATTACAAAGAGCAAGTAACGGCGTTATTGGCGGCTGAAAAGCTGCCAATAACAGATATACCGGAAAACCTGGATAATTTTTTTGTAGCGACGGCAGGCAATAAAGTTATAGGTGTAGCGGGTATGGAGATTTATGGCAATTACGGTTTGCTAAGATCGGTTGCTATTGAGCCGGAACACCGGGGTTTAGGCATTGCAGATAAATTAATTAGCCATATAGAATCTCTTGCCAATTCAAAAAAATTATCAGCCTTATACTTGCTTACGGAAACCGCGCCGGAATATTTCAGAAATAAAGGTTTCGTGGAAATTGGGCGCGAAATGGTTCCTGAAGAAATACAATGTTCGTCCGAATTCAGTCACGTTTGCCCTGTATCGGCCATAGTAATGAAAAAATCAATCTTATAATATGAAAAACATCTTAGTATTGTGTACTGGAAACAGTTGCCGTAGCCAATTAGCTGAAGGTTACCTGCGTTATTTTGCAGGCGATAAAGCGAATATTTACAGCGCGGGTATTGAAACCCATGGCGTTAACCCGAAAGCCATACAGGTAATGGCTGAAGATCATATAGATATTTCTAAACATACTTCAAATCATGTGGATGAATATATGGCTATTCCATTTGATATGGTAATCACTGTTTGTGATAATGCGAACGAGGCTTGCCCGTTTTTTCCGGGTAAAGTTGAACGCTTCCATCAAAACTTTCCCGACCCGGCCAAAGCCACAGGTACCCCTGAAGAGGTAATGGCTGAGTTTAGGCGGGTTAGGGATATGATAAAAGCGTACTCATCAGACTTTGTTCAAACTCATCTTTCATGAGAAAATATATAGCCGAGTTGATCGGCACTTTTATTCTTGTTTTTTGCGGTACCGGGGCAATGGTGATCGATCAGCAAACTGGTGGTGCAGTAAGTCATGTGGGTGTATCTATTACCTGGGGTCTTGTTGTTATGAGTATGATTTACAGCATAGGTAATGTATCGGGCTGTCATATCAATCCGGCTGTGAGTATTGGCTTTACCATAGCCGGGCGTTTTAAGGCGCGGTTGCTGCCCGGGTATATTATTAGCCAGTTAGCAGGCGCTTTGTTAGCCAGTATTACACTAAAACTTCTCTTTCCCACCTCGCCTTTATTGGGCGCTACTATGCCTGCGGGTTCAGAAATGCAGTCGTTTATTCTTGAATTGCTGTTGACTTTCTTTTTAATGCTGGTTATTATGAATGTAGCGCACGGCAGTAAAGAGCAGGGACAGTACGCGGGCATAGCCATTGGTGCCGTAGTTGGGTTGGAAGCCATGTTTGCAGGCCCTATCTGCGGCGCATCTATGAACCCGGCACGTTCCATTGCACCGGCAATTATTTCAGGGCATTTAGAACACCTTTGGATATACCTGGTCGCGCCCATCGCGGTAGCCGCATTAGCCATACCTGTTTGGAAATACCTGACAAAAGAAACTGCGACATAAGTAAACGAACCTTATTTAACTATAGTGTTTTGTAACATGTAATAGTAGTGGTAGTCAAACTGGTACAATTATACAATCCCGGTTTTATCTTAAATTTCTGCACCATGTTTGTAAATAAACTTGCCCTGCTTTTTTTTCTGTCGTTGATCAATATTCATCAGCCTAAAAAAGCGGATGATTTTAATGCGTTCAGCCACAAGTTTGTAACCGGTTATAAGGCGCTTCACATTCCCGACCTAAGTTTGGGGTATATGCAAAATATACAAAGCGCAAAATCATTGGCTGATGTAAATACCCAAACAGATTTTTTTACAACCATACAGCATGACCTTGCCGGGTTTAAACCGGTGCAACTATCGCCCAATCAAAAACAGGACTATGAATTAATAGGCTATGAAACCGGACTGAACCTTGAACGGCTTAAACTGGAGAAAGAATGGCTGACCAGCCCTAACCATAAACTAACAGACGAAGGTTTATACAAACAGGAAAACGGCAAATTGTGGTATACCTACTTTTTAAAAAAATGGCTAAGCGCTAACGTTACACCGGATGAGGTGTACCAGTTTGGGCTGAAAGAGGTTGACCGTGTTAAAGGGCATATTGAGGCCGTACGCAAAGAAACAGGCCTGAGCGAAGATGCTTTTTATAAGCACTTAAATGATCCGTCGTTTTTTATAAGTGATCCTAAAGTTGTACAACAATCTTTCGTCGACCTAAAAAAGGTGATTTATGCTAATATGGGGAATGTTTTTACGGTGCGAGATATACCGCCGCTGGCGATAGAAAAAGGGACAGAAGCTAACCTTGCGCAAACACCGGGTTATTATAACAACAATACTTTTTATTATAACCTGTTTGATAAACCTTATAATAAACGGCAGGTAGACTGGCTGTTTATTCATGAAGCGGTGCCGGGGCATCATTATCAATCGACGCTGGATAACAGCAGCCGGACATCAGAAGTGCAGCAGCTTTTTTATTATTTAGGCTTTGCCGAGGGATGGGGTGCTTATGCAGAAGAGCTGGGTAAGCAACTGGGCGTTTACAAAACGCCTTATGACGAGTTGGGTAAATGGGAATGGGATATTGTACGCTTAATAGCAAATCAAAAATGACAAAAGCTTTACGCTTTCACCTCAAAATATTCCAGCACTAAACTTTCGCCATCAAATACAGCATAGGTATTATAATTTACCCACTCGCCTAAATTAACGTAGCGGCTGCGCTCATTTAGCTGAATGTCCAACGGCAGGTGCCGGTGCCCAAATATCAAATAATCGTAAAAGCTGGTTTTTAATAAATCGTCACTATAACTTACCAGCCATTCTTTTTGAGTGGTTTGTTTTTCTTCGTTTTTTAACCCCACTATGCGGCTATGCTGCGACCAGTAGTTAGCTATACCAACCCCAAAATTAGGATGAAGCCGTGCAAACAGCCATTGACAAAGTTTACTGCGGAATATCTTTTTCAGTATTTTATATTTCCTGTCGCCCGGGCCCAACCCATCGCCATGATGCAGGTAAAACTTTTTGCCGTTGCGCTCTATCTCCAGTTCGTTGGTAATAATGGTGGCATTCAGTTCCTGTTCAAAGTAATTAAACATCCACATATCGTGGTTGCCTTTAAACAGGTATAGTTTTATGCCGATGTCTGTTAGCTCGGCCAGTTTGCCCAAAAAGCGAATATATCCCCGGGGAACAACCGTTTTATATTCAAACCAAAAATCAAATACATCGCCCATTAAAAAAACTTCGGCAGCATCGGTCTTTATCATATCCAGCCAGCGGATAATACTGTCTTCCCGTTCGCGACTGTTGGTATAACCACCAGCCCCTAAGTGAAAATCAGATGCAAAGTAAAGTTTGTTGCGTATGGCCATGCTGCCTCAAAAGTACGTTTGGATATGCAGAAAACAAAACAGGCCTTTCATTGCTGAAAGACCTGTTTAACTATATAGTCATATTTTACTATGGCCTATGCTCTTCGTGATGTTCTTCGCGATGTTCTTCACGGTAATGATCACGATATCTTGCGTCGCGGCTATCGCGTATAATTTGTTGATCACGGCGACCCCTGTAATTAGTGTACCTTGCCCTTACATCAGCATGATGTTCCCATGGGTTATGTTGATTAACTACCACTTTGTAGCTATGGTATGGGTCAAAATGATATCTCGGCGGTAAAGCGCGGGCATGTACCCATACATTGTTTTCAAAATAAACATACTGGTGGTTTGGCACGTCGTAATAGGCGTCAACATCAGGCATGTAGTAATACTCTGCATGGGTATATCCAACAGGGCCCCACTCGGGCTGACTATGAACATTAAGACCCAGGTTTATGCGTAATTGGGCATCGGCAGCTTTGTAACTTAGTCCGCTTAATATTAGTGCGGCGCAAAAAATGATCTTTTTCATAATAATATGTCTTTGTTTGGATGTAAGACAATTAATATGGAGAATAGTTTATATAATATTGTCATTTTATTGGTTATTAAACAAAAAACGGGCTTCTCATTGCTGAAAAGCCCGTTTTTAATAATAATAAATATTATTATTTATTAATGTTTGTCGTGACCATGGTCGTCATGTCCACGTCCTTTGTCATTACCGTGGCCATTATTGTCCTTCCAGTGATTAGCATATTTTTTATCATGACTGTCGCGAATAACTTGTTGGTCATGGCGTCCTTTGAAAGAGGCATATTTTCTGCGGTTATCTGCAGCATGTTCCCATGGGTTACTGCCGTTTACTACTACTTTATAGCTGTTATAAGGATCAAAGTGGTAACGTGCAGGTAAAACCGCGGCATGTATCCATGTATTGTTTTGAAAATATACATACTGGTGGCCCGATACATCATAATAAGCATCAATGTCAGGCATGTAATAATAATTTGCGTGGTCGTACCCAACAGGTCCCCAGTCGGGCTGACTTGCAATGTTTAAGCCAAGGCTGATGTGGATTTGGGCATTAGCTGGCCTGTAAGCTAAACAACTAACTAAAATAGCGGCAAAAAAAATAATTTTTTTCATGGTTATGGTTGATTAATGTTTGTATACCAAATATAACAATGAATATTCTGAATAGTTTTGAAAGTAAAACACTTGTTACTTTCCTTTCCAGTGATTTTGGTAACGCTTATCGCTGCTTTCTTTAATAGGTTCCTGGTCATGTACATCTTTATAAGTAGTGTACATACCTTTCATACTGCCATTGTGGTCCCACGGATCGCGTTTATTGTTTATCACCATTTTAAAGTTATGATACAGGTCATAATTATCAAAT
>Ga0206854_1270_pt1 | contig 10640 bp, 8 predicted proteins | sample Alteio_BWOrgCont_50_FD_152870 | JGI IMG/M metagenome (GOLD analysis project Ga0206854, IMG submission 152870) | Enriched cells from forest soil in Barre Woods Harvard Forest LTER site, Petersham, Massachusetts, United States -... | ecosystem: Environmental > Terrestrial > Soil > Temperate forest > O...
CCGAATTGTTTGCGCATTTCAGCCAGGGTTCGGCGTAATTGGCCGCCGTTCGCAAAAGGACCAAAGTAGCGCGAGCCATCATCCCGGCGCAACCGGGTGAAGCGGAACGACGGGAACGTTTCATTTTCGTCCAGCCGCACCAACAGGAAGCGCTTGTCGTCCACAAAGTCCGTGTTGTATTTCGGCCGCCAGTCCTTGATCAGCTTGCCCTCCAGCAACAAAGCCTCGGTTTCCGATCGCACCTCCACCCAGTCCAAATCATGCACCAGCGAGATCATGGCCGTGATTTTAGGCTGGCCAAACTGCCGGTGCCTCCCGCGCTGGAAATAAGACGAAGCCCGCTTTTTCAAGTCCTTGGCTTTGCCAATGTAAAGGATTGAGCCAAAACGATCTTTCATCAAATACACCCCGGGCCGGTGCGGCAATTGGCGCAGTTTCTCCTTTAGCCGCGTGGTAGAACCTGCAACGAGCTTGTCCGATGTACTGGACAAATTAGTAGGGGGTTGCATTGGGGGCTATCTACAGGAAAAATAGGGGCAATTGTGCGTTAACAGAACATATAAATAGGTGTTTTACCCCAGGCGCATTGTAGCGAGAAGTAATCCTGCACTTTAACACGAGTGCAGAGCGTTTTTTCGCAAACAAAATCGAGATGTATTTACCATTAAACATGTTATGGAAGAACCGAAAAGCTGGGGGTATTTTAAACAATGGCAGTGCTCGCAAAAACGCTAACCCAAGCAAAAATAGGGAATAATAGTTATGACCGCAGGCTGGCGAAATGCTCCGGCTATGGTAAACTTTCTGCATATTCAAACGAGCGTTGGCATAAGGCGGAGGGATCAATAATGCAATTTCCCACGAAACTTACCTTGGGAAAGATAATTGCTGCGAGCATTTTGTTTGCCGCGGGCATTTTTTTGGTAATGGCCGCGGGCTCCATTTACAGCATCAAGCAGATGGCCAAGGCGGCGGATTGGGTCGCGCATACGGAAGAGGTCGAATCGCAGATCAACAGCATCAATGCCTGGGTCCTGGATTTGGAAGCGGCCAACCGCGGTTTCGTTCTCACCGGCCAGGATGAATATCTCAATTCGTTTTACGATGTCCAGGCGCGACTAAATGCCGGTCTGGAAAGCCTTCACCAAATGATTTTGGACAATCCGCCCCAGTTGGAAAGATGGGAGCAGCTAAAATCCCTGGCTGATCGAAAGATGGAGCTTATCTCCGCAGTGGTCGAGCGTCGCCGCCAAGCCGGCTTTGATGCGGCGGTAACGTTATTTAATGCCGACGACCCGGCCCAAATCGGCACCAACCTGCGTAATCTGGTCGCGCAAATGCTCCAGGCTGAGGATGCCTTGCTGGCCCAGCGCCGCGCGGATAATGATCGGCAGGCCCAACGAAGCATTTTTGCGGCGGTAACGACCAGTGCCGTGGGCCTGGTGGTGCTTGCGATTGCCACTTGGCTGATAATGAATCAGTTGAAGGGGCGGGTAAAAGCGGAGGCGCAACTGGCGAAAAGCCGGGCTGAACTTCAGGGCGTGTTGGACAATTCCCCAGCGGGCATTTTTCTCAAGGATCTGGAAGGCCGCTATGTGCTTTTAAATGAGCCCATGAAAGATCTATTGGGGATGGAACCTGCCGCAGCTTTGGGCAAAACCGCCGCGGAATTGTTTTCGGCGGAGCGCGCGGAACTTATCAGCCGGGAGGATGCCGATGTGCTGGCCAAAGGCGGAGGGCAGGAGATCGAACTTGAAATCATGTGCAAAGACGGCATCCGGCGGGTTTTCCGCACTTTGAAGTTCCCGTTGCGCGATGCCAAGGGCCGCGTCTACGCCTTGGGTGGCATCAGTACGGATGTTACCGAGCGCAGGTACATGGTAAATGAGTTGCGCCGGGCGCTGGGCGCTGCCGAAGCTGCCTCCCGCACCAAAAGCCAGTTTTTGGCCAACATGAGCCACGAATTGCGCACCCCGCTCAACTCCATCATCGGGTTTTCCGAAATCCTCTCCGATCGCCTCATCGGCCCCTTGAGCGACAAGCAGTTTCAATACACCACCAACATCCTTTCCAGCGGCCGTCATCTCTTGCACCTTATTAATGATCTGCTGGATTTGGCCAAAATCGAATCGGGTAAAGTCCAGCTTGAGCTGGAACAAGTAAAGGTCGCCGCTTTGGTTGGAGATGCTGTTGCCCACATGCGCGGGTTGGCCGACCGTAAGGGTATTATTCTTGAAATCCAACCTGTGGACCCCGCGCTGGCTATCCGGCTCGACCCGGCCCGGGCCAAGCAGATCATTTATAACTTGGTGAACAACGCCATCAAGTTTACCCCAAAGAGTGGGAGAGTGTCGGTAATGGCGAAGCAGGTCACTAACCCGCTCGCGCCGACTCGCGATACCCCGGTTGAGTCCATATTGGGGGAAAAGCTGCCCGGCCATTGGCTCTCTTTAACCGTCAAAGACAACGGCATGGGCATTGACGGCAAAGACCTTGAACGCATCTTCGTTGAATTCGAACAGGTAGATTCCACCTATTCCCGTCAACAGGAAGGAACCGGATTGGGGCTTACGCTCGTCCGCAAGCTGGCTAATTTGCATGGAGGTTATGTGTGGGCGGAAAGCGCCGGACGCATTAACCAAGGCAGCACCTTTTGTGTTTTGTTGCCCGTGGACGGGCCTCCAATCGAACCAGAGCACCGTTCTTTAACCAAACTGCCTCAACCCGCAGTCAAAGCTGGCAACGATGATGTTGCGGTGACCAAATCCAATGGCGGCAATCATCAGCCCCTGGTCCTCGTCATCGAGGATGACCAGCAAGCCAGCCACTTGATTGTCGAGCACCTCGCCACCGGTGGCTATCGAACGGCCCATGCCCGCACTGGTGAAGAGGCCATTCAAAAAGCCTCCGAACTTCAGCCCACTGCCATCACCCTTGATGTTGTCCTGCCCGATACAAACGGCATGGAGGTTTTGGCGCAGCTCAAGACGGCGCCAGCCACCAGCCATATTCCGGTCATTATCGTGTCGGTGACCGATGACCGCCAGTTGGGCCTCTCCCTGGGAGCAGCGGAATTTTTGGTCAAACCGGTCGGCGCGGAAAAGTTGCTTGAGGCCCTTGCCCGGGCGCAAGCCACGGCCAAGAAGAACATTCAGGATGTCTTGGTGGTGGATGATGAAGCGGCCGTGCGCGAAAGTATCACCGCCATTCTGAAGCCCCGCGGTTACGAAGTGTGGACTTCGGCTTCCGGCCCGGAGGCCTTGCTGCTGGTGGCCAAGCAAGTGCCCGATGTCGCCATTATTGATTTGATGATGCCCGGCATGTCCGGCTTTGAACTCATCAAACACCTCCGGCAGAATCCGTCCACGCGCGAACTGCCCATTTGTATTTACACGGCCAAGGACCTGTCCTCCTCGGAACTGCGCTGGCTGCGCGAACAATCTGCCGCAGTCACCCCCAAGCCCTTCCGCGAACTTTTAATGGATGAACTTCAACGCATCCACGCCAATTCCAGCTCCTCGTGAACTCACTCTCCACTTCCACCGGGAAAACGATTCTCCTCGTCGAGGATAACGCCCTCAACCGCGAGCTCGCCTCCGACCTGCTTGTGGCGGCCGGCCTGCGCGTGCTGATCGCGACCGATGCGGAGACCGCGCTGGATCTTGCGGCCCATGAACTGATGGACCTTATCCTCATGGACGTCAGCCTTCCTCGGATGGATGGTCTCGAAGCCACCCAGGTGCTCAAAAATAATCCCGCCACCGCGCACCTGCCCGTCATTGCTCTTACCGCCCATGCCATGAAGGGCGATCGCGAACGCATTCTCGCTGCCGGCTGTGACGGTTACCTGACCAAACCCATTGACACCCGTACTTTCGCCGAGTCCGTTTTCCGCTTTCTTCCCAGTGCTACTCCCCACCCTTCGCCTAAATCATAACTTCCAACGCTTTTGCAAACATCCTTATGGACAACGACCACTATCGCCCGTCCCAGCCTCAGGCTAAGACAGCCTCAGCGCCTGCCACCACCGGTTGTATTTTGGTGGTGGAGGACGATGAGATCAGCCGCACCCTGATTTCCGACTGGCTCAGTGCTTATGGCCACCAAGTCACCCAAGTTCCCGATGGCTTTGAAGCGCTTGCCGCCGTTGAGAAGGAAATGCCGGACGTTATCCTCCTGGATGTGATGATGCCCGGCATGGATGGCTTTACCGTATGCGAACGACTCAAGGCCAATCCGGCCTCGGCTGCCGTGCCGGTGCTGCTGCTTACGGCGCTCGATGAACGCCAGGATCGCCTTCGCGGCATTCGCGCCGGGGCCAACGACTTTTTGACTAAGCCACTCGACCTGCCCGATGTGCTATTGCGCGTGCGCAACGCTGTTCGTCTCACGCATCTTCACAACGAGGTGGTGGAAAAATTTCACATCATTTGCCACGAACAACGCATGCGGGAAAGTCTTTTGCACATGATTGTGCATGACTTGCGCACGCCTTTGGCTGGGTTGGACGGCTTTTTGCAGCTTTTGCAAATGTCCGCCGGAGCGAAATTGGACGAGCGCCCCGCACACTACCTCAAGCAGGCGCTGCATGCCACCAACAAGCTCGCCTACCAGATTGACCTGTTGCTCGACATCCACCGCTTGGAACAAGGCAAAATGCCCGTAAATGTCGCACCCCATGATGTTGCCCAGCTCGTCCAAAACGCCATCGAGCCCTTGCGGCCCATTTTCGGCAACCGCCGGTTCCAATTGGACTTGCCCGGCCAGCCGCTGAATGCGGCGGCGGACTCCGGTTTGCTCAGTCGCGTGTTAGTCAACATCCTGGGGAACGCGGTGGCGTTCACCTCGCCGACGGAGGGCGAAATTCATGTTCGGGTTGTCACCATGGAGGACCATGTGCGCATCGAAGTGGCAGATAACGGGCCCGGAATTGATCCCGCGGTGCAGGAGGCCATTTTTGAAAAATTTTTCCAAGTGGGCGAGCATGTGCGCAGCCGTTCTAGTGGGCTCGGATTGGCCTTCTGCAAATTAGCCATGGACGCCCAACACGGTCGGATTGGCGTCACCTCTCAACCAGGTTCAGGCTCCCGCTTTTGGTTCGAGGTCCCGGCGGCGACAGAGCAGCCGACGGTCGCAGTTTAGCCAAAGGACTGTAAGCGGCTTAAAACTTCTGTGTCCGCAGCCACGCAATGCATTGGGTGCTCCACGCATCCGTCAGCCCAAAGCCATGGCCGCCGTACGGGCCGCGCAGATACACGACCGGAACATTGAACTTTTGCAGCGCCGCTACATACTCATCCGAATTGGCAATCGGTACCGTGCGGTCCGTGACCGAGTGCACCACGAAGGCCGGCGGCGTTTCCGCGGTCACCTGTTTTTCGCCGCTGAGGAATAATTTCAAATCATCGGGCGGATTGTCTCCCAGCAAAGATGTCCGCGATCCTTTATGGACGATGGCTTCGTCGGTGAAGGTGATCACCGGGTAAAGCAGGATTTGCAGATCGGGGCGCGAGCCAGCCCGCTCAATCACATCGGTCGCTGTCGCATTACCTGGGTCAAAATGCGTAGCCAGTGTGCTGGCCATATGGCCGCCTGCGGAAAAGCCGATAACCCCAACGCGGTTGGTATCAATATTCCACGCCGGCGCATAGGTGCGGACAAAGCGAATCGCACGCTGCCCATCCAGCATTTCTGCCGGGTGGTGGTATTTCGGGCCTAGACGATATTTGACAATAAAGGCGGCGATGCCGTTGTCCGCCAGCCATTGCGCAATTTTGGAACCTTCATTCACCATCGAAAGGTTCACATAGCCTCCGCCCGGAAAAATAACCATGGCCGCGCCGGTGGCTTTGCCCGCCGCGGGCACGTACGCCTGAATTGTCGGAATATCAGTCTTGGGATCCTGGCCTTGGGCCAGCGGCGCATCCCCTGCCCAGAGGCGGAAGATTTGCAGGTTTTGCAATACCGGTGTGGTTGTCGCAGCAGCAGCCGGGCTTGTCGCTGCGGCAGGAGTTGAGTCGGCGGCGGACATAATCAAGGGAGCACTAAACAACAAAATGAGCGGGATAATTTTCATAACAATCGGAGTGGGGTGGAACTGACTTCTAAATCTGGGATGGCGCTTCTGGCAATCGCAAAGGCAGTCCGATTTCTGAATTGGTCGGTGCGGACGTGAACTTAACCACCTGGCTCCATCTATCCCGGGGCATGCCGCCCCGGGAGTTTATTTTGTGGCTGGTGCCGTTGGTTGGCTTACGTCCACTGCGGGCACCGCTTTGCCGCGCGCAGAAAAATAATCCGCCAGCGGATTATCCTTCAACGCCTTCAACCCGCTGACGACACGTTCCGCATTCACCACCGCGCCATCCCAGCCTGTGTGCAGGCTTTCCGTCGGCGAGGGCACGTACAGCGTGTCCACCTTGGCTTTGCCGAGCTGCCCGTACTTGATGCAAATCAGTTCGTTCAAATCCACAAACAGCGTTCCCGTATCCTTCGCCACCTGCGCGGCCCAGCCCGCGTGCGTGGCCCGGTCGCCAACGAGGCGTGTCCCGTCATCGCTCCACTTCTTGCGCGGCGTCAACGACGCGATAATGGGTGTCGCGCCTTGGGCACGCGTTTCCTTCACAAACTGCGTCAGGTACCAGCCGAAGCTGTGGATGGTTGCGCCATTATTGTCGCGGGTGTCGTCGCCCACGCCGGCGATGCTGGCGCTGCCATTGTCATTCGCGCCGAATTGCAGGATGACAAAATCGCCCTTTTTAATTTGCGGCTGGAGGTTTTTCCAAAAAAACCCGTCGTAAAAACTCCGGCTGCTCGTGCCGCCAAAAGCGCGGTTGACGACGTTGATTTTTTGGAGATCAAAATAGTATGGCAGGGTCGCGCCCCAACCCCACTGGCCCATGTTGGTGCCGTCGCCCAAGGTGCCATTGCGCACGGTCGAGTCGCCAATCAGCCAAAACGTCGGCAGGGTTGGGTCGCGTGGTACCGGCGGAAAATAGCGTCCATTCCCTGGCGCACCAGCGGGCGCGGGTGGCTGGCCCATTTGCGTGTAAACCGGATAAGCTGAGGCCGGCGTCGCCGTCGCGCTGGCCGTAGTACCGGCGGCAGGCGTTGTTGTCGAGGTGGCCGGAGTCGTGGCGCTGGTTTGCGCGCAGAGCACTCCCGCGCTAAGAAAAGCCAAATGCAGGATTATTGTTTTCATGAGGGAAATTGGGTAAATAAGTTAGTGAGCGGACGATGCAGCAGCTTCGGTCGGTTTGGCATCCACCGGCTTTGTCTCAGGCAAATTGTCTGCAACATATTTAACCTCGGCCGCAGGAACCGCTTTTCCTTTATCGGACAGCAGCACGAGGAACGGGCTGTCCTTCAGTGCCTTCAGTCCGGAAACAATGGATGCCGCGTTGAAATCCGCCCCCGCTGGGTTAGTGTGCGTGTGGTCGGTATTTTTCGTTTGATAGAAAAGCTTCGCTTGCTCGCGGCCCATTTTTTCAAACTTGTCCGCGTTCATGTCCGTCAAATCCACCAGCGGAATCTGCGCGGCCTTGGCGATCTCCTTGCACTCCTCCGCATAGTTATGGCCGTGGCCGTCATCGAGCCCGCGCTCCACTTTGTCCTCCGCAGGATTATAATTGTCCTTTTGGCTGAAGATGTTCGCCGTTTCGGTCAGCGCCGTGCCAAATTCTGCGTTCGGATTGCTCCATATGTCGCGTACGGTGACCGTCACGACTACCACGTGTGCGCCCTTAGCCTGCGCATCGGCGATGTACTTGCGCATGTACCAGCCGTAGGTGTGAACCGTCTCTGGTTGGTGCGATCCCGCATTCGTCAGGGCAACGGTGTCTTCGCCCAGGCCGGGCAGTGATGGCCGGTCGCCTCGGGGGTTTTCGTTCGGCGTCCCCGTGTCGTTATGACCAAATTGCAGTAACACGTAATCGCCCGCCTTTATTTTTCCGAGCACTTGGTCCCAGTGGCCCTCCACGATATAGGAACGGCTCGACCGCGCCGCGATGGCACTGTTCACGACGCGCACTTTGGCCGGGTCAAAATATTCCGCAAACGGTCGTCCCCAGCCCTGCCCGCCATTCGCGTTGTTGTTTGCGGTCGAGTCGCTGACAATGAAAATCGTCGGGATATCCGTCGTTGCCGTCGTCGGAGTTCCTGGCGTGTCTGCGGCGTTCGCCGTGGACATAGCGCCAAGGAATAACACGAGCGCACCCAGCCCGCGCCAGAAATTGATTAACCAGAAAAATGTTTTCATGGCCATAACGTGAGATAGTCAGTCAATAGAAGGCAGCGCCACCATTACTTTGCCGCGGCTGTGGTCGCCGCTGGTGTCGTGGACGGAGTGGCCGCCGGGGTTGGCGTCGCCGCCCGCGCCGCTGCCGCCAACTCTGCGGACTGCACGGTCGAGGTGCCATCCAGCGGTGGCGTATTGGCGTCTGCGGCTGGCAGCGCATTGCCTTTGGTTGAAAAATACGCGGCCAACGGATTATCCTTGAGCGCCTTCAATCCGCTGATGACCGATTCGGCATTGATAATCGCGCCATACCAGTCCGTGTGCGTATGCTCCGTCGGCATGGGTACGAATAGCGGCGCGACCTTCGCCTCGCCCAGGGCGTCATACTTGCGCGCGGTAATCTCGTTCAAATCCACAAACCCCACTTTCTCCGCCGCGGCCACCTGCCCGGCCCATTCGCCATAGGGGAAGTAATCTTTGTTGACGCGCACGATTTTTCCATCGGCCCAAATTTTTCGCGGAATCAGCGAGCAGACGATCGGCGTCGCCCCCTTGGCTTTCGTTTCCTCGACATATTGCTTCATGTACCACCCATAGGTGTGCACGGTCTCCTTTTGCCCGCTGCGTGCATTATCCACTGTCTGCGTGTCATCGCCAATGCCATTGAGCGACCCGATGCCGGCGTTGGCTCCGGTCAGGTCGCCGTTTTTATCATTATGCCCGAATTGCATGATGACGAAGTCCCCCTTCTTCACGTTCGCGACTACATTCGGCCAATTATTATTGTAAAACGTCCGACTGCTCGTTCCGCCCAGTGCGCGATTGACGACGTTAATCTTCGTCAAATCAAATTCGTATTCAATCGTTGCGCCCCAACCCCATTGGCCATTGGCGCCGCCATAGCCGGTGCCATTGCGCACGGTTGAATCGCCAATCAGCCACACCGTCGGCAGACTCGGGTTCGTCGGCATCGCATTGCCCGTCTGGCCCGGCAATGCGCTTTGCGCATGAACGATCGCGGCGGCCAGTGCGCCGAGAATAATAAGGGATAGTTTCATCGGAGCGTGGGGTTGGGGAAGAAGGTTTTTATTTCGCCGCAGACGTCGCAGGCGCAGAAGCATCCGCCGGCTTTGCCGTCGCATCCGTGGACGTCGTCGTGTCGTTATCACTCACGTATTTCGCATCGGCCGTTGCCACGGCTTTACCCTTGTCCGACAGCATTGCCGTGAACGGACTGTTTTTAAACGCCTTCAGTCCCGAAACAATAATCGAGGCGACAATGTCCGCGCCGGCGGGATTGGTGTGGTTGTGGTCGAGATAATTGACCATTACTTTTTCCCGGCCCATTTTATCATAGGTGTCAGATTCCAGCGTGGTCAGGTCCAGCACCGGAATGTGCAGTTTCGCGCCCACCTCTTTGGTCCACTCGGGGTACTTGCCCCAATTGGCGCGGTCGGCCCGGTCATCCGCCGTGGTGTACCCATCCTGTTGCGTTACAATCGTCGCGTCTTTAAATACGGCCTTGGGGTTAGTCCAGATATTCCGCTCCGTGACCGTCAGCAGATAGACATGGGCGCCCTTGGCCTGTGAATCTGTAGCCATTTTCGACATGTACCAGCCGTAGGTATGATAACCTTGGGCGTCCACTTCGTCGCCCAGTCCCGGGGGTGTGTGCAGACCGCCGTCGTTGATTCCGAAAACAATGAGCACATAGTCCCCGGCCTTGATTTGCGGCAGCACCTTCGGCCAGTCGCCATTATAATAGGTGCGGCTGGATGTGCCGGCATGGGCGACGTTATTCACTGTGACCTTCGCCGAATCAAAGTAGGCCGCAATCGCCGTGCCCCAGCCCTGTGCGCCGCGCGCGTTATTTTTCGCCGTGGAATCTCCGCAGACGATGATCGCAGGAAGACTGGACGCAGCCGGCGCACTCGCATCAGGCGAGGCCGCCACCGCGGGCGCCGTCGTTGGCGTGGGCGGGGCAGTTTGCGCGCTCGCCGTGGCGAGGCCGATAAAAAATAACGCGCTTACCGACCGTAAACGCACGGGCACAAACGTGGAGAGATTCATGGGGCGGAGTGATTTAGGGATAAGATGGAGGTAGGGGAGCATCCAGCATGATAAATTTTTCTCCCGGAACAAGACGATATATCGCGCCTGCATTCCGCTTTGGCTGATTCCCTGGATTGTCATGCTCGGCTGCTGCAATTTTGTTTGTTCGGTAAATTCCGGCTAAATCCAACCGCCGCTCTTTTGCCTTACTACCACTGGCTTTTTCGCGGGAATTGCTGTATATTACATACTTGCGGCATTTTGGTGAACAAACAAGCCGCACTCCTTTGTGAAAAACGTAGACATCCTTACCTTGGGCGACGAGCTCTTGCTCGGCCTTCGCCAGAACACC
>Ga0206854_1271_pt1 | contig 10577 bp, 8 predicted proteins | sample Alteio_BWOrgCont_50_FD_152870 | JGI IMG/M metagenome (GOLD analysis project Ga0206854, IMG submission 152870) | Enriched cells from forest soil in Barre Woods Harvard Forest LTER site, Petersham, Massachusetts, United States -... | ecosystem: Environmental > Terrestrial > Soil > Temperate forest > O...
TCACGCCAGCCGCGCTTGGTTATAAATTGATTGAAGATCAAAACTTCTTCTTCGGAAGGCCTCCGCCCGATTTTGAAACATTCGTCCAAAATTTCTTCGTCTGATTTGTCCTTAAGCGCCTCTGCAACAAGAAACTTGTAATCGATATTTAAAAAACGGCAAATGCGGCCATCCAAACCGTGACCCAAATTGTAATCTTTCGGCAGTAATCCCGCATGGCGGAGTCGAATTTTGTCCAGTGTCCGGCCAAACATGACGATGCCACCAACAGTTTCATATCCTGAACGCGGGGGAAATTTTGTTGCTTGCAGCTTATGTTCTAATTTGTCCATTGATTGCTTTTCTGGGGGTTTCATCCTTGGGGGCGTAAGTTCCAAATAAAAATTGAACAGTATGTGTTCGTGCCAGAATTATACGCTGCGTTATCAATAAGTCACCAATGCAAAGGCGTTTTTCATAATGAAAGGTGAAGCCTCATTTCGCGGCCAGGGCCTTGGCCACCGCTGCGTCCAAATCGTCGCCAAGCAAGTCCACCCCGACGATCTTGCCGTCGCGGCCAATCAGGTAATTCCCTGGATAACTCCGGGGCTCAGGGAGATTGGCCAGAGCGCCCGGTGAGTTTCTTTCTCCGATGCGGCAATACTCGGGCCAGGGCATCTTCTCCGTGCGAAGCTCTGCCGCGGTTTTCTGGAGATAGGCGTTAAACTGCGGGCGGGACTGTACACCGCCATCTAGGCCCAAGATACCGAGAATTTCGAATCCTTTAGCATGGAATCTAGCATACGTCTTTTTCAGGCCGGATATTTCCTCCTGACCGCTGAATCGCACGCATTCACTGGTCCAATAACTTAGTAGCACAACGCGGCCTTTGATACTCGCGCGGGACAAGGATTTGCCCTCCAAGTCCTTCACTTGGAAATCGGGCAGCGGTTGGCCGATCAACTGGCGGCGGGACGCGACGGCAGCGGTCTCCTCCTTAAATGACTCAAGGAAGGTGGCCGCCATTTGGGCCGTGGGCGTGCCGGGGTAGTCTTGGATAATCTGCTCCAGTAGTTGGGTGGAAGTTTCCGGCAAATTGAAATAGCCTGAATACAGCAGGGCCTTCGCCAAGGCGACTTGCGCGAAGCGGTCGGTTTTTTCATTCTCATGCGCAGCCAGGATGGCGTCATAGTTCTGCAAAATGTCTGCCCAGGCTTTGGGTGTGGCGTGAGTTCCATTCTTTAGGTTTTCCTCGCTCCTGGCCTCAATCTTTGTGTTCAACGCCACCAATTGCTTCGCGATATCGTCCCCGGCGAGTGTGGCTGTCGGCGACTGAGCCGATGGAGGCGAGGAAGGAGATTGGGTCGAGGCCAGCCCGACCACCACGAACCAGCAGCAACCTACAACGGCGAAAACGAATAAGGGTTTGATTTTCATGGAAAGCCCCACTGCCCGATTTAGCCGCCACGTATTACTGTTCCTGGCACGGGTGGGGTCACGAGCATGGGCAGGAATTGCTTAAAGACGCCTACTTGATCCGATGAGATAAAGGTGGCGGCTTGCTGGAGTATCTGCGCTTGCTGATCGGGCGGGATGGGATTGCCATTGGCGGCGGTGCGATATTGATAGACCAAATTCACCAATTGTTCCTCCTGGTCCAAAGTGAGCGGCGGCACGTTGGCCGTTTCCAAGGCATCCGTATAGCCGCCACCAAGGATGACTGCGCGTTCCTGGACTTGATCATTGTAGGTTTGGTAATAATCCTCATTGCCATTCAGCAAGGGTTGCAGTTGTGCGGTCGTATTCTGTTCGACCGCTTGTACCAGCGGTTGCAATTGCTGATCGTGCTGCGCCAACGCCGTCGAGACTTGCCCATCGGTCATGGTGCGCAAGCTGGCGAGCACTTGGGGCGGGAGAGGGTTTTGTTGGCGGATGGCGGTCTCTTCGTCCTGCGAGTCCGAGACAATCTTAACAAAGGCCGCCGCTTGCTCAGGCGTGAACCGCATTTTTTGCATCAGATTGCCGTAACGATAGCGAACCATGTCAGCGGTAGGCATGCTAACCGGGCCGGGTGCCACAATTGGGCCGGTTGACTGGTCTTGCCCTGTGGCCGCAGTAAACAGGTCGCGCATTTTGGGCCGATTGGGATAAACTCCCGGCATGGGCGCAATCGGGTCCACTTTCGGGCTTATTGGCGCGGGTGTCACAGCTTGGATTGCAGGCACAGTTGCGGGAGCTGAAGCCACCACTGGGGCGGCCACTTGAGCGGAAGCAGCGGAGGTAGATACCTGTGCGATTTTGGTCGAACCCCCAGAGCCACCTTGAGGCAAGCGGACTGGTTGGCCGTGCGCATTATTCTGAAACGATATAGCGAAGGGCATAAAGGCAATAGCCAGGATGACCGCAGCAGCAATGGCGATTTTAGTTTTGGTAGTCATATAAATTGCTTTGAGTAAAGTATGGCCGAGGCTCAGCCCTTTGGCATGGGCTACTGCTGCCACGTCCGCGACCAACCCTGGCGGGGCGGCCTGCGCGGCATTGGCTGAAAGAACCTCAGATAGCAATGCCGCCGTGGTTACCACGCCGCCGCGTTCAAAATGGCGGCGCAACTTTTCCACGGCACGGTCAGTGCGAACGCGCGCGCTGTCCTCGCTTAAGCCGAGCGCCGCGCCGACTTCGCGGTGGCTCTGGCCTTGAAAATACCGCAGGAGCACGGCATTGCGGTCGTGGTCGTCGAGCTGGCTCACTGCCTCATCCAGCAACGGGCGCAGTTGCTCCCAATGAATGTCGGGTGTGGAGATGGTTTGCATAACGGCAGCTTCTCGTTCGAGGGTTTCCCGTTTCTGCAAATTGCGAATCATGCAGAGAGCAATGTAACGGGTGCTGGCGTGCAGCCAGCCGGCCAAGGTTTTGTGCCCGATGAGCATGGGCGCTTTGCGGGCCAGGAGTATAAAAACATCCTGGGTGACATCCCTGGCTAGATGCGCCTTGCCGCCGACCAAACGCCACGCCGCTGCATGGACCAGCCCGGCGTAGCGCTGGACTAGCTCGGTGAAGGCGGCCTCAGAGCCGTCTTCCACATGCTGGCGGAGTAATTCAGAATCGGTTGACATGGGGTTTTCTACACTGTTATTGCGCGAGCCCGACAAACCGAACAAAGAAAATGTCCCCGAACACATTTATTATAACCCCGACCAGACCGCTTAGCCTCACAAAATGGCGAATCCCACCCCGCTGACCGGGGGCGGCTATGCGCTCTATTCAGGGCCAAACGCCACCTACAATAAGAACCGGACAAAGAAACGGGACTCCCGCTCAAACCCGACGTTGATATTTCAGTAAACTATTGATTCAATAGGGTTTAACTTCATTTTTGGAAAGAGGGTTCGTATCCCTTGCATATGCTCTTGATCAACAATATGCCGTAGGGGTACAGAAACATCCCCTTCCGCGTTTTTTTATTTTCCAACGCGCTTAATGCGAATTGCCAGATAGGGTTTCGACGGCAACGCGATGGCGCGCCCCTTCTCGTCCGCAAAGAAATAATCGTCTTTTTTCTTGAGCGTGAAAACGCCTTCGACAGGAGTCACGGTCATATTCCAGGTGTCGAGCACCTCGGCGGTGAATTGCTGGCCGACTTGCAACGCGGTCTTGGGAAGCTGGAATTCCCACGACGTCGGCGTTTGCTGGCCGAGATAAACGAGGTAATAGCTCCCGGCCTGACCGCCGTATTCAGGATGCTGCCACTTATCAATCGGGTCAATGCCCTGCGCCGGACTATCGTCCAATACTTTCTTCAAAAAGGCCAGCCGTGACGGACTTTGCCCCTTGAACACCCCACCCTTGGACCACCAGAGCACGTCATCGGGGCTCAAGTAAGTTTCACCGTGGCCGACGTAGGTGCCGGCGACAGTGCCTTCCCAAAACCGAAAAACCATTTCTTCCGCCGACAAAGTCCCCCAGCGATTAGGAATGTTCCCCTCGTATTTCACTTCATCGTAAACGACCGGCTTGCGATAGACATCGCGGTATAGCTCGGCCCGGCCAGCATCCTCCACTGCGGATCCGTTCTGAATGCTGGCGTGCGTAATCCAGGGAAGTGTGTTGTTAAACATCTTCATCCCGTTGTGGATGGACAGCAAATGGTGATAAGGGTCGTTCGCAGAAACCAATTCGCCGTAGTGCACAAAATCCGTCTCGGTTTTCGAGCGCATCAAATCCCATTCGTTCGCGAGCGACCACCAGACGTTCCGGTAGGCGCCAAGCCGCGCGATGACGTAGCGCAAATAGCGGTCATTGGCGTCCGCGGGCATGCGGTCAAATCCCCAATGCCCCTGGTCGTAGGGATGAAACAAAATCAAATCCGCCTCAATGCCGAGTTTCTGCAGGTCGAGAATGCGCTGTTCGAAGTGTTGAAAAAACTTCGGGTTAAATTTATGAAAATCCCAGGTGGCTGGCGGCGTGCCGACATAGGGATAGAACACCGGCTCGTTGTTATTGTAGGTATAGTGCTTGGGGAAAACGCACATCCTAATTTTATTAAACGGCGAGGTCGCGAGCGTCTTGAGCGTGGTTTCCTCCAGCGCATCGCCCTGATGCACCCAGGCGTAGCTAGTCGTACCCAGCTCCTTGTAGGGCGTGCCATCGGCGTAGGCAAAATGGTAGGTATTGGCGACCCGCACCGGGCCGTGGTCGCCCGGCGATGGCTGGGTGACGGTGAATGTGCCGATCTTGCCGTTTAATTCCGGGGTGTTGCTGGTGGTGGTATAATGCCATTCACCGGTGGTCTCTGGCATGAAGCGTACGCGATAGATGCCGCCGCCATCATAAAAACCGTCGGTCTTGATCGTCGAATCACCTTGAGTGAAACTGGCCGAAAAATTTATATCCATGAACGGATTGCCGTCAGACGGGCCGGGTAGCGAAAGTTCAAAAACACCCCATTGCTCGGCGGTGTCCTGCGCCGCCAGCGCTGATGAGTGGAAAAAAGCACAGAGCGCGACTATAAATATCCAAATATGGAAACGATAGGTCTTGGTGGAAACACTTTTCATGGGGCTCCAACATGATTCAACCCGTTCCCGGGCCTGACAAGCCATTTACGGCATTTCCGCCGATGGCACGGAACCCTGGCTTATCCTCTTGATCAATAAGGGGCAGAAAAGGTACAGAACCATGCGCTTCCGCTGCTCTATTTTTACCTCAACCTATGTCCTTCTTTAAAAAAATGATTTTAACATTGCTCCCGGTGGTCGGTCTTTTTTTTGCCGCCCTGCCAGTGATGGGAGCGAACCAGGTGATTGACGCAACCAAGGCCGGGGTGGTCGGCGATGGCATAACTTTGAATACCGCCGCAATTCAGAAAGTGATTGATGATAGCTCCGCGGCGGGAGGAGGGACAATTGATTTTCCGGCCGGTCGCTATCTCATCGGGACGATTCAACTTAAAAGTAACGTCACGCTGCGGCTGGAAGAGCAGGCCACTTTGCTCGGCAGCACGGATGTCGCCGATTATCGAAACATTGACCCATTTATTGATGGCAGCGGCCATCCTCTGGGTCACGCGCTCATCGTCGCCGTTGATGCAGAAAATGTGGGCATCGAGGGCAAGGGCACCGTGGACGGGCAAAGCCCCAAACTGAAAGCCACGCAAAAATCCTATACCATGCGGCCCTTCCTGGTGCGCTGGGTGCGCTGCTCCAACGTCACGGTCCGGGATGTCCACCTCACCAACCCGGGGGCATGGACGCTCAATTTCTTTCAGACCAAGGGCGCGGTGATCGAGGGCGTGACCATCCGCAGCCGGGACTTGGGGATGCCCAACAATGATGGCATTAATTTGGATTCCAGCGAAAATATCCGGGTAAGCAATTGCGATGTCATCAGCGGGGACGATGCGCTCGTCATCAAATCCACCAGCGCCGCCAGGCCGAGCCGCGACATAACAGCCACTAATTGCAAGCTCTCCACCCGGACGAATGGGATCAAGCTGGGTACGGAATCCATCGGCGGCTTTGAAAACATCTCGGTGTCCGATTGCCAGATTACCAATACAAAGATGGCTGGCATCGCCCTTTACGCCGTGGATGGCGGCGACCTGCGCAACGTGACGATCAGCAACATCACCATGGACGGCGTGATTGTCCCCATCTGCATCCGTCTAGGCGCGCGGTTGAAGACCTTCCGCGAGGGCGACCAGGCAAGGCCGACTCCCGGCAAATTGAGCGATGTGACGATTAAAAATGTGACCGCAAAAAACATTGAGATGATCGGCCTGCTCATCAACGGTGTGCCCGGCTTCCCCGTGGAATCGCTCAATTTGGAAAATATTCAACTCGAACTGCCGGGAGGCGGAACCGCCGAGGCCGCGAAAGTCCTGTTAGCCGAAAAGGAGGCGACTTATCCGGAATTTGACATGTTTGGAAAAACCATGCCCGCCTACGGCATCTATGCCCGGCACATTAGCGGACTAAAACTCCAAGGGGTGCGGATTACTTCCCTCCTCTCTGACGCCCGCCCAGCCACGGTCTTCATGGATGTTAATAATGTGACCCAGACTGACTTTGCCAGTGCCGCAACCAAGTCCCCCTGAACCTGAAAGAATTACTCAAACCTGATACTGTTCGTCGCTGACTTTTTCCAGCCAGTCCACGACCTTGCCGTCGAGGTTTTCCTGAATGGCGATGTGGGTCATAGCCGTAGTAGGCCCAGCGCCGTGCCAGTGTTTCTCGCCCGGCGGAATCCAAACGACATCGCCCGGCCGGATTTCCTCCATTGGACCACCCCAACGTTGAACGCGGCCACAGCCCGCCGTGACGATGAGAGTCTGCCCCAGCGGATGGGTATGCCAGGCGGTACGGGCGCCGGGCTCGAAGGTAACGCTGGCACCGACGACACGCGCCGGAGCGCTGGCCTGGAGCAACGGGTCAATGCGTACCGTGCCAGTAAACCAATCCGCCGAGCCTTTGCTGGAAGGCTGGGAGCCATTTCGTTTGATGTCCATGACTCTAATTTGTTCTCTGGGTGAAAACTGTCAATGGCGTCAATTAGCGTCCGCCCGACCAGCTCGCGGTAATTTGCCGGGGAATTTTTGCCTGGCTGGTGGACAATATTTGCCCGCCATCATGGCCGGATAGTTTGCGGTTGCGACGCTTTTGGTCTTGTCTCGAGTGATGCGTGAGCGATACAAAATCTCCTGCCCAAGTCAGATAGCGACAGCGATAATCTCTGAAAATTTCATCATCGCCGTCATTTGATTCTTTTCATGAAAAGCCGTGGCAATAATTGGAGGCTCCGCCACCCGGCTGATTTGCGCGCCTTGGGTTTTTTGCTCACGCAAACTCTGCTGATGGCGGGACTGTGGACGGGGGTGTTTCGCAATATTTTCGCGTGGTATGCTGCGGCCTGGCTGGCGGTCATCGCCACCAACATCAAGCATAATCACATGCACCGGCGCCTTTTTTGCGGTGCGGTACCCAATCTTTTGCTCGAGCATTGGCTGGGGCTGCTGACGGGCACGACCGCAACGTCCATCATCACTGAACACAACCTGCGGCATCACGGCCATCCGAATGAAGAAGAAGATTTCGTGCGCGCCAATTTAGTCGGCTATCAGGCGCAATGGATTAACGTCCTCTGCTTCTACCCTCGGGCCGCGTGGGAACTCTACGTGCATAAGCCCCTTGATTTCAAAATCTGGTGGCAAACAAATCGCAAACTGTTTTGGCGCGGTCTGGCCGAGCAAGCCACCCTCTGGAGTACGTTTGCCGTGCTGCTTATACTTAACTGGCAGGCGACGCTCCTGTATGTCGCCCTCCCCTGGTTGCACGGCCAATGGTGGCTGATTACATTTGGCTTGTTCCAGCACCAAGACCTGGACGGGGAAGATCCCTGGCAGAATAGCCGGAACATCACCGGACGCTGCTTCAACTGGTTCTTTTTCAATATTGGTTACCATACGGCCCACCATTTACGCCCCGCCCTGCATTGGAGCGAGCTGCCTGCTTATCATGAACACGAGGTCGCCCCGCGGATTGACCCACGACTCATCTCGCCAAACTTGTGGCGTTTTTACGCTGACTGGTTAACCCGCCGCAGCCTGCCAAAACTGGCCGACCAATCATGAACCAGCCCGACCCAACTCGTTTCGTCCCTGGCCGGCTGGACCGCACCCGCTGGTTCGTGCCGGAACATCTGACTCCGCTGGCGCATACCCCGTCTTATGCCGGGTTGCCGGAGCCTGTCCGCCTGCGCTACAATCAACTTTTCGCCAGTTGTTACCACGAGCATTTTATTTTTCTCGAAACAATGCTCGCATCGCGAATCCTGCCGGTACTAATCAAGCGCTACGCCGAGGAACCGCTGGCCGAGCGCCTGCGTCTGTTTATCGCCGAGGAACGGGTTCATACCCTGTGGTTTCATCGGCTGCACCAAACCAGTGAGCCGTCGCTTTACCAGGACAACTACCATTACTTCATCCAGGTCGCTCCGCTGCCCAAGCGCCTCATTGAATTCTGTGCCGGCCAACCGGCGGCTTTCCCTTTCTGTTTGTGGATCGCCATGATCATCGAGGAGCGCACCATTCCGGCCTCTCGCGAAATTTTACGTGAAGCCGAGCGATTTGAGCCGAACTATGTCGCATTGCACCGCCTGCATATCGCGGATGAAGCCAGGCACGTGGGCTACGACGCGGAATTGCTCAAGCGGCTGTGGCCGGCGCTAAACCCAGTCATGCGCGGAATCAACCGCTGGATGTTCGTCTCCGTCTTGCGGGAATTTTTCCAGTTGCCCAAGCGGGCCGGCTGGCGGGTCATTTTGGAATTGGCTAAGGAAAAACCGGAAATCACCCCGCTCTTGCCGCGTCTTCGAACCGAAATACTTGCACTTGGCCGGGAATCCGCCTATCTGTCCACCATTTACAGTCGCAAGCGCGAGCCGCGCACCTTTGCCCTGGCGGATGGATTTCGAGAATTGCGACGCTTGGAGGATTCTCTGCTGCACCCCGAAGGAATGGCGGTATGACCATGGACTGCATCGCCGCTGACGCATGGCAACTACCGTTTATTCCCGAACGGCTGACCCCGTTGTCCTTCACCCCGGTCTGGGGCGACCTGCTTCCAGCCGAGCAATTGCGCTATAATCAATTGCATGGATTATATTTTCACGAACAGATCATCTTCATCGAGCAGGCAATTATCGTTCCGCTGCTACGGGCCGTGCAGCCCCAGGTTGCCGATGCCGCACTGCGGGATTCCTTAAATACTTTTATCACCGAGGAAAACACCCACTCACAACGCTTTCACGCGTTGCTGGCGGCCCTGCGGCCGGAATGGTATGCCCGCGACTGGCGATATTTTGTGCGGGCGGGCGTGGCCGGTGATTTATTTTTGGGCGGGATGGTGCGCCACCCGCGGGTCTTTCCCTTTTTAATCTGGTTGGTGCAATTAATGGAGGAGCGGTCAATCTTTTCCAGTCGTCTCTATTTGGCAGCAGCGACCAAATTTCCCCAATCCATCGTAGCCGTGCAACGGCAACACCTGGCCGACGAAGCCGATCATGTGCAATGGGACCTGGCACTGACTGAGCAGTTTTGGGAACAAACCCCGGCCTGGTTGCGGCGGGTCAACACCCGCCTGCTCAATTGGATGCTGGGTGAATTTATCGCGGTGCCGCGCCGCGCCGCGCTGCGGGTGATAGATGCCCTCGCCACTGACCTGCCAAATCTTTCCGTACCCCCCACCCGGCTGAAAGAGGCTCTCCTCTGCCTCGCGCAGCAACCTGATTTCCGTGGGGCGGTATTCGGGCGCGATGCCGTGCCCCGCACCTGGAAGCGAGCGTCTGCAGCACCCGACCTCGCCACTTTTGTTCAATCCTGGCTTTCCTGTGAACACGCCTCCTGACATCGAGCCCAAGCCCATTTTGCCGGTTCTGCGCGCCATACCCGCGCGGCTGAATCTGGTTATTGCCACGATTCAATTGGTAGTGTTGTGCTCCCTGTTTGCGCTCGCCGCGAACGTTACCGCCTTCTGGCCGTGGGTGCCAGTGCTGGCCGTGGGCTACGCGCTGATGATGAATTCCGCCTATCTTATGCTCCACGAGGCTGAGCACGGTCTGCTGCATCCCCAAAAAAACCTCAACGACGCCGTGGGTACGGTGCTGGCGCTGTTTTTCCCCGCGCCATTTCATCTCCTGCGCCAAGGTCACCTCGGCCACCATGTGCGCAACCGTACGGATGATGAAGCCTTCGATTATTATTTTGAAGGCGACAGCGTGCTATGGAAGCACTGGGCTTTCTACAACATCCTTTGTGGCGGGTTTTGGTTTTGTATTGCCGTGAGCAATTTCATCCTGCCATTCCGACCGCGCCTCTGGTCCGCCAAATCGGCCTCGTTCGATCGGCCCACGGAAGCGCTCATCGAATCACTCAATCCGCGTTACGACCGCCTAATCCGCCTTGAGGCGGTCGCGGTGCTTATTCTACACACCAGCATAATCTGGGCCTTCGGCGTGCCGTGGCTGTACTGGGTCGCAATGGTCGGGGCGTTTGGCATCGTCTGGTCTTCCATGCAATACATGCACCACTACGGGACTGAGCGCGA
>Ga0206854_1272_pt1 | contig 10505 bp, 1 predicted proteins | sample Alteio_BWOrgCont_50_FD_152870 | JGI IMG/M metagenome (GOLD analysis project Ga0206854, IMG submission 152870) | Enriched cells from forest soil in Barre Woods Harvard Forest LTER site, Petersham, Massachusetts, United States -... | ecosystem: Environmental > Terrestrial > Soil > Temperate forest > O...
TCATGGCTTGGACCATGGAACATATCAAAGGGGCGTTGCCGGCGGAGGCGCTGACCACCGTCACGGGACTGCCGTGGCCTAAAATCGGCTCGGGCAAGGTGCGCGAACTCTATGACGCGGGTGACGCGTTGCTGATGGTGGCGACGGACCGGCTCTCGGCCTTTGACGTAATTTTACCGGATGGCATTCCCGGCAAAGGGATTTTGTTGACACAACTTAGCCTGTGGTGGTTTGACCGCACTGCCAAGCTGACCCCCAACCATCTTTTACCCAATCACGAAGCGGAGGTGGCTCGACGGCTGAAAGACTTCCCCCAACTCCAAGGTCGGAGCATGTTCGTGCGCAAGCTGCGTCCGTTGCCAGTCGAGGCGGTGGTGCGCGGTTACCTGGCGGGGAGTGGGTGGAAAATTTACGGCGAGACCGGCCGGCTGTTTGACCAAGCCCTTCCCCCGGGTCTGCGAGAGAGCGAGAAACTGCCGCAGCCCATTTTTACGCCGACCAGCAAGGCCAATGCCGGACATGATGAACCATTGACGGCCACGCAATGCTCGGGCCTGCTCGGCGCGCAACGCTATGTTGAAGTGCGTGAATTGAGCCTGAAGCTGTTTGAATTGGGCACGATCGAGGCGGCGCGCTGCGGGCTAATCCTTGCTGACACCAAGTTTGAATTTGGCACCGACGCGGATGGAAAACTCTTTCTCATTGATGAAGTGCTGACGCCCGACTCGTCGCGCCACCGAAGATCAGGCCCCAGGTCGCGGGCTCGGGCACGAGTACGAATTGCAGTTCTGTGCCGCCCGCAGCGAAGAGGAAGTAACTCTGCTGGCCTGCGAGGCTATTCTGCCATACATTAGTGGCTTGAAACTGGCTGAGGTTGAACTGTTGCGAGAGGTTGTTGCCAGCCGTGATAAGGGTATAAGTCTCGGGAGTACCGTTAAAGTAGCCAGTGTGATCGAAGTCAAAAATGATCGTTGCCGAGTTCGAGCCGGTATTGGTCAAAGTACCCGTGTTTAGAGTGTCGGAGGCATTTGGGGCCACGCTGCTGCTGCTAAGATGCCAGGCGAGCGTGGTGGCTGTAACGTCCCAGTTGATGGCGCCCGAAGCGGTAAGGGTGGACAGCCCGGCGGCTGTGCCGGCCATGCCGTGAGACACCGGCGTCAGCGTGACGGCGTTATTGATGCCCGGAGAGATAGCGCCACCTGCGGCGATTGTTACCGTGTTATTGATTGTGCCGTTGCCTCCGAGAACTGCGGTGGTGCCAGTCAGTGCTATTGGCGAGGCTTGCTGGCCATTGACCACCAAATTGCCGGAAGTTACGCTGGTCGTGCCGGTGTAGGTATCATTGCCATTGAGTACCAATGTACCACCGCCCACAACCGACAAGCCCCCGTTACCGATCACTCCGCCGCTGATATTGGCGTTCACCGTCACTTGGTTGTTATTGGTGTTGATGGTCGAGGTGGTGCCATCGCCAAGGGTAAAATTTGCGGAAGAAGTCAGATTACTGCTAGCCAGCAAAGTGCCACCACTTAATATGGCGCCTCCGCCACCACCGCCACCCGAACTGAGGCCACCACCACCGATTTCGAGAGTGCCGCCGCCGTTCAGGTTGAACGTGCCGGAGGAGTCGTTGTCGTTGGCCAGAATTAGGCTGCCGTTCATAATGTCCACCGTGCCTCCGCTATCCACGGTTACGGAGCCCATGCCATCCTGGCCGACCACCATGTCGCCTTGATGCAGCTTCAGAATCGAGTCTGCGCCGGTGACGGTGAGCGTGCCATTGCCGGTGGAAGTGTTGCCGAGATAGAGAGCGACATTGTTGGCGTCCGCATTGTCAACGTCAGCTTCGCCACCACCTGAAATGGTACTTATGGCTTGGCCGCTTTCGCCGACAATGAGAGTATAATAGCTGTCGTAGCGGGAGCCGTCCCCATCCACCAGCAGGGAGCTAAGCGAGTTAACCATGTTGGCCACGATCGTGCCAATGCGACTATTTGTCTGCCCTTTAACCACAAAAGCGCCGCCATTAGTAATGCTCAAGTTGCCGTTGCCGGATTCACCGACGACCACCGCACCCGCATCCACTTGCAGGAGCGATGCGTTCCCGCTAAGGCCGGTGCCGTCCACGGTGACGTTGCCGTTGGAGCCCGTGCTATTGCCGAGGGTCAGACTGACGTCATCCGCCAGCGTGTCCTCTATTTCTACCAAGCCGCCATTAGCCACCGTCAAGTTGCCAGAACCAGCCAGACCGATGGTGGCATCATATACAGCAGTCACATTTGAATGGTCGTTTTTGACAATGAGCGTGCCACTCCCAGTGCCAAAGCCCAAATCGAGCGAGTTGTCATTGTAGTCATCATTATTGAGGGAAACTTGGCCACCGTTGGCCACCGTCAGTGTGCCCGTGCCGTTGTCACCCACCAGCAAAGCGCCGTTATTGACATTGAGAGTCGAACCGGCATCAGTGACCAACGCCGTTCCATCTGGGCCGTCTATAGTCACTCCAGCTCCGGTAATAGCGTCATACCCGTTAGCCGTGACCGAGCCACCATTGGCCACTGTCACATTGCCCGTGCCACTAACGCCCACGGCGATTGTATTTGCGATACTCAAAGTCGAATTTGTGCCGGTGACCAACACCGTGCCGACGCTTCCGGCCTGATTACCAATGGTGAGGGAAGCGGCGGTAACATTGCCGCCATTGGCCACTGTGAGATTTGCCGTGCCGTTAACGCCGACAGTCAGCGATTCACTGGCGGATAAAAGCGAGCCCGCATCCGTCACTATAATCTGGTCAACATCTTCCGGATTATTACCAATGGAAACCTCACTAGCATAGACGGATGCTCCATCGTCAATGAGCAGGTCCGTATCCGGCTGGCCGCCGACGTATAAGTCGCCGGAAGATTGAGTTGCATTGCCGATATTGCCACCCAATGCTCCATTCACCACGAGGGCACCGCTGCTCACACTTGTTCCACCCGTATAATAATTGTTGCCGATAAGCGTTAAGTTGCCGCTTCCCGACTTTACCACTTCGCCATTGCCAGAGAGGCCCTCGACTGAGCTGGTGGCGGCTTGATTGAATACCAACGTGGCATTATCCACGACGCCGCCAAGGAGATTACTTGTGTTGCCGGTCAAGACCAAGGTACCGTCGTTAATTGTCGTGACGCCGGAGTAAGTATTGTTGCCTCCAAGGGTCACCGTACCGGTGCCATTGTCAGTGAACGAACCTGTGTCGGAAAGATTTCCCGTATAAGTGGTATTTAGGCTGCCATTCACAGTGAGCGCGACGGCCGCACTGTTGGTATTCGTCAAGGCCAGGTTTTGCGTGCCTTTCAAGCCGCCGAAAGTAGCGCTGGCGAGCGTGCCAAAACTCAAAGTGCCACCGGAGCTGTCGTAGTCAAGCGTGCTATTTTGCAGCGCTGCGGCATTATTGAGAACCAAGAAGCCATTACTAATTTGGGTGTCGCCCGTGTAAGTGTCCGCGCCAGAAAGCGTAAGATTACCAGCCCCGACTTTGATTAAGCCGCCGACCCCGCTATTACCGATGGCGTTGCCAAACACCACGTTGTTTGCGCCGGTGTCAATGGTGCCGCCGCCGACCCCAAAGGTGATGGTGTGGGTGGAAAGGTCGGTGGTAATGCCCGGGCCAAACCGCAGGGTTCCGCCAGCAAGCGTCAAGCCGCCAAAGCTATAGGTGCCACTAAAGTCCAAGGCCAAAATCCCATTGGTCACAGCCACCGGGCCTGTGCCCGTCGCATTGCTTACCCCAAGCGAAACAGTCCCGGCATTTACCGTCGTGCCGCCCGTATAGATATTATTGCCCGTCAAACTAAAGTTACCCGTGCCGTTATAGACCAGCGAACCTGTTCCCGAAAGGTTTCCACTATAAGTGGTGTCAAGGCTGCTGCCAATCGTGACTGCAACCGCCGCGCTGCTGGTGTTTGTCAGCGCCAAATCCTGCGCGCCCTGTAAACCGCCGAGAGTGGCGCTGGTCAACGTGCCAAAGCTCAAGGCCCCACCATAATTGTTGTAGTCGAGTGTGCTGTTTTGCAAAGCGGCAATGTTGTTCAGGACGAGGAAACCACCGCCAATTTGGGTGCCGCCAGTGTAGGTGTTTGCCCCCGAAAGCGTAAGATTACCAGAGCCAACTTTCAGCAAGCCGCCTACCCCACCGTTGCCGATAGCGTTGGCAAAGACCACATTGTTTACATCCGTGTCAATCGTAGCTCCGCCAGTGCCAATGGTGATGGTATGCGTGGACATATCCGTAGTCACAGTCGGTACGTACTGCAGAGTGCCATTGGCCAGAGTCAGGCTACTGAAGCCAAACGATCCCGCGAAGTTGAGCTGTAAAGTCCCACCATTGACCGTAACAGGCCCCGTGCCAGCGGCATTGATTCCACCGAGCGAAACCGTGCCCCCGTCAACAAAGGTGCCACCGGAGTAAGTGTTCGAATCCTCGAGCAGAATGAAGCCTGGGCCATCGGTGATTAATGTGCCCGCCCCGCCGCTAATCGTTCCGCTGACATACAACTGCCCTGTGCTCATTTGATGAATCATCACCGTGCTGCCACTGGCCCCGAATTCACCAGTGGAAAGCACGAACTGGGCATCGCCAGTCATTAATATGCCGCCGGTCGTGATCGTGAGAACGCGCGTGGAGCTGCTCAATGCGAGCGAGCCGGCGGTTTCAAAGGTTGTATCCAGGATGAGTGAGTTTACCGAGTGATTGGTCCCCGTCATGGTATAGTCTCCGAAAGTTGAATAATTCGTAGTGGCTAAGGTGCCGCTGCTGGGCAAGCCGGTGGCGTCAAAACTTGTAAAGGGCACCAAGTTGCCGTTGCCGTCGCTGGTGGCAAAACCGTAATTGGTGCCGTCATAAACGGTGGCGTAACCAAGGATGCCGTTGGTGAAAGCCGGGCTCGACACGATGTTTGTGTTGGGCGCTGACAGGTCAATATTCACTGTTCCGCTATTGGGCGTCCAGGTGTTGCCCAAGGTCAGCGTGGTGGCATCGCCGCCGTTGCTGTTTACGACAATGCTGCTGGTGGTGTTGGCCGCGAGCGTGACGCTGCCCAACGTTTGCGCAGAAGTACCGGTGCTGTTGCCTTGCACGACCAAAGCACCGCCACCGAGAGTAAGCGCGCTGGTTGAAGCCACGACCCCGGTGGGATTCGTGGACAGATTCAGCATGAGTGTGCCCAGGTTTACCGTGGTTGCGCCGGTGTAGGTGTTAACCGCACTGAGCGTAAGATTGCCCAGGCCGGTCTTGGTCAACCCACCGGAACCATTGTTGCCCACGGGATTGGCGAAAGAGACATTATTGCCATTGGTGTCAATCGTGCCGCTGCCAGACGCTAGCGTGATGGTGCGCGAGGAAATATCGGTGGTGCTGCCGGAAGCGTACTGCAAAGTGCCGCCGCCAAAAGCGAGGCCGCCGGTGCCGAAATTGTTGAGGCTGGAGAAATTGATCGTGCCGGCATTGATATTGGTGCCGCCAGAGTAGGTGTTCGTGCCGGCCAGAGTCACGAGCCCCGTGGTGGTTTTAGTCAAGGCGCCTCCTCCGGCCAGAACCGCATTGGCCGCTTCGAGGCCTGATTGGAAGGCATAGGACGAGGCGGTGATCGTGCCGTTGGCAAGTGTACCACTAGTCAAGGTAAGGGTTCCGGCGGTGGCATCTGTTTGCCCTCCCAAATCCAGCACGCCGCCACTAATCGTCACGGCCGAGGTGCCATTGCCCAAAGTGCCGGAACTTCCCAGGAGCAACGTGCCCGCGTTGACGGTGGTCGTGCCCATGTAAGTATTAACTGCGGCAAGGGTCAGCGTGCCATTGCCAAGCTTGGTTAAGCCGCCAGCCCCGCCATTGCCCACAGAGTTGGCGAAAATTACATTGTTGCCATTGGTGTCAAAGATACCGCTGCCCGACGCAAATGACAACGTGAGTGCAGATAGATCCAGAGTGGTGCCGGTGGCAAATTGCAACGTGCCGCCGCCAAAGTTGAGGCCCCCAGTGCCAAAATTGCTAAGGGTTGAGAAATTGATGGTGCCAGCGTTAATGTTCGTGCCACCGGAGTAAGTATTGGCACCCGCGAGAGTTAAAAGGCCAGCGGTGGTTTTGGTCAACGCGCTCGTGCCGGCGAGAACGGCATTGGCACTTTCGGTTCCGCTTTGGAAAGCATAGGAAGTTCCCGTAATCGTGCCATTGGCAAGTGTACCGCCTGCGAGGGTCAAAGTGCCAACGGAAATGCCGCTAAGGCCGCCCAGATCCAATGTGCCACCGTTAATCGTCAGGGCGCCACTGGAAGACCCCAATGCTCCTGCATTGCCCAAAAGAAGTGTGCCGCCACTAACAATGGTGCCCCCGGTATAAGTGCCGGCGGCGTTCAGCGTCAAGCTGCCGGCGCCAGCCTTGGTCAAGCTTCCCGAACCGCCGCCGCCGATGGAATCTGCGAAGGACACATTATTGCCATCGGTGTCAATGGTGCCACCGCCGGTACCGATCGTTACCGCAAGCGAAGAAATATCCGCCGTATCCCCGATGGCATATTGCAGCGTGCCGCCGCCGAAAGTAAGGGCTCCAGTGCCAAAATTATTCAGGGCGGAGAAATTGATCGTGGCGGCATTGATGTTTGTGCCGCCGGAGTAAGTATTCGCACCGGCCAGAGTCAGGAGCCCGGTGGTCGTTTTGGTCAAGGCGACCGTGCCTCCGAGAATGGCATTGGACGTTTCTGTGCCGCTTTGGAACGCGTAGGAGGTTCCCGTAAGCGCGCCATCGGTGAGCGTGCCGCCGCTAAGGGTAAAGGTTGCCACGGAAATACCGCTCTGGCCGCCCAGATCCAGCGTGCCCCCGCTCAACGTCAAGGCGTTGCTGGTGGAACCCAAAGTACCGGAGCTGCTTAATAGAAGTGTACCAGCACTAATGGTAGTGCCGCCCGAATAGGTGTTGGCCCCGCTCAGGGTCACTGTGCCGGCGGTGGATTTACTTACTCCGTTTGTGCCGGCCAAGATGGCGCTATCGGAGCCGCCTTGAAGGGCAATCGCCGCAGAACTGGTTAAGGTGCCTGTGCCGGTAATGCTGCCACTGGAGAGGGTCAGGCTGCTCAAGGTGTTATTAAAGGTGCTCATTGCCAGCGTGCCGCCGGAAACTGTGACCGCAGCAGCTGAGGCAAGTTGGCTGTTCGCACTGACATCCAAAGTTCCTCCGCTAATCGTATAGGTCAGGCTCGCAAGCGTGTTGTTCAACTGGAGCGTACCGCCGCTGACCGTGGTGGTACCCGTGTAGGTTTCGGCATCGTTTAGAATCCACTGGCCCGTGCCGCTCTTGGTCAAACTAGTCTTGTTGGTGCTTTGGTCGGCCAGCACCAAATCAAAATTATTGGTGCCGGTATTGGTCCCGGTGAGAGTGAGCGTGCGCGTCCCAGTGCCGCTGTTCACGATGCTGCCGGTATTGCTGAAAGTTAGATTACCAATGCCTGAGGAATCGAGCGTGCCACCACTCGTGCCCAGGGTGAAAAGATGGTCCGTGGTAGTTACGGCAGTCCCGGAATATTGCAAGGTGCCACCATTGAGGACGAGATTCGTCGCCGCTGACGTTGATTCACCGAGGCCGCTGGCAGCGCCGCCATTGGCGACGTTGGTAACACTGAGTGTCCCGGCACTGACCGTCACGATCCCGGTGTCCGTGTCCAAGCCGTTCAAGGTCACCGTACCGCTGGTCGTTTTATTCAGCGCACCGGTGCCGGCTAGGATGGCACTGTCTGTGCCGCTCTGGAGGGCAAACGTCCCCACGTTATTTACGGTCAAAATGCCGGTGGTACCAGACACATTGCCGCCCGAGAGGGTCAGATTGCCAAACGTATTGTTAAAACCGCCCATGGATAGAGTGCCGCCGGATACAACCATATTACCCGAGGTGGCCAGCAGGCTGCTGGCGCCCAAGACCAACGTGCCGGCGCTGACCGTGGTGTTGCCCGTGTAAGTTTGCGTCGTATTGATGATCCACTGGCCTGTGCCGCTCTTGGTCAAGCTAGTCTTGTTGGTGCTTTGGTCGGTCAGCACCAAATCAAAATTATTGGTGCCGGTATTGGTCCCGGTGAGGGTGAGCGTGCGCGTCCCGGTGCTGCTGTTCACGATGCTGCCGGTATTGCTCAAAGTTAGATTACCCGTACCGGATGAATCGATCGCCCCGGCAGTGGATCCCGTGCCCAAAGTGAAGAGACGATCCGTGGTTGTTATGGTAGTCCCGGAATATTGCAGCGTGCCGCCACTGAGGACGAGGTTCGCCGCCGCTGACGTTGATTGACCAAGGCCGCTGGCGACGCCACCGACGGCGAGGTTGGTAACACTGAGTGTCCCGGCACTGATCGTCACAATCCCGGTGTCCGTGTCCAGGCCGTTCAAGGTCACCGTGCCGCTGGTCGTTTTATTCAACGCTCCAGTCCCGGCCAGGATGGCGCTATCTGTGCCACTCTGGAGGCCGAACGTCCCCACGCTATTCACGGTCAAAATGCCGGTGGTACCAGACACATTGCCGCCCGAGAGGATCAGATTGCCCGAGGTATTATTAAAGCCATTCATCGCCAGGGTGCCGCCAGAAACCACCAGGTTGCCCGTACTGGCTAGTAGATTGTTCCCGCCAAGCGTAAGCGTGCCCGCAGTGACCGTAGTGTTTCCGGTATAAGTCTGTGCCGTGTTGATAATCCACTGGCCCGTGCCGCTTTTGGTCAAGCTCGTCTTGTTGGTACTTTGGTCGGTGAGTACTAAATCAAAGTTATTGGTGCCCGTGTCATTGCCAGTAAGCGTAAACGTACGTGTCCCCGTGCCGCTGTTAACGACGCTGCCGGTATTACTGAAGGTGATATTGCCAATGCCCGAGGAGTCGAGCGCCCCGGCAGTGGTGCCAGTACCGAGGGTGAAAAGACGATTCGTGGTCGTATCGGTGCTGCCGACATATTGCAGTGTGCCACCATTAAGAACCAGGCTCGACGCCACTGAGGGCGATTCACCAAGGCCGCTGGCAGCGCCGCCGTTGGCGAAATCCGCGATCCTGAGTGTCCCAGCGCTGATGGTCACGATCCCGGCGTAGGTATTTGCCCCCGTCAGCGAGAGCGTGCCCGCGCCAGCTTTGGTGAGACCTAAGTCATTGCCGCCGTCGCCAATGATCCCATCTACCGTCAGAACAGAGGCACTCACAGTGACCGTGTCGCTGGCCCCGAGAGTGACCGTGCCAGTGCCCAAATCCAAGGGGTTGGGGCCGGCGAAAGAGAAACTGTTGTTCCAGGTCTGCGCATTATTGGTGCTTAACAGGGTAAGACTGGTGTTTGAGTTGCCGAGTGTGCCGCTATTGATGATTTCATGGGGTCAATACTCCCCACCACTGTCCTGGTCACCGGAGCCAATTCCACCTGGAATGATAATTCCAATGAATTGTCTGTCATCGGTGAATCGAACATCACCGTCGCCAACGGTGCTCACTTCAATATCCCGAATTCTGGCGGACTTTTCTTAGGGTACGAATATGGCGACTCCTATCTGACCATTAATGGCACCGGCTCTCAAGTGACTGTTGAAAGTCTATATCTCGGCTATTCGGGCAGCAATGGCACCATCACCATTTCCAATGGTGGCAACCTGACCGTCTCTGGTGGCATCTTCGCCGATTCGAATTTGGGTGGCTTGGGTGGCGGCCAACCGAATGTAGGGATAGCAACAGTTGTGTTAACCGGGGCCGGCTCAATCTGGAATGCCGATGGCCAGTTAACCATTGGCGGTGGTAGTCATGCCTCGGTTACCGTCGGAACTGGCGCGACTCTTTCCGTGCAGGGCAATTTCTTCGACATCGGTGATGGCTCGGAAGGTGATTTAATTATCAATGGCGGCCTCGCCCAGGTGAACGCGGGCACGACCTTGGATCTCGGCATGAACGGCGGCTTCGGCAACGTGGTCATCAATAGCGGTACCTTGCAGATTGATGGCGGCTCCGGCATCACCACCGATGACGGCATCTACAGTTTCACCCTGGCGGGCGGCACGCTCCAGATCGCGGATAACAATCTTTCTGCCTCCTCATTCACGGTTGCGCCCATTTTAGCTGCGAGCACCATTTCAACCATTGACACCAATGGCTTCAATGCAACGATCAGCAGCCTTATCAGCGGCAGTGGCGGCTTGACCAAGATTGGGGTGGGCGCGCTTACTCTTTCTGGCGCGAATACGTTCAGCGGCGGCTTCACTTTGAATGCCGGTACCCTGAACATCAATAGCGGTGGCAGCGCCACTACCGGCGCGATTGGCACCGGCACTTTCACCATCAACGGCGGCACACTGGGCAATTCCGGCTCCAACCTTACGCTCGCCACGAACAATCCGCAGAACTGGGATGGGAGTTTCTCTTTTGCCGGCACTAAATCCCTCGATCTGGGTGCGGGTGCAGTCACCCTCGGCAGCAGTCTTTCCGTTACAACCACTTCGACTACTTCCAACCTGACCGTTGACGG
>Ga0206854_1273_pt1 | contig 10489 bp, 6 predicted proteins | sample Alteio_BWOrgCont_50_FD_152870 | JGI IMG/M metagenome (GOLD analysis project Ga0206854, IMG submission 152870) | Enriched cells from forest soil in Barre Woods Harvard Forest LTER site, Petersham, Massachusetts, United States -... | ecosystem: Environmental > Terrestrial > Soil > Temperate forest > O...
GCTGGTCGTGCGGCGGATTTTGCCATCGGGGCCATGGTCATCGGCCCACGCAAACCACGTCACCAGTTCGCCTACGCCGATGTTTTTCGACTCCAAATCCAGCACGTTGCCAAACGTCGCCTGATTAGCCGTGGTGTTGCCGTCCGTGTGCAGCGAAACAAACTTCGGCTCCTCGGCGCCAACGCTGTACGCCACGCCGTAATCAACCAGCCCAAACTGGTCGCGGGCGCTCGCTTGCAGGTGGACTTCCTCCAGCGGCGAAACGCGCGGGTCGCGAGTGGGGAAAGTAATCGTCACCACGGGTCGCTGCGTCGGCACCGCCGTGATGCGCAAGTCCGTGGGTGCGGGGTTCGGGCGGCCATCATTGTCCGCGAGGTGCATCGTCAGCCGCTGCGTCTGCTCGATGGTCAGATTCATCGAAAAGCGCGTACGCTCCGGATTGGCTGCAGTGACCGTCACCGGCTGGCCTTTTTCATCGGTGATCTTCACGTCCTTCATCGGCTTGTTCATCGTGAAGTCGTATTGCAACTTCGTGCCCGTGATGGCGCTGACGCGGCGCGTGTCGGGAATGGTTTTCTGGGCGAGCCCGGTGTAGGCCGGGTAGTCGAGCGTCGCATCGGCCTTCAGCAACGCCGGTTGGTCAAACACCTTGAGCGTGTAATCCTCCGTGGTGCCGCTGCTGTATTTAATGGAGTAGGTGAGGTCGTTGTTCACCACCGGCATCGTAATCGCAAAAATCGGGTCGGACAGACTGCGCGACATCACCGCCGTGCCGGTCTTGCCATTCGGCGAGCGCCAGACCAGTTGCGCATCACGCGGGATGCGCCCGTCAAAGCGCGCGGCAATCACCACGTTCGCACCGCGTTCGATATCCTTGTTTCCGGGCGTCACTGTGACCCCGTATTTCGGCAGGGTGATTTTCGGCACCGGAAAGGCGATATTCTCCAATTGCAGGAGTCCTGGCCCCAGTGTCAATGCCAGGGCCAGTCCGAGGACGGTCGCATAAGCGGCAAAGTGCCAGCGCGCGCGATTTTGCGGCTGCCGGCGCCAGTTGTTTAAATTCGCGTGTTTGAGTGCGCTGGTGATGACGCGCGTCTGCAGGTAATTATATTTGCCGCTTTCGCCGGGCTGTTGTTCCGCCGCGGTGCGCAACGCTTGCTTCAAATCAGGATAGGCGTCTTCGACCACGCGCGCGGCTTCCGCAAAATCCAGCTTGTCCGCCCGGGCTACGATGAAACTGCGCACGAGTCCAACCGCCAAAACCAACCCCAGCGCATAAAGGGTATACGGAGCTAACGCAGGCGCGAGATTGCCCGCTTCCAAAATCACAAACGCCACGAACGCCACCACGCCCCAGCGGCGCAGGCCGCGCTTGTGCAGGCGTGCCGCGCGCAGGTGGCGTGCGACCCCGCGCAATAGGAAGGCCAATTGAGGTTGCATTTGCGGTTCAGGCGGATTGGTCTTCATGGCAATAGTCAGGCGGCAACCTCGTTGGGATTATGTTCCGTCCGGCGCGCCAGCGCCAGCGAATAGATGCTCTCCAAGGCCAGCAAAAGCGCCGCGCCAAGCAACAACCAGCGCCACAATTTTTGGCGCGCTTCCAGTTTGGGCGCAGTCTGGTCTTCCCCCAGCGGCGCCGCAATCGGCGTGGCGGAGGTAACGGCCTGGGCGTGCAGCGGCACTCCCAGTTTTTCCCAGGTTTCCAATGGCATTAGAGAAATATTACTGGCCGCGGCCGGCACTTGCAGGGCCACCCAGCGCGTGCTGCCGCCTTGCTGTATCTGGTAAACCCCGGGGAGGGTGGGGGTGGTTTCTGTAAATGTACCCTCGGCGGCGGAAATTGGTCGCCACTTGGTGGCCTGGCCATCGAGGAGCTTGGCGGTGTCGCTCATTTCCGCAATGACCGGCCGTTGCGCACCGCCCGCCGCCCGTTCCACCAGATTTTCCAGCCACGGCACAAACTTCGTGGACAGCACCCAGTTGCCCACCGCCGTGGACCAGTCCCCGCCCCACACAATCATCCGCCCTTGGCCAACAGGGACTTCCAGCACTGCGGGCGAGGTATCGTCAAATCGCGCCACCACCACCGCCGCTGTCTTGGCCGGCAATTTCACCGATTGCGCCTGCGTAAATTGAATACGGGTAAAATCGCTGTAGTGCGGATCCGAAAACAGCGAGAACAGCGGATGTTGAAAATCAATCTGCCCCAACATGGCATTTTTCTGCTTCGGTTGAAGCGGTGACCAATCCGTTTCGCCTGCAATACTCGCCGCTGTGTCCACCATCTTGGGGTCGTTGAGCAACACCAGCGCGAAATCCCCGGCAGAAACTTTATTGCGCACATTATCCATCGCTGTCGCATCCAGCGGCCCGGCTACGACGATAAATTCACTCCCGGGCTTGCTGGTTGAGGTCGCACTGGCCGCTTCACTCGCCACGACCTTCACGAGCGGGTCTTTCCATCCCGCGACCGCGTGTTCCAAATAAAACCGCGCGTGCTTGATGTCATTCGCCGCGTGACCACCGTAGTAGGTCAGCGTCATCTCACGCGGCGCGGGATGCACCGCCCAGAGCGTATTGTCGAAATTTTCTTCATCGCCGGAAAGGTCGAGCCGTAGCGGCTTTTTCGCGGCCTCGGAGGGCACTGGCACACTTACGATTTGAGTGTCACCCGCTTGTATAGTCAATTTCTGCGCGTCGCCTATCGGTGCGTTTGTTTCCGCATCCTTCAATTGCACACTGAGCGATGTCGCTGTGCTCTTGGCGCTTTGCACAATGCGCGCACGCACGCTCAGGCCCGCATCTGACTCCGACCAGCCCAGCCATTGCAACCCGGCGTTGCCCGCGTGGGTGGGCGTGACCGTCTCCAGATTCACCTCACTGCCCTTGGGCCAATTAAGTCCCGCCAGACCCGAAACTCGCCCGCTCGCCGTAAAATCAGAAACCACCACAATCTTTTTCCGCGTCACCGCGTTCGCGTTTTCGCTCATCTGTTCCCATTCGGTCGAGGCCGTCTCAATCGCCGCATCCAGATTTTTCGCACCCCAGCCGGGTTTCTTGTCCGCCAGCGCGCCACGCACCAGCGCCAGCCGGTCCGCCGGCGCGGCCTGCTTCCATTGTTCATACGTAACCAGATGCTCGATGCCACCCGACACCCCCAGCAGCGCAAATTGGTCGTTGGGGCCGAGACTATCCGCCACATCGTAAACTTTTTTGCGTGCGGCATCCCACAGCCCGGTGCGTTGCATCGAGGCGCTTTCGTCGAGCACGACCACCACGCTTTGGGGAATCGTCGGCGTGTTCAACACCGGCAAATCTCTTTTAAAATAAGGTCGCGCAAATCCCATCGCCAGCACGCCGACAATGATGCACCGCAGCAGCAGCAGCCACGGGTGTTGAATCCGGTTGCGCCGGTCGAGCTTCGGGGGCGAGGCGCTGAGAAAACGGGTCGCGCTGAACGACACCCGGTGGCGCGTCGCCTGCCGAATCAGGTGCGCGATGATGGGCCCGACAATTAACGCCGCGCCCAGCAAAAACCATGGCGACAGAAAACTCATAGCTGGACCCTTCGGCGCACGGCCGCGCGGCGCGCGTGGTTGGCTTGCAATAATTCCAGCAGCACGAAGTCCAGCGGCTGGTCAGTTACCGCGACTTGGCGGATGATGCCACGTTTCTCCAATGCCGCTTTTAATTCCGCCTGGTGGGCATTAAACCGCGTCGTGTAACCGGCCCGGGCTTGCGCGGGGTCCACATAAACACTCCGTCCGCCTTCCATGTCTTCCCACACCGCCGCCTGGCCAAAGTCCAAATTGATTTCCGCAGGGTCGAGAATTTGCACGCAGCGCACGTCGTGCCGCGCCGCCGCCAGCCGCGCCAGCGCTTGGTCCCATTCCGCCACCGGTGCGAGAAAGTCGGACAACACCAATACCACGCTGCGCTTCGGGCAGAGCTTGGCGACTTCGTCGAGCGCGTCGCCGAGTTTTGTATCGCGGCCCGCCGGTTCGCGTTCCAGCAGCGCCATCATGTGGCGGAAATGCCCGGGCTTCCACCGCGGCGGCAAATAATCGTGCACCACGCTGTCAAACAGCGCGAGGCCGACGACGTCGCGCTGCTGGCCGAGAAAGTACGCAAACGTCGCCGCCAGCGTGCGCGCATAGTCGGCCTTCGTCCAGCCCTTCGAGCCAAACAGCATCGAGCGGCTGGTGTCCACCAGGATGAGGCAGCGCACATTCGTCTCGTCCTCAAATTTTTTGACGTAGTGCCGGTCGCTGCGCGCCAGCAGTTTCCAGTCAAGAAACCGCAGGTCGTCGCCCGGCGCGTATTGGCGGTACTCGGTGAACTCCACCGAAAACCCCGCATACGGACTGCGGTGCAGCCCCGACCACAAGCCCTCGACCACCACGCGCGCGCGCAACTCCAGATCCTTGATGGCAAACAAGGCCTGGGGATCAAGTCCCTGCGCGGGGGCGGTAGTGGTGGCGACCATGAGTTTATTTTCTATCTATAGCTAGACAGCCCCAGCCATCAGCTCGTCCATGATGCTTTTGCGCAAGATCATTAAGGGTGAGTTCTGTTTTGGTTATATCAGCATGAGTGGGAATCATGAAAATTTTAACTTGGACGTTCCACAAAGACGTTTCCGTTGAGAAATAAAAATTTAGCTTTTGATGTCCTATGTTTCGGACTGATTCGGCAAATTGCTCTGCATCTTCCTTTTTCTCAAAAATATGTTCAAAATCAATTTCCCGTGGTTTAGACAGATCATCGCCACCTCTTTGCTTTTGGCGAAGAACATCACCGTTTAAATCGTTGGGAAACTCCTCTAGCATATAATGTATGGAAATAGGGATTGTTTCGTTACTCACACACTCTTCGGCATCGCCTCGACGAGTTTTTGAATGACTTGTTCGACGGAGACGCCATCGGCCTCAGCGCGGTAATTGAGCAACAAACGATGGCGGAACACCGGCGCGGCGAGTGCGCGGATGTCGTCCACGGTCACATGGGTGCCGCCTTTCCAGAGAACGCGGGCTTTCGCTCCCAGCACCAGCGCCTGCGCGGCACGCGTGCCCGCGCCCCAGTTAATCCAGTTCTTTACAAAGTCCGGCGCACCGGGGCTCTTCGGTCGCGAGCTGGCGGCGAGGCGCACTGCGTAGCGGATCACGTCTTCCGCGACCGGCACGTTGCGCACCAGCGCTTGGAATCGCAAAACATCTTCGCCCGAGAACACGCCCTGCACCGCTTGCGGCAGGCGCGAGGTCGTTTGCGAGACGACGGCGATTTCGTCCTTCTCCGGCAAATAATCAATCATCACGTTGAACAGAAAACGGTCGAGCTGGGCCTCGGGCAGGGGATAGGTGCCTTCCATTTCCACCGGATTCTGCGTGGCGAGCACGAAGAACGGTTCGCTCAACACATGGCGAACGCCCGCGGCGGTCACCTGGTGTTCCTGCATCGCCTCGAGCAACGCGGCCTGGGTCTTCGGCGGCGTGCGGTTGATTTCGTCGGCCAGCACCATGTTCGCAAAAATCGGCCCTTTAATGAAGGTCAGTTTGCGGCCCTGGTCGGACTCCGTCAAAATTTCCGTGCCGGTGATGTCGGCGGGCATCAAGTCTGGTGTGAACTGGATGCGCTGGAATTGGAGTTGGAACAGCCCCGCGATGGTTTTGACGAGCAGCGTCTTCGCCAGCCCGGGCGCGCCGGTAATCAGGCAATGGCCGCCGGCGATGAGGGCGAGCATCAGTTGCTCGACCACTTCGCGCTGGCCGATAATGACTTTGCCGAGTTCGGTTTCGAGGCGCACGCGGCCCGCTTGCAGGCTTTCAAATGCGGCTTGTTCGGAGTTGGGTTTCGTGGTTTCCACAGGATTTATTTTGGGGTGATTGAGGAGGGAGGTTTAAAATTTTATCACGGATGGCACGGATATAGGAAGTAAGGCCAGAGGTCTTCTTCTGAAAACATCAGTGTTATCCGTGTCATCCGTGGTTGTCTGGTTTTTAGGTTTAATTAATGCGTCATTGCGTAGAAAACGATGTTGATAAACATGGGATACGCCATGGGCATGGAAAATTTGTCAAAATAACTATGGTCATCGCCTTCGTGTTCCCAGCCGTCGCCGTAGTGGTTGTTGCGGCAGATGAGCACCATCATGCGGCCTTTGTCGTCAAAGATGCCATAATAATAAGGCCGGTTGGTCGCCTGCTGAGTGGCGGGGTCGAGCGAGTAATCCGCATAATCGTACACCATCCCGCCCCGCGTCCAGGTGTTCACACTCGGCATTTGCGCGAAGAATTTGAAATCAAACACCGAGTGAAAAATCGGGTGACTCAGCGGCAGCTCGACCGGTTCGCGGTCGGGGAAAATGCGCTTGAACTGGCTGTGCACCACATTCCACGCCTGGTCGCCCCAAAAGTCCTCCGCCATCATAAACCCGCCGTTGAGCAGATAGGAACGCAGGGTCTTGGTTTCCTCATTCGACAGATTCATTCCCTCCGGCGCAGCGAGGTACACGAACGGATATTTCGCCAACTCATCCGGCGTGATATGGAGATAATTATAGCTCGGATGCATTTTCAGGCTCGTCGCCTGGAACATCCGAAAACCCAGGTTCAGATCGGCATCCGGCGTATCATCATCCCAAAAACGGCTCCGACCGTAGCCATTGGGTTCATAAATCAAACGCGAAACCGAAAAAACATCTTCCTTAAAAGCTGGGTCGAGCGCCTTCTCCATTTGATCAATCATCTTCAAATCATCTTCATCGCGAATCATGTAGGGGCGACCACCACCTCCGGCAAACCCGCCCCCGCCGCCTCGTCCACCCCGGCGACCACCAAAACCTCCACCGCCAAATCCGCCTCCAAACCCTCCACCGGGTTGCGCATGGGTGGTCAATGGAACCAGACCGGTCAGCAGAAAAAGTCCGACCAGGAGCCGCGAACAAAATATCTTTTTAAAAATATTCATGGCGTGGCGGTGGCGGCGGGAGTCGCGGCAGTTGAGTTCGGCAATGCGGCCAGCAATTCATACGCAGCGCGAAAACGCGGAGCTTCTTCGAGCGCTTGCAGCACGTGCAGTCGCGCTCCGGCCGGATCGGTGGGCTGCATCATTTTTGCCACCCGATAATGAATCGAGGCCAAATCGGGCGGATCCATTTGTAACAGCGCCAGTCCGGCTTCGATGCCTTGCGCATTTTCCTGCCGTTGTTCCCGGGCATCGAGCAGCGCGCGCCAAGCCGAGACGCCCAGCGGGTGAATCGCGATGGACGCCTCGCCCCATTGGACCATGCCCGCGTAATCCTTATTATTCTGCGCGATTTCCAGCAGGCGCGAAATTGCCTCCAGCGAATCCGCCTCATGCGTCGCCACCATCGTCAGTGCTTCTTTTTCCCCGGCGTCATCATGCAGTTTGTCGCAGACTTGCGCCAGCATGAGATAAAGATTGTCCGGCCCCGGCACATAGAGTCCGGTCGCGTTGATTTCCTTGATTTGGTCGCGGGCCTTGGTCCACTCCTCCGCATCGAGCAGTTTGGCAATCGCCTCCATGCGGGCGTAAAAATTATGGGGGTCGGCGGCCTTTACTGCTGGTGTGATCGTTGCCGAGGCGCCCGCGATATCCACTGCACCATCCTTTGGTTCTTCCGGTTTGCTGAAATTCCAGTCCCCGGCGTATTTTTTTGCCTGATCCTGCGCGTACTGCGCGAACGCCTCGTCCAGTTGCGTGACGGGCGCAAAGTTTTTCGCCAGGGCATCATTCATTTCCACGCCTTTGCCGATATCCTGGAGCAACGCCTTCACGTGGTCCAAACCATAGTGTTCCATGAAGTATTGCACCACGAGCATCGCCTCGAAATAGGCGAACTGCGTGTCGTGCGAATTTTTCGCCTGCAAAAACGCGGCGCTCATGCTGCTGATGGGTTGCATCTTGCCGGACAAAATACGGTCGCAAAATTCCGGATCCATCCGGATGCCCCATCCCGGGTCACCCTGGTTTTCCTCATACACCGAAATACCTTCGCTCAACCACCGCGGCATCCGGTTTTGGGTAATCGTCAGCGTGACGACGTGCGTAAACTCGTGCCAAATCACATCCGGCCAGTTGGACTCATGCGTGCCCGGGCTGTTGATGGTTACCACGGAGCCAAACGTCACGCCGAGAAATTCGCCGATGTCCGGCATGCTGAACGTCCGCACGGAAAAATCCGCCGCGTTGGGAAAAATTTCCACCAGCGTGGGCGTGGTCAAATCCAGGCCGTATTTCGCGGGCATGATGGCGCGTTCTTTTTCCAACAACGCCAGCACGCGCTGGCCATAGACCCGCGCTTCCTGCGGCTCCATGCGCAAATTAAAATGCCCGTCCGAGATGGTCTGGTACTTGGAAATTTCATCATGCAAGGTGACCAAATTGAACGCCTCGACATCATAGCCGTCTTCCTTATGGGCCTGATCCGCCTGCTTCCAGCCTTCGTCTTCCTGGCCGAGCCTCAATAAATCCTGCGCCAGTTGCACCCGTGCGCGGGTAAAGGTCGGGTCGCTCTCCAGCGCCTTGCGCTGTGAATCCGCGCCGAGAATGAAGCGGTAGTTCTGCGAAAGTTTTTGTCCAATAAGAAAATCCACCTGCGGATTTTTGTCCCACGTCGAAAGCGCCTGCGTGCGGTACGCCACCGCCTGCTCAGGCTGGTTGTGCAAGTAGGCGATGACCGCCTGCAGCGCCAGCGCTTCCGGCTGGTGCGGGTTGATTTCCAAAATGGAGGCGAGCACGTCCTTCGCCTTGTCGTGCTCTTCCGCATCAATTAAATTTTCCGCGAGCAGCAATAGCGTCGGTATATGGCGCGGGTTGGCGCCGATGGCCGATTGTGCGTAGTCGGCAAATTTGTCGCGGTCGCTATCCCGAAACGCCTCTGCCAAGCCCGCGTACATATCCGCGTCGCCGGGAAAAGCCTTTAATCCGTCGCCAAAATTCCGCGATGCCAGTTGGAAGTCGTGCTTATCCAGCGCCAGCCGTCCCGCGGCCACAAACGCGTCATGCACTGCTGGTTTGCCTTGTTCTGCGGGGTCAAAAAATCGCTCAATGATGGTCTTGGGATCCATTTTCAGCAGCAAGGCCGCTTCTCCGGCATCGGCCAGCGTCGCGGCATCCAGCGGTGCTTGCTGGTATTGCTGGCGGGCGGCCAGGTTGGCCAAATCGCTGTCCAAGTCCTTGAGCGTTTGCTCGGCTTCTTGCTCTTTGTCCTTTCCCATGTACAAACACGCCGTGCGATAAAGCAGCCGTAGCCGGATGCTTTCTGGTCGGGCCCGCAGACCGACGAGTAGCGCGTCGTGGGCGTCATTGTAACGCCCCAGCGTCAACAGCGCTTCCGCCTCCACCCGCACCATGGCCTCGGTTGCGTATGTGTCCTTGATGGCTTGCGCCGCCGTGTCGTAAGCCCCGAGATAGTCGCCAATCCGCAGCTTCGTCGTCGCCTCCGCCAGCGCATCCGCCCGCGCTGAATTCCCCAACAGCATAATGGCCAAAATGAAAGCAGCCGGCCGGCTCAACCGCGAACGTGGGCGGGTGGGGTACCCCTTGCACAATGCTTCCATGTTCGAGAGATAAGGGGCGGAAGGTTTGCTGGCAAGTGGCGAACGGCCAAGGCCCGCCGCGCGGAGCTGGGCGGCAGTGTTTAGGTAAACCACCGGAAAACGATAAAGTTCCAGCCGGCAAAATTTTGTAACCCTCGCGATTCCTGCGGGTTGACACAAGCTGTGGCCTGACTCCGCCCATGGAGGTGAACACCTGACAAAGAAACTGCTTTCCGCCTCGCAAAAAACTATATATACGCTTGTTTGAAAAATGCCTTGTTTTACCCGGCCTCGGCGTTGCCTTCCATGATTTCCCAACTGTTCTCCGCCAAATCCGGCAATGCCATCGTCAATCGCTGTCGCGACGACGAACCCACGCGCCTGCGCCTGCGGTATAAACCATTCTATTTGACGTTTGACCGCCAGGTCGGCACCCACGTCTGGCTCGACGGGCGCGAGATGATCATGCTCAGCAGCAATGATTACCTCGGCCTCACGCATCACCCCAAGGTCATCGAAGCCGCCCAGCGCGGTCTCGCCGAGTGGGGAACCAGCACCACCGGCGCGCGCCTCTCCAACGGCAGCCGCTCCTACCACCAGCGTCTCGAGGAAAAGCTCGCCGCCTTTATCGGCAAGGACGCCTGTCACATTTCCGTCGCCGGTTACCTCTCCTGCATGTCCGCCATTCAGGCCTTTGCCCAAAAGGGCGACGTCGTCCTCGGCGACAAAAACCTCCACTCCTCCATCTGGGCCGGCCTCGGCCTCACCCAGGCCCGCGCCGAACGTTTTGCCCACAACAACCCCGCCGACTTGCGCGCCTTGTTGTCCTACGAAAGCCTCGAGACCCCCAAAATCGTCGCCTTCGAGGGCGTGTATTCCATGGAGGGCCACATTGCTGCCCTGCCCGAAATTTTGACCGCGACCCAGGA
>Ga0206854_1224_pt1 | contig 10488 bp, 14 predicted proteins | sample Alteio_BWOrgCont_50_FD_152870 | JGI IMG/M metagenome (GOLD analysis project Ga0206854, IMG submission 152870) | Enriched cells from forest soil in Barre Woods Harvard Forest LTER site, Petersham, Massachusetts, United States -... | ecosystem: Environmental > Terrestrial > Soil > Temperate forest >...
CCTCCCGGTAGCGCCGGTCCGCCTCGGTGAGCACAGGTTGGCCGGTTGGGGTGGTGTCCGGCGCGGTCTTCGCCGGGTCGGCATTCTTTGACTTCGCGGATTTATTCGTTGCCGCCGTGATCAGTGCGATGATGACCACGATAATAATGCTGATGGCGTGCTGGTCCATGACTGGATGGGTATTGCGAAAAAAATGCGCTTACTGCTTGGTGGTCGGGTCATCCGGGCGGCCAATGGACTGGCGCATCCCCGTGTCGGCTTGCAGGTTCTGCATCCGGTAATAATCCATGAAGCCAAACTTGCCTGAGCGCATGGCATCGGCCAGAGCCTGCGGCACTTGCGCTTCCGCTTCGACTACTTTGGCGCGCATTTCCTGCACGCGCGCCTTCATTTCCTGTTCGACGGCCACGGCCGCCGCGCGGCGGATTTCCGCCTGAGCCTGGGCCATGTTTTTGTTGGCCATCGCCTGCGCTTCCTGCAATTTCGCGCCGATGTTCTCGCCTACGTCCACGTCGGCGATGTCAATCGAGATGATTTCAAAAGCCGTGCCCACATCCAGCCCGCGCGCCAGCACCGTCTTGGAAATACGGTCCGGATTTTCGAGCACAAATTTGTAAGTATCTGCTGAGCCGATGGTGGTGACGATGCCCTCGCCCACACGCGCGATAATCGTCTCCTCCAGCGCATTGCCTACGTAACGCTCCAGGTTGGAGCGCACGGTCACGCGGGCCTTAACCTTGACTTGGATGCCGTCCTTGGCCACGCCGTCAATCGTCAACCGGCCTGATTGCGGATTCGGGCAGTCAATGACTTTGGGGTTGATGGAGGTCTTGACTGCCTCAAGCACGCTTTTGTTCGTGCCCTGGGTGGAAAGGTCAATGGCGCAAGCTCGGCCCCAGTCGAACCCAATGTTTGCCTTTTGGGCCATGATAAGCGCCTGCACCGTCTGATCAAGGTTGCCGTTGGCCATGTAATGGGCTTCCAGGGTGTCAATATCTATGGGAACGCCGGCCTTCGAAGATTTGATGCACTGGTCTACCACCAGCGTGTAGGGCACATGGCGTAGGCGCATGCCGACCAGCTTACTAATCGATACCGGCGCGTTGGCTAATTTTGCGCGTAACCAGATGAAAAAAAAGTTGATAAACAGTACGCAAAAGAGCAAGGCAACGACCAGGACTACGATCCCGACGGCAAGTAATACAATGGTCATGGGAGCGAGGTCAGCGAGGATAGGGTGCATGGGTGGATTCTCCGTGGTCGAGGATGGATGGCAGCTTTAATAAATTCAAGGATGGCCAAACGACCAGCCCTCATTGTTCCGTTCGCCCGCCGTATCGCAAGGCGAAAGGCGCGACTCCGGGGCTTATTACTTCGGCCCGGATGATACCGTGACGGTCGCCGCGCGCAGCAGCCGCTCGTTTAAAAGGTAGCCGGGTCGCAGGACTTGCAGGACATGTCCTTCCGGCGCCTCGGCACTCGGTTGCTGGGCCACTGCCTCGTGGAATTTTGCGTCAAACGGCTGGCCCATGGGGTCAATTTCCTGCAAGCCATGCTCGGCGAGCACATTGCGCAATTGGTCGGATACGAGCTTGAACCCGTCAATCACCGCTTTGGCTTCCGGGTGGGCCTGGAGAGCCGATTGCAGCCCGAGGCGCAGGTTGTCCAGTACCGGCACTAAGTCTTCCATCAGTGCCGCTGTGGCCAGGCGCAGAACATCTTCCTTGTCGCGGATGGATCGGCGGCGGAAGTTGTCCAAATCGGCCATCGCTCGCAAGTAGTGCTCCTTGAACTTCGCGGCTTCGACCCGGGAAGCGTCGAGTTGCGCTTGCAGTTCAGTAGCGTCCGTAAAGGCGGGAATTTCCCCTGAATTGTCTGGGGCTGGCTGGTCTGGTGTTTTGCTCATATCCGAACCCGTAAAAATAGACCGATTCGACTCCGGCGCAAGACGCGAAATTTAAAAACTCGAAGCAGGAAGCTATAGTCGCCCAAATTATAATTCCGCCGCCGCGGCCTCATCCACGAGCCACGTCACTCGGCTCGCATAGCCGCGATGAATTTGCGAAGGCAGCTTGAGCGGATCGTAAGGTCCGCGCAGAATCGCCTTAAGCACCGCCGCCTTGTTCGCTCCATTGGCCAGCACCACCACTCGTGTGCAGCGCATCAGGCCGGCTTCGGTGATCGTCAGCCGCCAGCCGCGCCCCGGCCATTCCACCGCCGCAAAATTATCTTTCAAATCCGAGCCGATGAGCGCGCAGCCGGGAAAGAGCGACGCTGTATGACCGTCATCCCCCATGCCTAGGAAGCACACGTCAAAGCCGTGGTCTGCGCCAAACAGCCGGTTCCACATTTTATTAAATGCGATGGCGCACACTTCCGGGGCCAAATCCACCGGCCAGGGCAGTTTGGTCGCGTCAGGCACGCCCAGTGGAGTTAGCAGCAGGCGATCCGCGTTGCCAAAATTTGAATCGTCAGACGCCAGCGGCACGCACCGTTCATCACTGGTGAGCCACAGACATTTTTTCCAGACGGCTTCCGGCAGGGTCTTTTCTTTGACGGCCCATTGATAAAACGCCTTGGGTGTCGAACCGCCTGACAAACCGACCGTGATCGGCGTGGGCCATCCGGTCTGTGCCACGCGCAAGATGTCCACCATGGCACGAAACGTCTCATCGAGTCCGCCGACTTGCAATGTGCCGTAGTCCGTTATGATCTGGCGCATGTCGGACGTCCTCCTAAAAAAACAACGCCTCGGCCAGTTCCTTAACCGGCAGCATGGGTTTTACATGCTGGGGCAGGTCCACCGGTCCTTTGCCAAAATCCGCCTTGATAAGCGTGGCATCGCAATCCTTGGAGTGAGTCCAAAGGAAATTCTTTTTGCCGTCTTCATATTGCCATTCGACTTCGAGTTCATTCACTGTGCTGCCGATAAGCGGTTTGATCGCGAACGCCACTTCATCGCAATGTTCGCCGGGCTTTTCGCAATGGTCGAGGCATTCCTCCTGCCAGTGGAGCAGGTTCGCCGCTTCCCCTTCCGCACCCAGAGTATAACGGCACTCCACGCGGGTCAGGCCGTTAATCAATGCAGAAGCGTCGTAGCTGCTCAAAAACTGGCCGATGGACTGCCGCACCGGCAGTAACCGTGCGTAGGCGAGGTCCATCACCACATCGGGTTTCGGCCAATGGGTCTTGCCGTATTCTGCGCCTTCGACGCATGAATCGTATACCACGCGCGTACAGAGCTTCAAATAGGGCAGGTAAATCTCCTCGATGCGGCGGGCGGGCACGCGATGCAGCCAGTGGTAAACCGGCAAATCATTTTCCAGCCAGACCATCACTTGGTTTTCTAAAAAACCGGGCAAGTGGACCGGGTAGCCCAGCATCAACGCCTCGCAGCAGCACATCTGCCGCGTGCTCGGGCCGATGTAACATTGCGAAAAAAGTTTGGCCTGCAAAAACGCGCTGCTGTCGGCGCCATCCTTGACGGGGCAAAGCGCGACAATGCGGCACGGGTAAACCTGCGCGAACTCAATGGCCTGATCGAAAATCTGTTGCGCTTCCTCAGGAGTGGTTGCCAAACCAAAATGCAGAACCAGATTCATTTGCGACGCCCGGAAGGATGAAGGCCCTTCCTCGCCGGGCACGTTGTCCCCCTGCCACATGCGGGAGAGCATCCCCGGGACTTCAGTCAGCCGCAGGGACATTCCTGGGAGCGTATCGAGTAGATTGGACATGGTGTTTACGGCCCGGCGCGGCGCCACTCATGGTGCTTTTCCCACAGTAGGCGGTCCGCCGCCAATGGCCCCCATGAGCCGGCGACATAACTCTCCAGCCCCCGTTGGCCGCTTTCCTGCCAAAAGTCGAGGATGGGCGAATAGATGCGCCACGAAGTTTCCGTCTCATCCCCGCGAATGAAGAGGGTCGAGTCGGATACGATGCAATCGAGAATCAACCGCTCGTAAGCCTCAGGCGTATTTGAGCCAAACGTCGTCGCGTAGCGGAAATACATTTTCACCGGCTGCGTGCGGGTTTCCAAGCCCGGCACTTTGGAGTTCATCAGCAGCGTGGTGCCTTCATCGGGCTGGATTTGAATGACCAGCGTGTTGGCCGCCACATTGAAGCGTTCGTGGTCGGCAAACAAAATACCCGCCGGGCGCTTGAATTGGATGGCGATTTCCGATACCCGCCGCGCCAGCCGCTTGCCCGAGCGCAGATAAAATGGCACGCCCTGCCAGCGCCAATTTTCAATGGAAAGCCGGACTGCCGCATAGGTCTCGGTGATCGAAGTGCTGGGAATGTCGGGCTCTTGCATATAGCCGGGCACTTTCTGGCCTTGGATGAGGCCCTCGGCATATTGTGCGCGCACCACATCGCCGCCCTCGGCCTTGAGCACCACCGGCTGGATGGCTTTGAGCACCTTGACTTTTTCGTCGCGGATATCCTCGGCGCTGAGTGACACCGGCGGCTCCATCGCCACGAGCGACAGAAGCTGCATGGTGTGGTTTTGAATCATGTCGCGCAATGCTCCTGCCTGATCGTAGTACCCCGCGCGTTCACCCACACCCAAGTCTTCGGCGACAGTGATTTGCACACACTCGACATAGCGACGGTTCCAAATCGGCTCAAAAATAGTGTTGGCAAAACGCAGCACCAACAAGTCCTGCACCGTTTCTTTGCCCAGATAGTGGTCAATGCGATAGACTTGGGATTCCTCGAACTGCTGCCGGATGACGCGGTTCAAGTCCTGCGCGCTGGCCAAGTCGTGGCCAAAGGGTTTTTCGATGATCATCTTCGACGCCAGTGGCATGCCTTCATGCCGCCGCGCCAGCCCGCTGGCGCCCAGGTTTTGTAGCACGGGCATAAACACACTCGGTGGCGTCGAAATATAAAACACGCACTGCAAATCGCGCCCAAGTTTTTTCTCAATGGCGTCAATTTTCTCGCCCAGCGCATGAAAGGCATTCACATCGTCGTAGTTGCCCGCGTGATAGGTTGTGTTCGCCTGCACGCGTGCCCACACGTCTTCCACCAGCGGCCGCCGGGAATATTGGGTGACGTCCTTGGCGGTTTCCGCGCGGAACGCATCGTCCGCGATTGGCTTGCGCCCAAAGCCGATAAGATAGAAGTCTGGCGACAACAGATTGTCCACCGCCAGATTGAAGATGGCTGGCACCAGTTTGCGTGCGCATAAATCGCCGGACGCGCCGAAGATGACCAAAATTGTCGGCGGCGCGCCACGGTGCTTGCTCAGTCCTTGCAGGAAGGGATGGCGGGGAGATTCGGCCATAGAAGATAGTTTACTTAGGTCCGACGGTTGGAACCGCGGGCGGGTTGGAAATTTTTTGGGAAAAGCGGAATCCCGGTATGAAGGGAGATTTCCGGTGGACCGCTATCAGAGACTTTCACTTCCACGATGTCGAAGCGAAAATGCGCTGGCGGCATGGCCAATCCCTGAAGATAGGCCTGGGCGGCCCTGGACAGGGCGCGTTTTTTCCGGCCTGTCACCGAATGGTAACCTGGCACCAGGGCTTGCACTGTCCGGGTGCGGACTTCGATGAAGACCAGTACCTCCCCATCCCGTGCCACCAGATCCAGTTCGTCGCGGCCATGACGCCAGTTGCGCGCCACGATTTTCCAGCCGCGTTCTCGGAGAAATAAGGCCGCGGCTTCTTCGCCCAAACGCCCGCGTACCGCCGTTGCACTCCCCGCTTGGGGTTTTAGTCCCCAAAACCAGCGCCACTTTTCGGCCAAGGCTTCCCTCCACTGGCTGATCCATGCATGCATGGGCTTAGCTTGAGGTATAGCTGCTCAGCAGGCAATCCCAAGCCGACGGGCGGTAGTGTCCGGGTCTACAAGAACCCCCACAAATCAATGTGAAATTGCCTCAAGCCCAGCCAGAGCAGTATAATAAAAGCCAATGAGCTAGCCATTCTGACCAGCCGAACTTTGCGCGGCAGGCCCTTGAAGTGCCGGTCCTTCAATGCCCGATGCGGATGGCGGCGAGTGCAATAATTCTGCCATGACCCCGCTAGCGTGTGGGTCGGCGTAATCATGAGGTAGGCACTAACAAACAGGGGCACACCGATGCCTGCTGAAATTAACAAATAACGCAGCAGTTCCGTTAAAGTATCCATTCCGGTTCGATGTTTGGGGTAAACTCAGCTGGGGGTAGCTACTTCCTATAATGTGAATTTAATGTGACTTCCAAGCAAAAATAAGTAACGGAACAGTAAACGGAAGAAACTGCCCTGCCCTGGCAACCACTTTCCCCGTATGCCTTGAAGACCAATTAAGCTTGGTCCGTTTGACAGTCATCATGGCCCTGGTGGTAACGCGGTTGGGGTTTGGATACCTCCCGGGGGAAGTACTTGGGGCGCCAGCAATTTGGTTTTCAACGCCTCGATCGCATTGCGGGTTTGGGCTGCCCCTTCAAATTGCTCGGCTCGCACCGCGTTGCGCAGCTCCGTCTGCAACAATGCCAGCCGGTGGCGAACGATTACTGGATCAGCCCCGCGTTGGGGCATTTTGCCCCGGTGCATCACGTCGCGATGCATCCGATTCAGCAACGGAGACAATAATCCGGCAAAAGTCGTATAACAGGTGGAGCACCCAAAGCGCCCCTGCCGCTCAAAATCACGCTGGCTGCAATCGCACACCGGGCAGCGGATGGTGGCTTCCCCGCGCCGCCCAGCGGAGCCGACCCGTTCCTCCGCCAAATCATACCCATGGAGATCAGCCAGACCATGGGCGGACGCGTGCGCTTCGCACCAAGCCTCATTGATGACTTTGCCGCTTGAGACAAAACTCACAAAGACCGTGGCCGCTTGACTGCAAGCTGCACAAGTTTTTGGCACCGGATGACTCATAACCACAGTATGGCTAGATTCGTTCTGGCTGGCAACTGAGTTTTCTTGACGTTGGACCTGAAAAATCGGACAATTTCTTCTTTGCCCCAAGTATGGATACCGCATTTTTGCCGTTTTTTTCATGGCTATTTTCAGGGATAGGCATGTTGTTTTTGGATGCCTTTGTCATGGTGTTGTTTCTCATCGTGGCCATTTTCAGCCAGCCGAATATTCTATTCTCCGCCTGGGGACGGATCAAACGGCAGACCTACTGGGAAGGTTTGATGGCATGGTTTCTTCTCAACATTCTCGGCCTGATCTTGGGGACCGCCAATTTCTGCGCGGACTATGATCAGCGCTTGGCCTTGGATTTGGGCGATGTCAGCCATGTCATGTACCATCGCTTGGTGATGGCTTTCACGCTCGTTTGCTGTCTGTGCTCCGCGTGGATTCTCGCCGCGCTCTGTGCCAAGCGCTGGCATGACCTCAATTTTTCCGGCTGGCTCGCTTTAATTAACACCTTGCCGTTGCTGGCCATCGGTTATGCATGGTATGTTTTTCTTGATTCGGTTGGCCCGCTGATGAACAAACAGTTTGCCGCCAAAAGCACCATGGCGGACCTTTCTGCGCAACTGGCCGCTGCTTTCCCGTCGAGTCCCGACAGTTGGTCTTATTTGTCGTTGATCCTGTCCTTTGGCTTGATTGTCGCGCTCGGAGCTTATTTGGGCTTTGCCCAGGGCGATTCCGGGGCCAATCCCTACGGCAAAACTGCTGCGTGACCGACCCGGTGCGATGCCAGGACTGGGTCTGCCAATGGTCTCGGTCGGCGTTCTTTTATTGAGGCATTGATTGATCATCACCCGCCGGTGAATCGTTTTTTAAGGAGCGGACATAGGCCAGCAGTTCGGCGATTTCCGCATCCGAATGTTTTTTGGCAAAAGAGGGCATTTCGCCTTTGATGCCTTTCTTGATGACGTTGATAATGTGGCGGTCGCTCATTTCCAAATCATGCAAGTCCGGGCCCTCGTCGCCGCGGGCGTCCGCGCCATGGCAATGCGCACAACTATTTAGAAATAACCTGCCGCCTTCGGCGATGGCTTCGGGTGCTGGCACTGATTTCCACCCTGGCCACGATGTATCCGGCGGTTGTGCGTGCGAGGTGGCCCGCGCATTATTCCGCAGCACTTGGGCAAACACCGACATGCCGGCCAGCGAGGCGGCACTGACGCACATTGCGACGGCCAAAGCTTTAATTTCGCGATGCATGGCTTGGGTGATATCAATTGGCCAAAAGCATTTCCCCGCCCCAATAGCCCGCACCGGCCACCAAGACCGCCGCCGTAAACCCCGCGACCAGATAGCAACTGAACGCGCGCCGCCGGGTTGTGCTGCCCACGATGGCCCGCCAGGTTGCCAGGCCGACGAGCAAGGCAAACGCCGGCCAGACGAATAAGTGATGAAAGAGGACTAGGTCGTGATCCAGCATCTCGCCCTTCGTCAAGAGCAGTCCCGAAGTGACAGCGGGAAATGTTCCCGCTCCCGCCAGCAGCATCGTCCAGTAGCCGACGACGTTTAATTGTGGTCCCGCCGGGCGGCGCGCCAGCGCAAAGCCTGCGGTGTCAAAGAGCCACGAGCACCCCGCCAGTGCCAGGGGCAGGTGGGTGCTCGCGCCATGAATTTTTGCCCAAAATGTGTTGTCCATATTTAGGGTTCCCGTTTATCCGGCATTATCGGTGAGGGTTGAGTCCACCACCGCGAGCGAGTGGTCGTGCTCGATGTATTTCACGCTGGTGAGGCCGAGGTAAGAGCGCAGTTTTGGCGCATCCACGAGCATCGGGCCGGCCTTCGGCGCCGTGCCCGGGGCGGGTTGGGGGAAAGCCGTTGAGCGTGCGGTGTGGAACATCATATTGCCCTCCACCTTCTGCAGGGCTTGGTGGATATGTCCGTTCAATACGGTAACCGAGCCGAAACGTTTCAGCAGAGCCAGCGCCTTCGCGCCGTCGTCCGTGCCCCAGCCCCATTTGGGATAAACCATCCACAGCGGGATGTGCGCAAAGACGACGATGGGAGTCTCTTGGGACAAGCCCGCGAGATCTTTTTCCAGCCACGCCAGTTGGTCCGCGCCCAGCACGCCCAAACCGCCTTGGGCCAAATTCATGACATTTACCAGTCCAATGAAATGCACGCCTTTTTGGTCAAAACTATACCAGCCCGCGCCTACGGTGCCCTTGCCAAAGCGTTTGAGATATTCCGCTCCGTTGTCGCTGCCCACGTCATGTTCGCCTGGTACGTAGAATACTTGCTTCGTTTTGCATTCCTTTGTCATTTGATCGAGCAGATCAAATTGCTCGGGATCGGACAGTTGGGTGAGGTCGCCCGTATGTAAAAGAAACTCCGGGGTGGTTGGCAGCGCGTTGATGCGTTTGACTGTTTCGCGGAAGGTGGCCGCCACGTCGGGATTGGCGGGCATTTTGAAGCCGATATGGCTGTCGCTGATTTGGACGAAATTCAGCAAGCCCGTGCTCGACGCTGGCATCGTTGGCATGCCGGATGCCGCCGCACCCATGGCGTCGGTCGCGCCGAGCACGCGCGAACTCAGCGTGCCACTGCCCACGACCCAGACCAAGCCGGTGCCAGCCCAAGCCATGCATTTTAAGAAGCCGCGGCGGTCCACGCCGTCATTGAGCGCGTTCCGGGTAATGAGGCCGGTGTCGGCCGGTTGATGATGATGGTCGTGATGGGAATGATTCATAGATGGAGAGGATTAACCTTGAATACGCGTACCGCCTGAATTTTATTCCAAATCAGCGCGCAAATAATTTTTCTTTTTTCGGGAATAAAACCACCCGCGCCTGCGTATAGTAATCTATGGACGAATCCGCGCCCCAGTCCGCCGTGACGCCGGCCAGCTTCGAGCAGGCGTTCCTGCCCCATCAGGACGCCGCTTTCAATCTGGCCCGCTGGCTGATGCGGCATGACCAGGACGCGGAGGATTGCGTGCAAGAGGCCTTCGTGCGCGCCTTTCGGGCCTTTCACCGCTTTCGCGGCGGGGATGGGCGCGCTTGGCTGCTGGCCATCGTCCGCAACGTCTGTTACTCGCGCCTGCGGCAGCACCGCCATGAAGAACCTCCCATCCCATTTGACGAACTGGAACACGCATCCGTTCCAGCCGCGGCTGAATTGTCCTGGCCGCAAGCCGTCGCCCGCGAGTTGCTGCCCCAGGCCATGGAAAAACTTCCCACCGAGTTTCGCGAAATTCTTGTGCTTCACGGGCTCGAAGGCTGCGCCTACAAGGAAATCGCCGTCATTTTGGATATTCCCGTCGGCACAGTAATGTCCCGCCTCGCCCGCGCGCGCCTTAAACTTCAGTACGAGTTACAACAACTTTCGCAAAAGGATCTTTCCCATGGACTGTGACCAACCTCGCGGCTTGCTCCAGGCTTATGCCGATGGCGAACTCGATCTCGTGCGTCAACTCGAGGTCGAGGCGCATCTGGCGAGGTGCCCAGCTTGCCGGCCCGCGGTCGAGAATCTCCGCGCCTGCCGTGTCGCAGTCAGTGAGGGGCTGCCGCGTTATGCCGCGCCGACACATTTGGCTGAAAAAATTCGCGCCTCATTACCCGTTGCCGCTCCGGCACATCGC
>Ga0206854_1276_pt1 | contig 10409 bp, 4 predicted proteins | sample Alteio_BWOrgCont_50_FD_152870 | JGI IMG/M metagenome (GOLD analysis project Ga0206854, IMG submission 152870) | Enriched cells from forest soil in Barre Woods Harvard Forest LTER site, Petersham, Massachusetts, United States -... | ecosystem: Environmental > Terrestrial > Soil > Temperate forest > O...
ACTTCTTCCTCGCAGAGTTTTTGGGTGGGCGCAGCAACAATGATACCCGGTACGGGTACGCTTACCGTTACTGCTACCCCAGGTTTCCAGGTGTCAACAACCAGCAGTTCAGGCCCTTGGGGAAGTTCAGCTACCATCGGCTATTCAACCGCTACCTTTCCAGCGATCGGGAATCAGGTATGGGTAGAATTCTCACCCACGGCATATAGCGTTTTTACAGGCTCGGTTACTGTTACGGGAGGCAGCGCTACCCCGGCATCCGTAGCGGTTACAGGTACGGGTATTAGCGGCTGCTCCGGCACCCCTTCGCCGGGAAGCGCTGTGGTCGGCCCTTCTTCAGGCACTGCCGGGCCGTTTACACTTAGCCTTTCCCCGGCGGCCACAGTCGGCGGCCTCACTTACCAATGGTATGCGTGGGTATCAGGGGTGGCCGGAAGTGTGTTTTCTGCTATTCCCGGCGGCACTACCGCTACTTATATCTACAATCCATCTTCGTTCACTTCCAATACTTTCTTTGAATGCGTGGTTACATGCGCCGCGAGTGGGTTATCAGCTACATCTTCTATTGCAGAGGCGGCCTATGCTTCTTCTACTGGGTGCAGCGGCATACCTGTACCGGGGACGCTTTCAGCTTCCACGATCCAGGGTTGCAGCCCGTCCTTTTCGCCTACCGTGTTTATTGATGGTTCTTCTACCAGTACGGGTATCACCTATGCCTGGTTAGTGTCAACTACCAGCAGCACCACGGGCTTCAATCCTGTTTCAGGGATCACTACCCCCTATTATACGCCTTCCGTTACCAGTACGATATGGGTAGAAGGATTTGTAACCTGTGGTAGTATAAGCAGGGCTACCCCATCCCAAAAATTAACATTAAATACTCCTCCTACGGCTATTACCGGTTCTACCATAGTTTGTCTCGGCACACCGGTTGCTTATAATAGTACGCCTCTGGGTGGTAGCTGGACCAGCAGCAATACCTCAATAGTAACCATCGGGCCATCCTCGGGAGATGCTACCGGGGTGTTGCCCGGCCCGGCAAGTATCACTTATACCATCCCTTCTACCGGTTGTATCAGCACCACTACCGTTGGGGTTAACCCGGGGTTGACGGGCATAACCGGCCCATCCAGTGTATGCGTTGCGTCTACTGTTACATTAAGTGAACTCACAGCCGGAGGCGTCTGGACCAGCAGCAATACAGCTATGGCTACTGTAGGCTCAACCGGGCATGTTACCGGCGTGGCTGCAGGAACGGCCGTGATTACTTACACGATGCCTTCGGGTTGTAACGCAACGCTTCCATTGACCATTAACCCCCCGCCTGCACCCATGACTGGCACACTTAGCGCCTGCTCAGGCCAGACAAGCGTTTTATCAGACGCAACGCCCGGCGGTACCTGGAGCAGCGGTGACGTGTTTGAGGCTTCCATAGGGTCTTCGTCCGGTGTTGTTTTCGGCATATCAGCCGGGACTGCAAATATCAGGTATATATTACCTACGGGATGCAGGTCTGTCATGTCATTTACCGTAAATCCATTACCTGGGCCCATTTCCGGCCCTGTTGCGGGTCCGGTGTCTGTTTGCCCCGGAAGTACAGTGGCTTTAACAGATGGTGCAGGCACGTGGGGCAGCAGTGCCCCGAGTTTAGCCACAATTGACCCTGCTTTAGGCGTTGTAACCGGTGTTGCAGCCGGTGTACCAATAATTACGTATTATGCCCCGGTTACTGGCTGCTGGGTAACGATGCCTGTTACGGTTAATCCTGCGCCTCCCGCGCAGACGGTTACCGTATCTGACGGTGGTGGTTATTGCCCAGGCGGCGCTGGTGTGCATATAGGGCTTAATGGCTCTGTAACCGGCGTTGAATATTATTTAAACTATGGTTCTACCATGGGCCTTGTATCTTTGCCGGGGTCTTCGTCTTCCTTGGATTTTGGTATATTTAGTGGGTTGGGCACTTATTCTGTAACAGCCACCAATTATTTGGGATGCAGCAGTACTATGGCCGGAGTGGCTACCGTATTTAACAATACCCCTCCGCCGATTGATACGATATTAGGCACTGGGAGTTTCTGTGTCGGGAGCGCTGGCGTTGATATTTTGCTGAATACTTCAAGCACTGGGGTTAAATACCAGTTGCTATATAATGGGGTACCGACAGGTCCAACGGTAACTGGCACAGGCAGTGGGATTGATTTTGGCCCGCAAACCGGGACTTCTGCGGTATATCCATTTACGGTTGAGGCCCAAGATGAATCAACACTTTGTGTCAGCAATATGTACGGTGAAGCTTTTGCATATCCCAGCACCCCCCCTGTGACTTATACGGTATCGCCCGGAAACAGCTATTGTGCGGGCGGCGGCGGCGTTGATATTAACTTAAGCAATTCCGATGGCGGTATCCAGTATGACTTATACCATGACGGCGTTTTTGAGACCAGCATGTATGGGGTAACCGGCCCATTGGATTTTGGTCCCCAATATGATTCAGGGATTTATACCATAACGGCCACCGACTTCACAAATGGCTGCACCGTTAACATGGCGGGCGAGGGCGTAGTATCTATTAGTCCTTTGCCCACTCTTTATACTGTAACCGGTGGCGGCAATTATTGCTCAGGAACCGTCGGCGGCGGTGACCATGTCGGACTTGATTATTCAGTGACCGGTACTACTTATACATTAAACAATTCCACAATCGGGTATGTTAATGCGCTTCCCGGTACCAGTTCAGCACTTGATTTCGGGCTGCTAACGGCTGGGGGTGTCTATACTATTGTGGCCCAGGTTACAAGTACAGGCTGTACGGCTACAATGACGGGTTCTGCGACAATAACTGTAAATGCGCCGCCAAATGTATATAATTTGATAACTCCCAACTTGGGCCACTATTGCTTAGGCGGGGCCGGGGATTCTCTATACCTTGACGGATCAGATTTGGGGATTAATTTTAAATACCAGTTATACCTTAATGGCACACCCGTAGGCTCTGCGCTCAGTGGAACCGGGTCACCGATTAGTTTCGGCCACCAGCCATTGGCAGGTAGTTACTCCGTTATCGCCGAAAACACGTCCACTTTGTGTACCTCTACTATGAATGGCCCCGCATTTGTTACGGTTGATTCCTTGCCACATGTTTATATGGTATCGGGCGGCGGCAATTATTGCGCAGGCAGCACCACGGGCGAGTCCGTGTTGCTCAGCAATTCCGACGCTGGGGTTAACTATGAGCTATACAATGGCAGAACCCCTGTTAGCCCCTTGGCTGGTATTAGCGGAGCGCTTGATTTTAGCTCGTTGACTGTGCCTGGGGTTTATACAGTTGTAGCATCTAATGCTTCCTGTAGCGACAATATGAGCGGCAGCGCCACCATTGGTATCAATCCCGCACCGGATCGTAGCAATGCGGTTACTGGCGGCGGCAATTATTGCAGCGGCAGCGCAGGGGTGCCTGTTGGTCTTTCCGGCTCAGGCACCGGTATCAGTTACCAATTGATGAATGACTTGGCTACCGTTGGCGCTCCTTTATCAGGTACCGGATCTCCCCTTAATTTTGGTCTAAAAACGGCTTCTGGCACTTATTTCGTAATTGCCACTAATCAATTGACGGGGTGTACCGATACAGTGGACGGTACTACTCCAATAGCTATCCTGCCATTGCCCGGCATTTATACGGTTATGGGCGGCGGGCCGTTCTGCGTAGGTAGCGCTGGAGCTGATGTACATCTTAGCGGCTCGGACCCCTCGGGAGTTACTTACTATTTATATGATGGCAGTATACCGGAAGGTTCACAACCGGCTACTGGTTTGGCGGTTGATTTTGGGCCGCAGACCGCGGGGGGCACTTACACGGTTGTGGCTACAACTACTGCAGGCTGTTCAGTGAATATGCTTTCCAGCGTTGAGGTTGAAGCGAATCCTTTGCCCGTTATCTATAATGTAACCGGAGGTGGGAACATTTGTACCGGCGATACCGGGGCTCATGTATTCCTGAGTGGTTCTAATACTTTTGTTAATTATAAACTATATAACGGTACTGTGCTTATAAGCACCATACCTTGGGCAGGCACAGGCTTACCGCTTGACCTCGGTCTGGATACCGGGGCGGGTACGTACTTTGTTGAGGCTGTAACCTTTGGTACCGGTTGCCACACCAACATGTCCGGCTCCGCCACTATTGTTGTTAATCCAACCGTTGCTGCCGGTGTAACTATATCTACAGGAGCGACAGATACGGTGTGCGCAGGGTCAAATATTACGTTCAGTGCCACCGGTACTAACGCCGGGTCTTCACCAGTCTATCAATGGAAGGTGAATGGCGCCAACGTAGGGCTGGGAACCAGTTACCATTATATGCCCTCAAACGGGGATAATGTATCTGTAACGCTTACAAGCGACGCTTTGTGCGCTTCGCCCGCTACGGCAATGGGTGCTACCGCGATAACGGTAAACCCGAGCGAAGCGCCTGCTGTCAGCATTTCTGCAAGCGCGAATGACCAATGCCCTAGCACTGCAATAACATTCAGCGCCTCACCCACTTATGGCGGTAATTCACCCGTTTATTCTTGGAAAATAGGCGGTGTTGACGTAGGTTCGGCTACTCCTACTTATACCTACGTACCGGCTAACAATGATGTGATCTTCGCTACGATGGCCAGCAACTATCCTTGCCTTACTACTAACATACCTGTGTTAAGCAACGTGATTACACAAATGGTTAACGCACCGGTTATACCTATGTTCAATATTGCCATTAACCCTCCAACAACGCTGATGTATGGACAAACCACAACATTGACCGCAATGTTGAGTATTCCTGCGGGCACATCCACATTCTCTTACCAGTGGCAATTAAACGGCAGTGCGGTAAGCGGGGCTACAAATGCTTCTTTCACCAGCAACACGCTTAACAACAATGACATGGTATGTGCGGTGGTTACCGGCGAGAACACCTGCGGAAAGAGCGCACCGATCACCCAGTGCGAAACCATGGTGATTTATGGCAATACCGGCGTAGCGCAGGTAGGGAATAATGCCAGCGACATACAGGTGATCCCTAACCCGAATAAAGGGGCGTTTAGCATCAAAGGCTCATTAGGAGCAACGGTAACAGTGGATGAGGAAGTAACCCTGGAAGTAACAGACATGCTGGGCCAGGTGGTATATTCCAATAAAGTGGTGGCGCATAACGGGATACTCAATGAACAAGTGCAACTCAGTAACGGATTGGCAAACGGCATGTATTTGTTGAATGTACATTCCGGTGCAGAAAATGCGGTGTTCCATTTTGTGGTAGAGCAATAGTCTGAGTGTTTTAATATTATAATAATTAGGGCTGGTGTTTCAGACACGAGCCCTAATTATTTTTCGGGAGGTGAGGGACAAATCATATTTCTATCACAATAAAGAAGTATAGTAACCTCAATTTATTACTTTTGTTTTTTAATTTTTATTTTGAACGACCGTTATAACCAGCGTGGGGTATCAGCGCAGAAAGAGGATGTGCATAAAGCGGTTGCAAACCTTGACAAGGGTTTGTACCCTAACGCTTTTTGTAAGGTTTATCCCGACTACTGGGGCAATGACCCGGAATATTGCAACTTGATGCACGCGGATGGCGCAGGCACCAAATCTATATTGGCTTACCTGTATTGGAAAGAAACCGGGGATATGGGCGTATGGAAGGGGATAGCCATTGACAGTATAGTAATGAACATTGACGATTTGCTCTGCGTTGGCGCTACAGGGCCGTTCACCTATTCGAGCACCATTGGGCGAAACAAGCGCTTGGTGCCAGGTGAAGTCATATCGGCGCTCATCAATGGTACGCAGGAATATTTTGACCGGCTTGCAGCATATGGCATTGAAATACACTTGCTGGGCGGGGAAACGGCTGATGTGGGGGATGTTGTACGCACGGTAATAGTGGATGGCACTATGGCCTGCCGTATGAAGCGGGGCGGCTTGGTAACTACTGAGAAAATGTGTCCCGGCGATGTGGTGGTATCACTGGCGAGTTATGGGCAGGCAACCTACGAAGATGAATACAACAGCGGCATGGGCAGCAACGGGCTCACGAGCGCGCGCCATGAACTGCTGAAAAAGGAATACGCGCACAAATACCCGGAAAGCGTGGATCCTAACCTGCCTGATGAGGTGGTTTATAATGGCAAGTACGCCCTGACAGAGGCTACGGATACCCCGCTTGACGTCGGGAAAATGCTACTATCGCCTACGCGAACCTATGCGCCGGTGGTTTTGAAAGTCTTGCAGGGGCATTTCGATAAAATACACGGCATTATACATTGCAGTGGGGGCGGGCAGGGCAAGTGCCTGCATTACCTTCCTTCGCCTATGCGGGTAGTGAAGGACAATTTATTACCTGCGCCGCCGTTATTTAATATGATACAGGCTTCGGCGGGCACGGATTGGAAGGAAATGTACCAGGTGTTCAATATGGGCCAGCGGCTGGAAATATTTACAGATAAAGAAACGGCGGAGGGGATCATTGAGATAGCCAGGGGATTTAATATCGAGGCGCAGGTAACCGGGTACGTGGAAAATGCGGAGCGGAAGGAAGTTGTGGTGGAAAGTAAGCATGGGAGGTTTAATTATAGTTAACTTCCTTGATTACGCCCTTTGATTTACCAGTTTTTTTAGAAGGGTCGGTTTTATTTTTAGGATTTTAATAAATTTGGCATAGATTGTGTAGTATAATTTTGAAATCATAACCATACTAAAACATTACTAATTATGAACACGGGGAAATTGTTATTCTTATTTTTTGTTATGTTATTGTCTGGTGTTGCCTTTGGGCAGGACAGAATTTATAAAACCGATGGCACCGTTATAGAGGCTAAGATAAGAACCGTGGGCGAGCGGTCTATCACTTATGTGCTTTATAGTGACCCGCACGGGCCGGAATATTCCGCCTTGCAAAGTGATGTGGACAAAATAAGGTACGAAAACGGTTCGGAAGAATCATTCCGGAATGATAACTCGTATGTAGGCAGGAGTGGTATTCGGCATATCAATCTTCCCAGTAAATATAGACCTACTGTATTAGCGTTTGCACCAATTCAGTTTACGGAAAATGGGATAGCGGGGGTAAGCGTTAGTTATGAGCGTGCCATTGACAAGCAAGGAATCGCTGCCTTTTATATGCCGGCCATACTTGAATTTAACGTCAGCAACACCGGAAATACAAATAATGGAAACCCCATGTTTTACCTGATGCCGGGAATCAAAATATACCCCACAGGCTCTTATGGCCCCTGCAAATATGCGATTGGTCCGTCGTTTGTAATTGCCGACGGGGAAAAAACAGGAAATACCTATGACCAGCAAGGCAACCCGATTACCTCATTCCAGCAAAGCCATTTCTTAATGGGCATAATGGTCAACCAATCTATAAACATTAACCCCACCCCCCATTTTTATATAGGATGTGAATTTGGTTTGGGATATACATATGTTGACGATGTGGCCGGTGCAAACCAAGGTGAATCCGTACTCGTAAATTTTGCCTTTAAATTAGGAATAAGGTATTAAGTTTAAGGCAAAAGTTAAAAGTTAAAACCAGAAAGTGCGGGATTACCTATGCACATTACTTTACTAAAGCTTTGTGGGCGTCGCATTGCTTTTTGATGAGGTCATGCGATTTTTTAAGCGCCGCCTGCTCTTCTGAAACCAATTGGCGTACATCGGGGGCTATGAATGAAGCAGAAGACAAAGCAGCATCGTAGGCACGTTGCACCGCATCTTCTTCAAACTCGCAGGAACATAAGATAGAATGGCGGTCGCTCTCTTTAAACGTGGCTTTAATATCCATCCATGCCCGGTATATATCACCGGTTGAAGTGGTATTATCTTCAACGACTCCTTCGTTTTTTTGTATCAGTGCAGACAACTCTTCTTTATATTGGCTGCTTTCGCGGATCATCCCTTCAAAGGTGGCTTTGAGGTCTATATCGAGGTCTTTGGATTCTTTGATTGCATTTTCATATACGGCTATCCGGTCATTGTTAATCTTTACCAGGTCGTTGAGTATCTCGTTGGTCGTTTCGTGGATTTCCATAAAGGTTTTTTTTATTAGGGTGTAAAAATTATGCCACAGGACAGATATAATATGTTACCATTGCCTTAATACTTAAAAAAACACTTTATTTTTGTCTGAAATCCGGGTAAATTATGGACAGCTTAAACACATTGCTTGAAATTATTAAATACACTATCCCATCTTTAGTGGTGCTGGGTTCGAGCTACCTGATCGTGCGGAAATTCCTTATCTCTGAAAACCAGCGGAAGCAGTTGGCGCTGTTTCAGGATGCGCAGGATACTACTTTGCGCCTGCGCTTGCAGGCTTATGAGCGCTTGGTGCTCTTTATAGAGCGCATCAGCCCAAGGCAAATGATACCGCGCCTCTATGAGCCTACGATGACTGTCCGCGACCTGCAACTCGCTATTATCAATAATATACGTAATGAATTTGAGTACAACCTATCGCAACAAATCTACGTGTCGCGGAATGTATGGGAAACGGTAAAAAACGTTAAGGAACAAGAGCTAAATATGGTAAACCAGGTAGGCAAGACATTAGAACCCGACGCTCCCGCCCGGGAGCTTCATACTAAAATACTCGACATAGTAATGAGGGCAGAGGAAGAATTACCTGTTGACGTGGCCCTCCATACAATAAACGATGAAGTACGGACACTGCTTAGCTATGGGGCGAGGTAATTATTAACGGTCAATGGTTAATGATTGATGGTAAATTGGGAACGCTGAAAATAAGGGTGAGTGATTTGCAACCCCGAAAGGGGTTGAATCTGAATAGCCGGGGGTGATAACCCCCGGAAAAATAATGGTGATAGATAAATGGATAAAAAAACGATAAAAACAGATTCCGGCATCGTAATTAATGAGGTGTATTGCCATCCGGTAAAAATGGAGGAAGAACCGGGGCAATTTCCCTTCACCCGTGGCGTACACGCTGCTATGTACCGAGACCGGCTGTGGACTATGCGGCAGTACGCAGGTTTCAGCACGGCGGAGGAATCAAACAAGCGGTACCATTTCCTGCTGGGGCAGGGCGTGAGCGGGCTTTCTGTGGCCTTCGACCTGCCCACGCAGATTGGCTATGATTCTGACCACCCTATGTCCGAAGGCGAAGTAGGCAAAGTAGGCGTGGCTATAGACTCGCTCGAGGATATGGAACTGCTGTTCAAGGACATCCGCCTCAGCGATATTTCTACCTCTATGACCATTAATGCCACCGCATTTATCCTGCTGGCGTTTTATATAGCGCTGGCAAAAAAACAAGGCGCTGACATAAAGAAAATATCGGGCACCATACAAAACGATATTTTAAAAGAATACGCTGCCCGTGGCACTTACATATACCCTCCCGCGCCGTCTATGCGGCTCATCACCGATATATTTGAATATTGCAGCAATGAGGTACCCAAGTGGAATACTATTTCCATATCGGGCTACCATATACGGGAAGCCGGTTCCAATGCAGTGCAGGAGCTTGCCTTTACGCTGGCTAACGGGAAGGCATACTTACAGGCTGCTATTGAGAAGAAACTGGATATAAATATCTTCGCGCAACGGCTGTCGTTTTTCTTCAATGCCCACAACAACCTATTTGAAGAAGTGGCTAAGTTCCGTGCGGCGCGGCGCATGTGGGCGCACATCACAAAAACACTGGGCGCTACGGATCCGCGCGCGCAAATGCTGCGCTTCCATACCCAAACCGGGGGAAGCACCTTAACAGCGCAACAGCCGAAGAATAACATCGTGCGTGTGGCGTTGCAAGCGCTATCCGCAGTGCTGGGCGGCACACAGTCGCTGCACACCAATGGTTATGACGAAGCGCTGTCGCTGCCTACAGAAGAGGCTGCATCCATAGCATTGCGCACACAGCAGATACTGGCTTACGAAAGCGGGGCAACAGATACCGTTGACCCGCTGGCAGGCTCATACTACGTAGAAGCCCTCACAAACGACGTGGAAGCCGCCGCATGGAAACTGATAGAAAAAATAGATGCCATGGGCGGGGCGGTAAAAGCCATAGAGCACCACTTCATGCAGGACGAGATAGCCCGCTCGGCATATGCATACAATAAGGCGATAGAAGATAAAACCAAAATAATAGTGGGCGTAAATAAATTCACCTCCGAAGAAACCAGCAAGCCGCCCGGTTTCAGGATAGACGATTCCATACGCATACAGCAATCCGAAAAACTAACAAAGCTACGTGCAACAAGAAATAATGACGCGGTAAACAACTGCCTTGCCGCCATAAAAGACAAAGCCGCCACTACCGAAAACCTAATGCCTTTTGTGATTGATGCGGTTGAAAATTTGTGTACGCTGGGTGAGATTTCGGATACTTTGCGAGG